>Ga0157375_10005606_pt1 | contig 10926 bp, 12 predicted proteins | sample M35metaG_FD_115311 | JGI IMG/M metagenome (GOLD analysis project Ga0157375, IMG submission 115311) | Miscanthus rhizosphere microbial communities from Kellogg Biological Station, Michigan, USA - M3-5 metaG | ecosystem: Host-associated > Plants > Roots > Rhizosphere > Soil | place: USA: Michigan...
CGCACCAACCCCTTCGTGTTCGGGAAACGCACGCGGCCCAGCAGCCACATCATCCCGATCAGTTCCACGACCGGGATGGCCACGCCGGCCACGAGCACCACCACTCCGTACTGCCAATAGCCGCGGTCTGCCAGCAACTGCACGGTGCCGAAGACAGTGTGCTCCAGAAACGCGGTGAGGTTCTGGTTGACCATGATCGATCCGGCGTACGCCGGAAAACAGAGCGGGACGGCCGCTGCGACGGCCGCAACCGCCGGCACCCATCGCGGCGCGATCGTGTGATCGAGCGTCTCCCCGCACCTCGGACACGGATCGCCCGGCTGCCGGTTCGTCATCGTCATTTCACAAACGTCACACGAGACGATGTTGTAGCCGCGCGGCGCGTGCCGGTCCGGCATGATGGCCTGCCACACCGCGCGCCGGTCGAGCAGCCGGTCGGCAATGATCGAGAGGATGGCCACTAGTAGATACGTCCACCCGCCGATCCCGATTTCGACCGTCGCGGAGATCGACGCGCGAAAGTAGGCGATGAGGCCGGCGATCACGACGACGTCGGTCAGACTCCACAGCCGCAACTCTTCGCTCCACCGGAACAACTGGCCGCGATTCGGAATGTGCCATCCGAATCGGATCGCGCTGAAGACAACGACCTGCAGCAACGCACGGACGACGGGGAAAAGAAACGCGAAAAAGAGGAACCCGAACGCGAACGGAAACCACACTTCGCTGTAAATCACGCCCACGCTCGAAACCAGCCTGCTCTCGCCGAAGACGAGCTGCTTGATCGTCGACGCCATCAGCGGCAAAAACACTGCGGGCGGCAACAGCACGAGGATGGTCAGCGACAAGGCCAGACTCACCGATGCATCCGCTCCTGTCCGATGCTCCAGCGTACGGTCGCAGCGATGACACTCCACCGTCCCGCGCCCCGGCAGCTCCGGAACGACCTGCGTACTCCCGCAGTCCGCGCAAGTGATGGTCACTGCAGCCACAGCGAGGTGAGCTGTGCAAGAGAAGTTCCTGCCGCTAATCGAAGGGGAACGGTTTCACGCGGAGGCGCGGAGACGCGGAGATTTGGTCCTCCTCCGCGCCTCCGCGGCTCCGCGTGAAAATGCTGTCAGGGAAAGACCTATCATTCCGACACCGTACGGCAAGGTGCGGTGAGATGTTCGGAGGTAACGCATGAGAATCGTCCGGATCGTGATTGCACTCCTGGCAGTTTCCCCCGCGCTATTCGCGCAGCCCTTCGGCCAGTACCTCCGGCTGCAGGGCGCCCCCCAACAGGGCTACATCGAAGTCCCGGCCGACACGCTGCTCGACACGCCCGCGATGACGGTTGAGGCCTGGGTCTCGGTTCGCGACGCCAACAACAACACCGGCTGCTCCTCGATCGCCGGAAAGCAATGGACCACCGCCTGGTGGCTCGGCCTCTGCGGCACGACATTCCGCAGCTATTTCAACGGCAGTACAAGCCTGAAGGACGGCGGCACCATCCCGGCGGACACATGGGTGCACATCGCGGCCACGACGGATGGGACGACGCGCCGGCACTACATCAACGGAACTCTCGTCCTCGAATCCGCGGAGAGCGCGCCGCGCTCAACGTCGACGGCCGCATTCCGCATCGGGAGCGACGTCGCCTATGTCTTCACGCCGGAGGGCGGCATCGACGACCTGCGCATCTGGACCGTGGCGCGGACGGGAGATCAGATCCGCGCGACGATGAACGCGTCCTTCGCACCCGAGGGGAGCGACCTCGCCGGCCAGTTCCAGGGTCTGGAGGCCTGGTACCGCTTCGAAGGCAACGCCTTCGACTCCTGGCGTTCTCACCACGGCACGATCCTCGGCGCAGGAATCAGCTTCGCAGGCACAACCCCGACGCCGCCAGCCAGGCGCCGCTCCGCGAAACATTGACGGGCTCCCTCCGCGTCCCCGCGCCTCCGCGTGAAAATCCTTACGACGGGATCGGCTCGTTGCCCGGCAACAACCGATCGCGATCGTACGGCAACTTCTCTTTCGGTGGCAGCGGACATCCGAACTCCCGATGCCACCGCTCGCGCGTCTCGTCATCCGCGTAATAGCGGAGATAGATCGCGTCGTCCTCCTCGCTGCCGCTGCCGTTCGGGCTGATGTGCCAGGTACCACCGCCTCCGCCCACCGAAATGATGGTTTCCTCAAGCAATGCATCGTCGACAAGAAACCGATACAGCTCCGCGTCGCTGAGATGGTCCGTCTGCTCGACGACGATTCCGATCGCGTACATCCCTTCGACGATCTCCATCAACTTCGCATGAAGCGCCGCCGTCTCCTCGGGCGGCGCCTGCGGGATGTCCATCCCCCGCGCCCGAAGAACCTCCAGCGGGATATCGCCCGCCTCCTCGCCGCCAAAGAACCGGTCCATCCGTTCCAACTCCGCGATCACGTCGTTCTCATCATCCTCAATCAATGCCACGGCACACCTCCATGCCCCGAGGCTCCCTCGGTTTGTGCAAGGAGTCAATTTCTTCTACAGGGAGTGGAGAGTCGGTGACAAATTGTCACCGACTGCGGTAGGTCTCGAATAACCAAAGGCTTTTCACCACGGAGACACAGAGGGCACAGAGGCTCTGTGTTCTCTGTGTCTCCGTGGTGAAAAGCTTTTCTGGCCTATTGGCTTGTTCAGCGAACCCGATAGCCGAGGCGCTCCAGCTCCGCGGCGACACGCGCGACGTGATCGCCCTGAATCTCGATCTCGCCATCTCCCGCCGTCCCGCCTGCCCCGCACCGCTTCTTCAACGCCGCCGCCAGCTCCGACAGCGACGCCGCCGTCAACTGAAACCCGCTCGCGACCGTCACACTCTTCCCCGCCCGCCGCTTCCGATCGATGACCACGCGGATGCTCTGTTTCGACGGCTCCTGATCCACCCGCGCGTCGATCACGCCCTCCTCCCGCAGCCGCTTCGCGGCTTCAGGATCGCTGGTCCAGACGAGTCGGGATTTCATGGGAAGACGATTCTGGATTGTTAGCGCCCCTGGCTGCAACGATCGCATCTCTCCACCTCGTAGAGAGCGACTACCGAAACTTTCCATTCCGAGGAGAAACGAGGGTCTTGGCGACACCGGTGTTGGAACTTTCCCCCAGGGTGCAGTCACCGAGGTAGCTTGCCGCTTCAGATTTCAGAAAAAGGCGGCCAAGCCGCTGGGAAGAGTTGCTATCATGCGATCACCTGCTATCACGTTTACCCAGCGCGAAGCCTTAGGAGTGTGGATGACTGACCAACTGCTGATCAGAAAAGTGCCGAGGCACGTGCGCTCATGGATCGAGAAGAAGCGCGTCGAGCATGGTATGACCCAGCAGGAGTTCGTTGTCTCCATCCTCGAACATGCATTTGGGCGCAGTGAGCTTCCTTTATTTCCAGCAGCCGTTCGGAAGGTTGACGTATCAGGGCCGGAGAGTCTTCCGTTCACCTTCGCCGACTTCTTCGCTGGCATCGGGGGCTTCAGAACGGCGCTCCAGAGTCTCGGTGGCGAATGCAGGTTCTCGTGTGAATGGGACAAGTACTCTCAAAAAACGTACAAGGCCTGGTACGGCGACACTCCAGAGGGCGACATTCGCAAGATCAGGACTCAGGAGATCCCCGATCACGACGTCCTCGCGGGCGGGTTTCCGTGTCAGCCCTTTTCAATTGCCGGTGTCTCGAAGAAGCGAAGCCTCGGGCACGCTCACGGCTTCAAGTGTGAGACGCAGGGTAACCTCTTCTTTAACCTAGCGACCATTATCGAACAGAAGCGACCGCCCGTAGCGTTTCTCGAAAATGTGAAGAACCTTCAGTCTCACGATCAGGGACGAACCTGGTTGGTTATCAAGGGCACACTTGAACAGCTGGGCTACACCGTCTTCCACAAGGTCATCGACGCCGCTGGCTGGGTGCCCCAGCATCGTGAGCGTGTCTATATCGTCTGTTTTGATAAGCATATCTTCGGTGAGAATCCGCCATTCCGCTTCCCCGAACCGCCACCGGGAAAGCGGCCAAAGCTGGCCGATATTCTCGAGACGAATCCCGATTCGAAATACACGTTAAGCGATCACCTTTGGAAGTATCTTCAGAACTACGCCGAACGACACAGAGAAAAGGGAAACGGTTTCGGATTTGGACTCGCCAATCTCGATGGTGTCTCACGTACACTGAGCGCGCGATACTTCAAAGATGGATCGGAGATCCTCATTCCGCAGCAGGGAAGCAATCCAAGACGGCTGACGCCGCGAGAGTGCGCTCGCCTCATGGGCTTTCCGGATGATTACCCAATTGTCGTGTCCGATACGCAAGCATATCGACAGTTCGGAAACGCAGTCGTCCCACCTGTCGTGCAAGCCGTTGCACGTGAGATCATTAAGGTTCTGACATGGCAGGTCATGCGCCGAGGTTCGTTGTTCAATGCTCCCCGTCGACGAGCGAAGGCTTCCTGACAAGGGCACTGGATGGTCTCACCTGACTGCGAACGTGCTATCGACCTTGCACTTGCGCGCCGCAACGCGGTTCTGAAGTTCATCTCTCCTAACGATGCAGGTTTGACGAAGAGCCACCAGTACGGTTTTCTTCTCCCGAAAGCCGGCTGGGAGATCTTCACAACGTGTCCGCCAACTAAGGCGAACTGTGAAACTGCAGTACTGGTTACCTGGCCGAACGGTCAGACGACCGATTCGCGCGTGAAGTGGTACGGTCTGAAAAAGAGTGAGTACAGGCTCACAAGATTTGGCGCCGACTTCCCGTATCGTACGGCGGACAACGTGGGCGATCTTCTCGTTCTCATTCCAGAGAGCATCGAGAGATTTGATGCGTTTGTCTTCGATCTCGATGAAGACATCGAAGAACTCCAGGCTGCACTCGGCCTGGAAACTTTCGAGCGAGGCGCCGTTTATCGTGAAGGCGTTGCGCAGCTCGAAACGGAAGACGAGTGTCTCGATCGAAACTTCCGGCGGTTCACTGCTCCACTAAGTGTGTTTCCCAAAGGCGAAGTGTTCTCCCGCGCAGCGCGCGAATTCGTTCAGGAATGCGTCGCTAAAGCTGCGAAGATGACGATCGATGAAGCGCTCGTCCGCTGGATGACGACTGAATATCAGCTCTTCCGGATGGCCGAGCGGCAGCTCTGTCAGTCCGACATCGCGCGACCATTTCGTGACGTTGATGATTTTCTTGAGACTGCTGCGCGGATCATGAACCGGCGAAAAGCTCGTGCGGGAAGATCTCTCGAGAACCACGTCGAGGAAGTGCTCTCATCCTCTGGCATTCCACACGACATGCGCCCAGACGTTGATGGGCGGCCGGACGTTGTGATTCCTGGCCGCACGGAGTATTTGGACCCCAGCTTTCCAGTCGAGAAGTTGTGTGTGATCGGTGTGAAGACGACATGTAAGGATCGGTGGCGACAGGTGTTGAACGAAGCAAAACGTGTCCCCAGGAAGCACATCTTCACCACGCAGCCCGGAATCTCGACGAACCAACTGGCAGAGATGAACGCGGCGGGCGTGACGCTCATCGTTCCGGCAAGGCTCCAAAAGGAGTATCCGCCCGACCAGCCAATCACGATGCTGACGATCGAGGAATTCGTGAAGGACGTGCGCCGTAAAATCTCCTGATGGCGGACGTTCACACGAAGGAGCAGCGAAGCCGAAACATGGCCGCAATCCGCGGCCGCGACACAAAACCAGAGATGATTGTGCGGCGATTCGTCCACCGGCTCGGCTATCGCTTCCGTTTGCACCGGCGCGATCTTCCCGGCCGACCTGACCTCGTGCTGCCGCGTCATCGCGCAGTGATCTTCGTGCACGGATGCTTTTGGCACCAGCACGACTGCCGGTACGGTCGGGTTGTGCCGGCTACACGCGCGGAATTCTGGAGTACGAAGCGCAACGACACGAAGGCCCGCGATCGCCGAAACATCAGAGCTCTTCGAACGATGGGATGGAGAGTCTTCGTCGTGTGGGAGTGTTGGACCCGCGGCACGGGGCGCGTCGATTCACGGCTCAGCACCTTTCTGGCCCGTCTGGGTCGTAGCTAGTCTGTTGAATCATTCTGCGCTTGCGCAGCGATATGATGCGCCCTCTTAAGGGGATAACAGTGTGAGTACGATCTCAGAAGTCGTAATGCGAAATTTTCTTTCGAAGAGCATCAGCTCCGGCAAAAGCGGCGAAAACCTTAATAAGATTCGCGGTCTCCTGGCCGAGGTCGAGTTCCGATCACACCTCCAGAAACTAGGATATGGTGAGCGCGTATCGCCCGGCGGATGGATCACACGGCGAAATCGTGATGATGGTCAGTTTGGTCATCCGACATGCGTGTTCTTTCCTGAGGTGATCAGCCCAGATGACAGTTATCCTCTTGATCGAGTCCTGCCACGGCCGCCAATGGGGCTGCACACGATCTGCGCTACTTTTCATCAGACCGGGATCGCGGCTTACTATTGCGCCGCTAAGATTGGGATTTCTGACGCTCCGGAAAGCATCAGCTGGTTCGCGATGCAGCTCGGCGTTCCGTCGCAGCAGCCGTACATCGCCTTTCCCAACGACTTCAGAGACTTTGTCGCTAGATCCAGGAAGCACAACTTCCTGACAGGCAAGTCCGATATCTCCAACGTTCCGTCGACTGCGCTCGCCGAGGAATTCTCGAAAGAACATCTTCGCGTAGCCTTTCAATCGCGCTTCTTCTCAGAAATAGCAGATGTCGACGGTGTCTTTTGGGGCCACCAGCATACATATCCGGTTGAGATCAAGGAGAAGACGGTCGCGCGCGACCCTTCCGTCGGCCAGTACTTCGGTCTGGACGTCGGGCCGTTCGTTAAACTCGCATTCTACGCAGCGAAGAAAGGCAATCTTCACTCGCTGTTCGTCGTCCGAGAGATCGATAACGTAGAGACGCGCGCGTTGGTTGAGTGGTGGTTCATCACCTTTGAACAGCTCGCGCGGTACGCCTCCTGGCAACCGCAAAGCGGCGGGACCAACATGCGCGGCGGGGGCAGCACGGTCGTCAAAATCCCGAAGAGTGAGTTTACGGTACTCACCTCAGCAGCTCTGGACAGGCTGTGAAGTGGTCTCTTCAGGGCTCGTTTCGAACAACATGGGTCAACGACACGCGGTAACCGAACCGCCGCAGGCGCTTAACCGTGTTTCGGAAATTTAGCTTCGACAGGAACGGCAGCGAATGTGGCCAGTCTTTCGTGGATCCGCCAATAATGGCAAACGTGATCTCGTACTCCTGCGGTTTCGGTTGTTGCACCGGAATGAGCTTGGAGACGCTGTTGCCGAGCTTGCCCCGCACTTCAGCGCGGAATTCGTGATCGTAGAGAAATGCCTCGGCACTGGCGAACGCCTGCGCAAAGAGGTGACTAAGAGTCGACGAGCTCGTGCGTGGTTTAACGTGAATGATTTGCCTCGACGGGCTGAGGAGATCGCAAAACTCCATCGGAGTGCGTGCTCCCGCCGGTTTGACATTCTGCCGATCGGCGAGCACAGATTGCATCTCCTTGGCTGCTCGCGTGTTGTAGGCTCGTTCGTCCTCGTCAGTTCTGGCGGCAGGCAATGAAATGGTGGGGTGTTCGAATGCGACCATGAATGTTCGCACCGCGTCATTGAGTGAATTCGCAACTACATACCATTCTCCTTCCGAGAGAACATATGCGCGCCCCTCAATCTCCGTCTCGACGACGAGTCCTTTGTACACTGCCCAGGTGGTGACCGGCTCTTCGTAATCGGCGACGCAAAGCCCAACCTGGTGCCTTTTCAACATCGCCAGATTTACAGATGTCGCACCGTTATGAAGAGCATGAAGGTAGTCCGATACTTCCGGATCCGAACGCATTTTGTGATCAGATTCGACGCTGAATGTGTAGCCGACGACATCCTCGTACTCAACGACGCCCGGTGTCGCGAAATGCATTCCGGTCGTGTCGCCGTCCCGCAGGCGCTCGATGAGGTTCCCCTGCAGCGCGTCAATTACAGCTGGGGCTTTGACGACCTGAAGATCGTCCACCCAATCGAAATCCTTCCGGTAGGCATTAGATTCTCGCAACTCGACCAATTTCTTCGCTTGTGCCTGAAGATCTTTCAAATCCACGCGCGCGTCGAGAACCAAGGCATCGCGACCGGTGATACGAACGGCCAGGTTCGTATCTCGCGGCTCTCCAGTGACACTACGTAACAGGTCACTGGTGACGTCGAATCCGAAGCTTTGGAGTGCGGTCGCCCGACTCGCCTGCCGCCGCGTTTGAAATGTCATCTGCTCGAACGCTCGCGAGTCAAGGCTGCGAAGCTTCTCTGGGTCGACCGCGTTGAGTGCGACCCTCAAACCGAAGTTGAAATCGATCGAGTCGGGACGCAGAAAGGCTCTGCCGCGACCGAAGCAATACGCGAGGAGATCATCGTCAGTTCGGATGAAGAGGACGGCAGCCGTGCTTGTGTTCGCGAGGTCGGGTAACGGTTCGATTGTTTCCTGTTCAAGAAACAGAACCCAGGGCGGCGTGCTTTTTCTTGGCGATCGAATGAAAAGGATGCCGTCCAATCCAGACGCCGGCTTTAGCTCGACTTCCCAAAGGCCGCTGGGTTCCTTCAGCGCCTGAGTTGGTAGCTCGATGTTCTTCTTAAGATGAAGCACAGTCAAGTGTCGAATCGGGAGCTGGTCTGCCTTCTTCGTAGCCATAAACACTCCTCCCCAACGTGCCGCGCGCGTGCACCGAGGTCTCCGCCTGATAGACACCTACTGGAGGCGAAAGGGGGCGGGGCATGGGGATGCAGCCGACCGAGGGTGCGTTTTACTGCGTGCGCGTCACGCGGGAGGAGATGGTGGCGGCGGCGATGGGGCGGTGGGAGTTGGCGGTCATCGAGAGGGCGCTGGGGCGGGAGGCGTCGCGGGTGTTGCCGGAGGCGATCCGGCTGGTCGAGTTGCGGGCGCGCGTTCCTCGGTATCAGAAAGAGATGTTGCGGTATCTGGCGCGGCAGGAGGGGACGTCCATCGGCGCGGTCCTCTCGCGCGAGCTGGAAGACATGGCCTCGGCGCGTGCCGAGGAGCTGGCGGCGGCGGTACCGTCGGTGGCGGTCGCGCTGCAGTTTGCGGGCGGGTGATTTAGTACTTTTTCGAAATGCCGGCTTGTTTCAGGACCGCGTTGGCTGAGTGACGAGACTTAATTTTGAATCGACGACAAAAAAGCGATTCGTGATTGGGCTGAACCAGATCTCGTGATCACCTTTTCCCTGTCGCTCGAAGCGGCAGGCGTTGTCTCGCAAGACTCTCTTGAGGTCGCGAGTAAACGACTCGGACATCAGGAGGCCAGCGTCACGAGCTCCTGCCTTCGGCTGGTCAGCTCAAACGCGATCCCGTCGCTCGGAACGTGCTCGGAAGTAGACCGTTGCCTTCGAGCAGCTCAGGAATCATCGTCCGCAGCGTCGTCGTCAGCCCTTCGATCGTCTCCGCCTCGGTTGCCAATCCTGGCACATCGTCGCTCGTGGCAACCCATACGTTCGCTTCCGCGTCCCAGTCCGCGAGAACATGGTAGGTGTTCGATTCCATCGCAAGGAAGAATAACAGGAAGTGATGGGCCTCGCGGAGCCTGTCCCTATCGCACCGCTACGTTTCGGCCGGCGTTTCCGGTGGGAGGACTGGCGCGGGCGGCATGCGGGCGGCGGCGAGGCGGCGCATGACGTCGGGGATGTCGGCGCCGAGGACTTCGAGCAGCTCCAGGACGGTGGGGAGGCTTGGGATGTTGCCGCCGTACTCCAGGATGCCGACGTAGGTCGGCGTCAGGCCGGCGCGCTGCGCGAGTTTGCGTCGCGTCCAGCCGCGCTGCTCGCGCAGATGCTTCAGGATCGCGCCGAAGCGCTCCGCATCCGGGTCGATTCGCATCGCGCGAGGCATGATCACGGATATTACCATACGACTCAAACCGTGGTTTGCACTCGTGCGTCAGAAGCGTGGATTTATCTGGTAATTCGTCATCTGAATTGCTGAGTGCGCACGTCAGACTTGCCCATGGTATGTGTGAATCACGCTTTCAACCATATTCACGCTCCGTTTGAGGAACTTAAAAGCAACCATGGATAGATGATGAGCTGTCATACTGGAGACGCGTCCCCCCACTCGCTCAATTGAGGTCTGACGATCAGATATCACATCTATCCATGGTTCACGTGAACGAGGCGTGTTACCAGACTAACTCGTGGATAGCTACATTCGACTTGATCCATGGATGGATAAGGTCATGGGGAGCCTTCTACAATCGTTGCCGACTCACCCTTTCGAGGCGCTGAATACCGTTTTGATCTTTCCATGGATCACGTCAATTACGCAGATTGCTATCTTTTGATGACACTTCTGCAGCGTCACTCCATCCTTGGTCGCGACGACGGTCTGGCGTTTGAGAAGGATGAGGCCTTTGCATTGGATGTGACGCCGGACGTGCAGCCATGACAGACTCCCGCCCGAGTTCGAGGAGGAACCGATGTCTGAAAAGAAGATCATCGCCGTCGTTGGTGCGACGGGAGCGCAGGGGGGCGGGTTGGTTCGCGCCATCACGTCCGATCCGGATGGGCCGTTTACCGCGCGGGCGATCACGCGCGACGTCAATTCGGACAAGGCGCGCGAGCTGGCGGACTTGGGCGCCGAGGTCGTGGCGGCGGACGTCGATGATCCGGCCAGTTTGCGGCGGGCGTTCGAAGGGGCGTACGGCGCGTACTGCGTCACGTTCTTCTGGAACCATTTCTCGCCGGAGAAAGAGCTGGCGGACGCTCGGGCGATGGCGGAGGCGGCGCGGGACGCGGGCGTGAAGCATGTGATCTGGTCGACGCTTGAGGACACCAGGAAGTGGGTGCCGCTCAGCGACGACCGCATGCCGACGCTGATGGGGCAGTACAAGGTGCCGCACTTCGACGCCAAGGGCGAGGCGGATCAGATCTTCACG
>Ga0157375_10005607_pt1 | contig 10926 bp, 12 predicted proteins | sample M35metaG_FD_115311 | JGI IMG/M metagenome (GOLD analysis project Ga0157375, IMG submission 115311) | Miscanthus rhizosphere microbial communities from Kellogg Biological Station, Michigan, USA - M3-5 metaG | ecosystem: Host-associated > Plants > Roots > Rhizosphere > Soil | place: USA: Michigan...
CTCGGTGTTGAGCCAGGCGGTCGCCCCCTCGAAGGAGGGCAGGTGCAGACGAACCATGCCCTCTGGTCTACGCCCGGAGCACCGATCCCGCCAGTCATCGTGGCGCGGCGTCGGCTAGCGTGCGGTCGTGACGCCGACGCAGCTGCGGGCTTTCGCGGCGGTGGCCCGTCGGGGGTCCGTCAAGGAGGCCAGCGTCGACCTCGGCGTGTCCGACGCCGCGATCTCACTGCACATGGCCCAGCTGCGCAAGGAGCTCGGCGACCAGCTCTTCGTCCGGACCGCCGCCGGGCTGGCGTTCACGCCGGGCGGCCTGCGGCTGGCCAGCCGGGCCGCCGAGATGCTCGGGCTGCAGGACCGCACGATCCGTGAGGTCAGCCAGGCCGGCAGCGGTCGCCGGCTGCTGCGGGTCGCCGCGTCCAGCCTGTTCGCCGAGCACGCCGCCCCGGGGCTGATCGAGCTGTTCACCAGCCGAGCGGACGACCTCGACGTCGAGATGTCCGTCGCGACGCCGACCCAGTTCAGCACCATGCTGCTAGCGCGGTCCGTCGACGTGGCGATCGGACCGGTGCCACCCGACGTCGACCCGGCGCTCACCCGCACCCCGTTCCTCAAGTACCAGGTCGTGGCCGTGGTCGGCCCGGGTCACCCGCTGGCCAGGTCCCGGGTGTCGATGGACCAGCTGCGCGAGCAGACCTGGCTGCTCGGCCCCGCCGCCGCGGCCGAGGGTGGCGTGGTGCCGCAGATGCTGCGCCGGATCCACGTGCCCGAGGACCACCAGCGCATCTTCCAGAGCGCGGCAGCCGCCCTCGAGGAGACCCAACGGGGCACCGGCGTCTCGCTGGCACCGTCGTTCGTGGTGGCCCAGGACGTGGCCGAAGGTCGGCTGGTCAAGCTGGCCGGTCCGGGCCTGCAGGCCGAGGGCACGTGGAACGCCCTCACCCTGCCCGAGCACTCCCCCACGTCGACGGTGGCCGAGCTGGCCCGGTTCGTCAGCACGCCGCGCGCGACCCAGGCGATGCTGCGGGGCTCCGGCGTCAACGTCGGCCACTTCAAGCCGTCGGTGCACGTCACCCTCTGGAGCTAACGGGTCGAGCGGCAGATCTCGGTGACGACCCCCACCAGTGATCGCACGTCGTCGGCCGGCAGCAGCACGTCGACGTACGGCAGTGCTGCCGCCATCGTGCCGACCAGCGGCTGGAAGCCGGGAGCCGCGGCCCGCGGGTTCACCCACACGACCCGGTGGGCCCGCCGGCGCAGTCGCGCCATCGCCCGCGCGAGCTCCTCGGGCGGCTCGCTGTCCCAGCCGTCCGACCCGATGACCACGATCCCGCCGCGCACCGCGCTGCCGTGGTGCGAGCCCAACAGCTCGGTCACGCTGGCCGCGATCCGGGTGCCGCCGAACCGGTCGGTCACCCGCTCGGTCGCCAGCGCGACGGCGAGCTCCGCCGACTTGTGCCGCAGCACAGGCGTGAGGCGGGTCAGCCGGGTGGCGAAGGCGAACGTCTCCCCAGCGGCGGCGGTGGCCAGCGCCCGCATCAGGTGGAAGTAGGCGGTCACCTGCGGCTGCATCGACTGGCTCACGTCGCAGAGCATCACCACCTTGCGGGGCCGGGGCACCGGTGCGACGCGGACCAGCTCGACGGGCTCCCAGCCGGTACGCCGGGCCCGGGCGATCGTGGGGCGCAGTGCCACCTGGCCCCCGCCGGCAGTGGCCGCCCGACGCCTCGACCGGCGGGTCGGCCAGGTGCGCACCGCCTCCTCCAGCCACCGGCCCACGGCCGCCATCTGCTCGTCGCTCAGCTCCTCGAACGGCAGGTCGGCGACGGCCTCCAGGTCGCTGGCCCAGCGTTGCGGCAGCTCGGGCGCGGCGTCGTCCTCATCGGCCGTCGACACCGCGGGCGGCAGCGTGGCCCACGGCAGACCCTCCCCGGCGCCCGGATCGGCAGCGACCTTCGGGACCTGCAGGTGGGTGTCGCCGGGCTGTGCACCGAGCGCCTGCCCCCGCCGGGCGTGCGGGTCGACCTCGAGCGTCGCGTCCCGGAAGGCCGCGTCGAAGACAGCGTCGAACGCGGACACCTCGGACAGCCGCCGCACGAGCGCGACCCGGGCGGTCCAGTAGAGCGACGTCGTGGTGTGGGTCCCGGTGACGCCCAGCGCCCGGGTGAAGTCCTCGGTCCCGGTCAGCCCGACCGGTACGCCGTGCTGGCGCAGCCGCACCGACAGCGACACCGCGAAGGCCGCCCGGTCGACGCCCCGAAGGAGGGCGGCAGGTGCCGGAGCGTCAGCGGGCATCCGCGTAGCCCAGGTCGTCCAGCGACCCCACGACGGTGGCCCGGTCGTCCGGCGTCTTCGCGATCGCGCCGAGGGTCCGCAGCACCTCGGGCCGGGCCAGGTCCGCGGCACCCAGCGCCGACAGGGCCGCCACCCAGTCGATCGTCTCGGCCATGCCCGGCGCCTTGTCCAGGTCGAGTCCGCGGACTCGTCCGACGAACTGGGTCACCGACGTGATCAGCGCCTCGTTGGCCGACGGCACCGAGCGACGCAGGATCTCCGCCGCGCGCTCGGGCGCCGGGAAGTCGATCCAGTGGTAGAGGCACCGGCGCCGCAGCGCGTCGTGCAGCTCGCGGCTGCGGTTGGACGTCAGCACGACGACCGGCCGGCGGGCGGCCACGAACGTGCCGATCTCCGGCACCGTGATGGACGTCTCGCCGAGGAACTCGAACAGCAGCGCCTCGAACTCGTCGTCGGCCCGGTCGATCTCGTCGATCAGCAGCACAGGGGCGACCGGGCCGGTCGCTCGGACCGCCTTGAGGATCGCCCGCTCCTGCAGGAACTCCTCGGTGAACAGGTCCGCGTCGGCCAACGTCTCGTGCCGCGACTCGGCCAACCTGATCGCGAGCAGCTGGCGCTGGTAGTTCCACTCGTAGAGCGCCTCGCTGGCCGACAGGCCCTCGTAGCACTGCAGCCGGATCAACGGCGCCCCCAGCGCCTTCGCCAGCGCCTTCGCGGCGGCCGTCTTGCCGACCCCCGGCTCCCCTTCCAGCAGCAGCGGCTGCTCCAGCGTCATCGCGAGGTACAGCGCGGTCGCCAGCCCGTCGTCCACGAGGTAGTCCAGCGCGTCCAGCCGCCGGCGTACCTCCTCGGAGTCCTGCATCACGTCGGGTGCGCGGCCGCGTAGGTGTCGCGGCAGCTGGTCGCGCAGAACCAGTGGTCGCCGTCGGCGTCCCGGTAGTGCGGCGTGTCCGGTCCGACCACCACGGTCATGCCGCAGACCGGGTCGATCACCTGCTGCGGTACGTCGGTGGCATCCGCCGCGGGGGCGCGCAGCCCTTCCCGGCGTACTGCCTGAACGAGCTCGGCCAGGATCGACAGGGCGATCTCCTCGGGGGTCCGGGCACCGATGTCCAGCCCGACCGGGGTCCGGACCCGGGCCCGCTCGGCGTCGGTCAGCTCGATCGAGGCCAGCACCTCCCGGCCGCGCTTCGGGCTTGCGACGAGGCCGACGAAGCCCACGCCGGCGTCGAGCGCGGCCCGGATGGTCTCCGCCTCGCCGTGCCCGTGGGTGCCGACGACGACGGCCGTGGCACCCGGCGGGAGCTGCCCGGGCTCGTGCTGGCGGCCGACGAAGCCCAGCGGGCCGGCCATCATCACCAGCGCGTCGGTGATCGGCGTGCTCCCGACGACCGCCAGCAGCGGAGCGGGCAAGGTCGGCTCGAGGAAGATCTCCAGCGCGCCGCCGGACAGGCAGGGGTTCACCACCACCCGGGCGCTGGGCGACTCCGGGAAGTGCTCGCCACCGTCCGGTAGCACCCGCAGCAGCAGCGACTCACCGGTTGCGAGGCTGTCCAGTGCCGCCGCGCGCACCGACTCCTCGGCGCACTGGCCGCCGACGAAGCCCTCGATCCGCCCGTCACCGAGGATCACCGCGTCGTCACCGGGCCGGGCCGAGGACGGCTCCTGCGAGCGGACCACCGTCGCGTGCACGAACGGCACCCGGGCCGAGGTCAGCTCGGTGACCCGAGCCGACATCCGGTGCGCCACCAGACCTCCTGCCTCGACCCCAACCGACCGTACGTCAGACCGACGGCGTGGGGTGACCCTGCATGGCGTCCCACACCCGGGACGGCGTCAGCGGCATGTCCGCGTGCCGGAGCCCGAACGGCTTCAGCGCGTCGACCACTGCGTTGACGATCGCCGGCGGCGAGCCGACCGTGGCCGACTCTCCCACACCCTTGGCCCCGATCGGGTGGTGCGGCGACGGCGTGACGGTGAAGCCGGTCTCCCAGTCCGGCACCTCGAGAGCGGTGGGGATCAGGTAGTCCATCAGCGAGCCGGAGATGCAGTTGCCGTCCTCGTCGAAGGAGATCATCTCCATCAGCGCCATGCCGACCCCGTCGGTCAGGCCGCCGTGCACCTGGCCCTCGATGATCATCGGGTTGATCCGGGTGCCGCAGTCGTCGACGGCGATGAACCGGCGCACCGTGACCACGGCGGTCCCCGGGTCGACGTCGACCACGCAGATGTAGGCGCCGTGGGGGTAGGTGAGGTTCGACGGGTTGTAGCAGATCTGCGCCTCGAGACCGCCCTCGATGCCCTCGGGCAGGTCGCCCGCCCCGTGCGCCCGCATCGCGATGTCCTGGATGGTCACCGACTTGGTCGGGTCGCCCTTGACGTGGAAGCTGCCCTTGACCCACTCGAGGTCGGCAACCGACACCTCGAGCATCCCGGAGGCGATGATCCGCGCCTTGTCCCGGACCTTGCGGGCGACCATCGCCGCGGCGGCCCCGGACACCGGCGTGGACCGGCTGCCGTACGTGCCGAGGCCGAACGGCGTCTGGTCGGTGTCACCGTTGACGACCTGGATGTCGGCCGGCGGGATGCCGATCTCCTCGGCCACGATCTGGGCGAACGTCGTCTCGTGGCCCTGGCCCTGGCTCATGCACGAGACCCGGACGACGGCCTTCCCGGTCGGGTGCACCCGCAGCTCGCAGCCGTCGGCCATGCCGAGGCCGAGGATGTCCATGTCCTTGCGAGGGCCGGCACCGACCGCTTCGGTGAAGAACGCGATGCCGATCCCCATCAGCTCGCCCCGCTCGCGCTTGTCGGCCTGCTCGCGGCGCAGCTCCTCGTAGCCCGCCATCTCCATCGCCAGCCGCAGGGTGGGCTCGTAGTTCCCCGAGTCGTACACCCAGCCGGTCTTGGACGTGTACGGGAACTGCTCCGGCCGCAGCAGGTTCTTCAGTCGCAGCTCGGCCGGGTCCATCTTCAGCTCGTCGGCCAGGCAGTCGACGATGCGCTCCACCAGGTAGACGGCCTCGGTGATCCGGAACGAGCACGCGTAGGCGACGCCGCCGGGTGCCTTGTTGGTGTAGACCGCGGTCATCTTGGCGAAGGCGGCCTCGATGTCGTAGCTGCCGGTGAAGACGCCGAAGAATCCGGCCGGGTACTTGACCGGCGCCGCGGTGCCGTTGAAGGCACCGTGGTCGGCCAGCACGTTGGTGCGGATCGCCAGGATCTTGCCTTCCTTGGTGGCCGCGATCTCGCCGCGCATGATGTAGTCGCGGGCGAAGCCGGTGCTGGTGAGGTTCTCGGACCGGTCCTCCACCCACTTCACCGGCTTGCCGGTCACGATCGAGGCGACGATCGCGCAGACGTAGCCGGGGTAGATCGGCACCTTGTTGCCGAACCCGCCCCCGATGTCCGGCGCGATGACCCGGATCTTGTGCTCGGGCAGGCCGGCGACGATCGCGTAGAGGGTGCGGTGCGCGTGCGGCGCCTGCGTGGTCGACCACAAGGTGAGCTTGCCGTCGATCCGGTCGTAGTCGGCGACCGCGCCACAGGTCTCCATCGGCGCCGGGTGCACCCGGGGATAGACGATGTCCTGGGTCACTACGACGTCGGCCTTCGCGAACGCCGCCTCGGTGGCGGCCTCGTCGCCCGTCTGCCAGTCGAAGCAGTGGTTGTCCGTCTTGCCCTCGAGGTCGTCCCGGATCACCGGGGCGCCCGGCTCGAGCGCCCTGCGGGCGTCGATGACGGGCGGCAGGATCTCGTACTCGACGTCGATCAGCTCGAGCGCGTCCCTGGCCGCGTAGCGGTCCTCGGCCACCACGAAGGCGACCTCCTGGCCCTGGAACCGGACCTTGTCGGTGGCCAGCACCGCCTGCACGTCGTTGGACAGGGTCGGCATCCAGGCCAGCCCCTGCTCGGCCAGCGCCGCTCCTGTGACGACGGCCTTGACCAACGGGTGCGCCTCGGCCGCGCTGGTGTCGATGCTGACGATCCGCCCGTGCGCGACCGGCGAGCGGAGGATCGCCAGGTGCAGCATGCCGTTGAGCTGGACGTCGTCGACGTAGTGGCCCTTGCCGCGCAGGAACCTCGGGTCCTCCTTGCGCAGCATCCGGCCGTGCCCGACCGGCTTCTGGTCGTTGTCGTCGAAGACGCGCGCGGGATGGTCCTCGACGGCGGTCATGACGCGCTCCCGGCCGGGACGGCCTCGGGCGTCTCGCTGTCGCCGGCCCGGGCGGCCCGTTCGTGGTCCGCAGCCCAGTGGACCGAGCGCACGATGGTGGCGTAGCCGGTGCACCGGCAGATCTGGCCGGAGATTGCCTCGCGGATCTCACCGTCCGTGGGGTCGGGGTTGCGGTCCAGCAGCGCGCGCGCCGTCATCATCATCCCGGGTGTGCAGAAGCCGCACTGGAGGCCGTGGCAAGCCATGAACCCCTGCTGCACCGGGTCGAGCACGTTGTCCTGCTCGAGCCCCTCGACGGTGCGGACCTCGCGGCCGCCGGCCATCGCCGCGAGGACGGTGCACGACTTGACCGGCTCGCCGTCCATCCAGACCACGCAGGTGCCGCAGTTGCTGGTGTCGCAGCCCCAGTGCGTGCCGGTCAGGCCGAGGTGGTCGCGCAGGAAGTGCACGAGCAGCAGCCGTCCCTCGATCTCGCGGGAGACCTCGTCACCGTTGACGGTCATCGTCACCTGCATGGTCAGCTCTCCTCGGCGATCCGGGCGACCGAGCGACGCAGCGCCCGCTTGGTGAGCTCGGCGGCCAGGTGCCGCTTGTACTCGACGCTCCCCCGCAGGTCCGTGACGGGACTGCAGCTCGCGGCGGCGATCGCCCCTGCCTGGGAGTAGAGCTCCTCGGACGGCGCGTTGCCGCGCAACGCGTCGGAGATGGCAGGGATCCCGGTCGTGTTGGCGCCGACGGCCGCCAGCCCGACCCGGGCGTCGGCGATCGAGTCGCCGTCCATCCAGACGGCGGCGCCGGCCGACACGACAGCCCAGTCACCGGCCCGGCGCTCCACCTTCTCGTAGGCGCTGGACCCATGTGCCCGGACGGGGATGCGGACCTCGATCAGCATCTCGTCGTCGGCGACCGCCGTCTCGTACGGCCCGCGGTGGAACTCCTCCATCGTGACCACCCGCTCGCCCGAGCTGCCGCGGATCACGCAGCTCGCGTTGAGCGTGGTGCAGACCGCCGACAGGTCCTCCGAGGGATCGGCCTGGCACAGCGAACCGCCGAGGGTGCCGCGGTTGCGCACCACCGGGTCGGCGATCACCTTCTCCGCATCCCGGAAGATCGGGAACGCGGCAGCCAGCTCGTCGGACTCCAGCAGCTCGCGGTGGCGGGCCATCGCGCCGATCCGGATCTCGTCCGGCCCGACCCGGACGTAGCCCAGCTCACCGTGCAGGTCGTTGATGTCGATCAGGTACTCGAGGTTGGCCAGCCGCAGCTTCATCATCGGGAGAAGGCTGTGCCCGCCAGCCACCAGCCGGGCGCTGTCGCCGAGCCGCTCCAGCAACCCGATGGCATGGTCCACGCTCGTTGCGCGCTCGTACTCGAACGGTGCCGGAACCTGCATGCTCCACTCCCTCGCACTCGAGCGTGGACCGCTCCCGGCGCAGTATCCGCACTGGGGCGGGCCGGCTGTCAACGGCAACCTAAGCGAACCCTTAGGTGACCGTTGACAGCGTGCTCGCAGGGCCGGAGGCTCGCCCACCGTGACCGGACCGGTGTGGCTGAGCTGGCCGTTGGCCGCTCTGATGGCCGCTTCGGCGGTCTTCCACGCCGCCCGGCTGGTGGCAGCCCGCCGGGCCGCCCGTCCCCATCACTACGACGTTGACCTGACCCACCTGGTCATGTCCGCCGTGATGGCCGTGATGCTGGTGCTGCCGGTCGGTTCCCGGCAGGCGACCACCTGGTCACTCGTCATCGCCGTACCGGCTGGTTGGTTCGCCGCCCGCACCGTCGCCGCGGCCAAGGTCGGCGGCTTCCGGGCGCTCGCAGGTCCGGCCCGGCAGCTGGCGATGAGCGCGACCATGCTCTTCATGCTGTCGGTGGGTGTCAGCTCCACGGCGTCTGCCGCGACCACCAGCATGACCGGGATGGACATGACCGGCATGGACACGTCGGGCCCGGACCAGGTCGGCTGGTCGTCGGTGTCGCTCACGTCGGCGGCGTTGGTCGCGGTGCTGGGGCTGGTCGCCGGGTACTACGCCCGTGAGCTGACGATTGCTGTCGGCGTGCGCCGGGACGGGAGCTGGCTGCTGTCCCGCAGACCGAGCCTCGGTTGCCGGTTGGCGATGACGTCTGCCATGGGCTACATGCTGCTGCTGATGATCGGGTAGCCGGTCGGCTGGTCGCTCATCAGAACGGGAGCGCGCGACCGGCCGGGCTGCGGAGGTCGAGCTCCGTGGCGACCGGCCGCTGGACGGGCCGGCGGATCTGAATCCTGGTCATGGCGTGCACTCCTCTCACGGTCTCAGGCCGCGACAAGCGGCTGGCTGGCGAACGCCTGCGGGGCGATCTTCTGGCCATCGGGCAACAGCTGTCCGGAGTCGTCGAAGACGATGACTCCGTTACACAAGAGCGCCCAACCTTGCTCGTGATGCGCTGCGACCGTGATTGCTGCGCAGCGGTCAGAACTGTCGGCGCTCGGACAGAGCGGCTCGTGTGAGCACATCGTGCACCTCTGTTCCGGGGACGGAACGGGGGCCGTTCCGGTTCCCTCTCGACACGATCTTCCTGTTGTCGGCGCCACCAGAAGAGACCCCCGAAGGGCCTCCGACTCATCGGTGCGCGGGGACCGTGACCGTCAGGCGCGAGAAAGTTCAGCCGGTACGGCGATGACGTCGACCATGGCGTCGTTGCGGAGCACCGTGACGGGCAACGGCACCCCCACGGCATCGCCGAACAGCAGCCGCTGCAGGCTCTGCGCGTCGGCCACCGGTCGGCGGCCGGCCGACAGGACCAGGTCGCCCGGGTGCAGCCCCGCCTGGTCGGCCGGCGACCCGGGCACGACCTCGACGACCCGCAGCGCCCGTCGCTGGCCGGTGCGGGCGGCCAGCGGTGCCGGCAGCGGCACGGGGGTGCTCACCAGTCCGAGGTAGGCCCGGCGGACCCGGCCGTCGCGCAGCAGCGCGCTGATGATCCGCCGGGTCGTGTCGTTGACGGGGACAGCCAGGCCGAGCCCGATGCCCGCCACCGCCGTGTTGATCCCGACGATCCGCCCGGCCGAGTCGGCCAGGGCGCCGCCGGAGCTGCCCGGGTTCAACGCCGCGTCGGTCTGGATGACGTCCTCGATCACCCGGCCGGCCCCGCCGGAGCGGGTCGGCAGCGACCGCCCCAGTGCGCTGACGACGCCGGCGGTGACCGAGCCGGCCAGGCCGAGGGGGTTGCCGACCGCTACGACGAGCTGCCCGACCCGCAGCGACGCCGCGTCGCCGAGCACGGCCGGAGGCGGCGTGTCACCGCGGCCTCGGACCACCGCGAGGTCGGAGAGCGGGTCCGCTCCCACCACGTCGATGTCGGTCTCCGTGCCGTCGGCGAACGACGCCCGTCCCTGGGTCGCTCCCCCGACCACGTGCGCGTTCGTGAGCATGAAGCCGTCACCGGTGAAGACCACGGCGGACCCTGCGGAGGTCGGCCTGCTCGCCGGGCCGACCTGCAGCGCGGCGACGTGCGGCGTCACCGTCTCGGCCACGGTCGCCACCACGTGCGAGTAGGCGTCCAGCGCCGGCTCGTCGGTCATGTCCTCAGTCAACGCACCCGGCTCGCCCGTTGCCGCCGTACGCGTCACGCCGTCAGCGAACAAACCGCCGCCGAACCCCGAAAACGTTCCCGCGGGAGCGCCGACCGAAGTGGACCGGCCGCGCGGCCCGATTCCGGGCGCCCAGCCGGTCCACTTGCCGCAGGGGTGGCGGCCGCCTCAGGGGGTGCGGCCGAGCAGGGCGAGCAGACGATCACCCGCGTTCGCGGTCGAAGGCAGCTCGACCTCGGGGCCGAACCGGTGCGGCCGGTCGCCGTCGTCGACGAGCAGCAGGCAGAGCTCGTGGAGCTCCCCGGCCAGGGCCGGCGGGAGCGGCCGGTCCTGTCCGCAGGCGCGAGCGACGTCCCAGCCGTGCACTGCGACCTCCACCGCACCGGTGGCCGCGACGAAGCCGGCCGCCAGCCGCCGGTCCGCGATCGCGATCTCCACCGGCCCGTCCGAGGCGGCCCAGGCGCCGATCATCCGGCAGGCCCGGTTGCGCAGGCTGGCCACCGGGTCCACGGTCGGGTCGCCGTAGTCAGCCTCGGGGTTGCTGGCAGCAGCCAGGTCCAGGTGACCGGCCGCGACCGCCTGGTGCAGGGTGAGCAACGAGTGGTTCATGTGCAGCAGCAGGGTCCGCAGGTCCCATGCGGCGCACGGCGTCCGAGCCGCCATGTGTTCGGGCCGGACCAGCACCAGGCCGCCCAGGGTGTAGCCCATCGCCCGTTCCAGCAGCGCGAACCCGCCGGTCAGGGCGCGGTCGGCGACCGAGACGGTCATGCGACGGCGACACCCAGCGCGGCGTCCTGGTCGAGGCGGGCGGGCAGCCCGAAGGTCGGGAACAGGCTCAGGTCGAAGAACGCGGACACGTGCGACACCCGGCCGTCGGTCAGGGCCA
>Ga0157375_10005608_pt1 | contig 10925 bp, 10 predicted proteins | sample M35metaG_FD_115311 | JGI IMG/M metagenome (GOLD analysis project Ga0157375, IMG submission 115311) | Miscanthus rhizosphere microbial communities from Kellogg Biological Station, Michigan, USA - M3-5 metaG | ecosystem: Host-associated > Plants > Roots > Rhizosphere > Soil | place: USA: Michigan...
CGCTGCGCGATCTTGATGATCGGGAACAGACTGCTGTAGTCGTCCGTCCAGAGGCGGAGTCCGGCCGGGACGTCGATCGGTTGTCGAACCCGCACGACCGCCGGGTTGGCGAGACAGCCGGCATTCGCCGTCACCAGCACCCATTCCCAGTCGAACACTCCGCGCTCTGGGTCCTCGCGATCGATGACGCGGACCGCCTGCATGCCGGCGTTGCGGGCGAGCTGCTCCAGCACGGGGGCGAGCGCCAGGAAATCGTTCGAGACGTTGAACGCGATGATCCCGCCGGGAGCGAGGTGGCGACGATAGACCCCGATCGCCTGCGCCGTGAGGAGATGCGCCGGAATGGCATCGCCCGAGAACGCGTCGACGACCAGGACGTCGTACCGCTGCGGCGGCTCGGCGACGAGCGAGACGCGCGCGTCGCCGCGAACGACCTGCACGGACGCGGGTGAGTCGCCGAGATACGTGAAGTACGACTTGGCGAAGTCTTCCACCGCGCCGTTGATCTCGTAGAACCTGATCGTGTCGCCGGGGTTGCCGTAGACGGCGACGGTTCCGGTACCGAGCCCGATCACGCCGATGCGTCTCGGCCGATCGTGGCAGCACTGGTCGAGCGCCAGCCCCAGACCCGAGGTCGGCGCGTAGTACGTGTTCCGCACGCGGCGCAGGTCCGTTCGCACCGCCTGGCGTCCGTGCACGATGACGCCATGATAGAGGGAACGGACGACGCCCATCTGCTGGTCGTACCCTTGGGTGACGCGCACCGTACCATAGAAATTGCGGACTCGCGCGAGTGCGCCGCGATCACCGTCGATCTGGCTCCCGACGAGGGCGAGCCCGTCCACGATCAGCAACGCCCAGACGCCGCGCATCACGCGGCTGCCCGGCCACGTGACTACGAGGCCCGACACCTCCGTGAGCAGGATTCCGATCGCCAGGTCGTAGTTGCCCGGCGACACCAACGGCGAGACGATACCGACCAGCACCGCTCCGAGCGCCCCGCCCGCCGCCACGTGAAAGTAGAACGACGTGAGGCGCTGCGGCGGCGGTCGAAGCTGATAGAGCTCGCGATGCAGGAACAGGCAGAGGAAGAACAGCGAGACGCAGAACACCTCCATCGTGGGAATGACCGGGTACTCGAGAATCCCTCGATCGAGCAGTTCGGCGGTCAGGATCAGGCCGACGATCGCGAGGCCGGCCACCAGCCAGCGGGGCGGCCACCGCCGCGTCGAGAACGCGACGACGAAGCTCAGCAGATACGCGACGAGCGGAACGATCCAGACGAGCGGGAGCGCGACGACGTTCTGGCTGATGTGCGTCGTCGTGGCCGCGAGGAGCAGCGACGCACACGCGGCGAGCGCGACCCACAGCACCCGGGTCCTCCGCGCGACGGTGGCCGATTCGACGGTCGCGATTCCCTGCCCGTCGTCCGCGGTCTTTCGCACGGATGCGCCGATGACGCCGGCCAGGATCGCGAGCATCGCGAGCACGCCGATGACGAGAATCGTCTGAGCGCGCAGCGTCATCCGCGGCTCGATCAGCCACGGATACGCCAGCAGCGCGACGATCGATCCGATGTTCGAGATCGCGAACAGTCCGTATGCGTCGGAAGGTCCTCCCGGCGTCGTGCGCGCGAACCACGACTGCAGCAGCGGACTCGTCGCCGACAGCGTGACGAACGGCAGGCCGATGAGGGCGGTGAGCAGCCACAGGACGCTGACGATCGGCCGGTCGACGTTGGCCTGCATGGCGGGTTCGACGGCGCGCAGGAGCTGCACGACGGACAGTGCGAGCAGCCCGACGTAGGCCGACACCTGCGCGCGCCGATTCGGGCGCGTGACCAGCAGGTGCGCGAGGTAGTAGCCGAGGAGTAGCGCGGTCTGAAAGAAGACGAGGCACGCCGTCCATACCGCCGCCGATCCGCCGAGCAGCGGGAGGAGCCGCTTGGCGGCGATCGGCTCGAGCAGGAACAGCAGCGTGCTGCCGAGGAAGAGCGCGAGCGCGTACGGGAGCGCACGCAGCGGCGACGAGACGGCCGCCGGCACCGCTCGCTCGGCGGACTCGGCGCTGGGCCGGGCTCTATCGCGCTTCTTTCCGGCGGGAGCGGACATCCGCCGAATATGCCTTGCGGGCCACGCGGCTGGCTACGCCTTCGCGGCGGAGCCGAGATCGGCGACGTCCGTGCGGTCGTTCGTCACCGACCTCGCTCTCGTGAGTTGCCGCGACTCGTCAGGGTGCCGGCGAATCGGCTGCCGACTCACCACGTGGGCGACGAGGGAGCCGAGCGGGCTCGCCCGCAGCATCGTCGTCCGGCAGAAAGCCGTTCACCGTGATCTCCGATTGCTCGTGCCAGTCGGTGATCTGCAGAGACTCCAGCACTACCGTCGTACCGTCCTCGCCGCGAAGCTCGAGCTGCCGACACACCTGCGCGGCACGCGCGAACGCCGCCTGTCCGGCTGCGTCACCGGCGCTGTCCACGCCACCGACGGTGGCGCCATCGGGCGGCAGGAAGCCCAGGTTGCACATCGCCCGTCCCTGCGCCCGAAAGACGGGGCGAAGGGGCTCGTATGCGGCGGAGGGCTCCAGGGTGCCGATGGCGAACGGCGGTTCGATCGTGAGAGCGGCCGTTCCGATCGGCTCGCCGCGATAGAGGACGGTCACGCGCATGTCTCGCCTCCATTCGAAAAACGTATTGCAAACTGACTCTCGAGCTGAGCTCTAACGGAATACGTAACTGTGCGCGCGTAGCGCGCGCAATCAACGGCCCTCGGCTCGGCGTTTAGCCGTCAGCTCGGCGTTCGTTGGATGGCCGGCGCCTAGTGCGGCGTGTCGACCTTACGATGCTCGCCAGGCAGTCGTGGCGGCGTCGCAGCATCCGGCCGCCGTTCCGCGAGGAGGCGATTCGTCAACCGCTGGCCCTCGGCCAGGCGTGTGACTTCCGCTGCCATCGCCTGCACGGCTTGCTCGACGCCAGCGACCCGTTGCTCGAGCTGGAATTGGCGGTTCTGCTCCTCGAGCGACGGCTCCCGGTGGGGCCGTGTCAACCAGCGCGCCCACGCGAAGGCCGCCGACCACGCGACGGACGCGAACGCCGCGAAGAATGCTACCGTCATGGCTGCATTGGAGCTCATCCGCGCCTCCTCGGCGATGAGTGCAAGCTACGTCGTTCCAAATCAGAGCATGTTCGGCTGCGCGCCTGCGAAGCAGGTCAGAACGGATCGAAACAATCATAGTTGCGTTGCGCGACGATGCGTCCGCCCATCAACTCGAGGACGACCGCGGCGACGCGCGCCCTTCGGCACCAGGCGGTTCGGGTACTCGATCTGTTCGACCGCCGGCGAGAAGAACGCGGCAAGCTCGTCGCCAGTGGCCCCTGCTTCGATCGCAGCCAGGTACCGCCGTGCGACTTCGAGGTTGGCGACTGTCTGCGACGCGTCACGCGGCGCCGGTGAATGGCCGAAGGCGTGCGGCGCCTCGGATGCCCGGGATGCGATCATTTTCAGTTCGTTCTCGAAGGTCGATCCATTGAACGGCCTAGCCTGGCGATCGGTCGGGAGTCAAGCGCGTGGCGGCGTCCAGAAGCTCCGAGTGCGGGCTGCGGACGGCCGAGGTAGCGACCGGGTTTCGCGTCATCACCGGACCCGCCATCGACCAGAACCTCTCGGCGTCGGCCCGCGTCCACGCCGCCGCATCGTGCAGGGCCGCGAGAGCCTCGCGCAGCTCGCGTGCTGATTGCACCCGCTCTTCAGGCAGTCGGGCCAGGCACCTCAGCAGGAGGGCTTCCAGTCGCTCACATTCCGCGACGCGCCCGGCAAGGTGCAGCCGAAGCGGCTTGGCTGTGAGGTGTGCAGCCTGCAGCTGCACCAGCGACATGCCCTCGAACGGCGTCAGGCCGGTCAGCAGGTAGTGCAGCGTGACCCCCAACGAGTAGATGTCGCTGCGCTCGTCCGCCACGGCGCCGTGCCACACCTCGGGCGCGAGGTAGGCCGGCGTTCCGACCATGGTTCCTGTCCGCGTGAGGTGCTCGTTGCCGGGTCCCTCGACTCGCAGTCGCGCGATGCCGAAGTCTAGCAGCTTGATGAAGTCGGGTTCGGCCTCGCCGCGCGTCAGATAGAGGTTGTGCGGCTTGAGGTCGCGGTGGATGATCTTGGCGGCATGGGCTTCCTCCAGCGCCGCGCAGGCCTGCATGACCAGGTGGATGGCGCGAGCCGGTGGCATCGGACCGAACCTCTCCACCACCGTCGCGAGATTCATCCCGGCGAGGTACTCCATTGCGATGTAATACAGGCCGTCGTCGCTCGCCCCGAAATCGAAGATCTTCACCACGTGCGGGCCGCGGAGCTGTCCCGCCGACTGGGCCTCGAGCTCGAACCGGCGCACCATTTCCGGACCGGGGGCGGTTCCGACGCGCAGGATCTTGAGTGCCACTTCCCGGTTGAGACGCTGGTCCCACGCCAGCCAGACCTCACCCATTCCCCCCTTGCCGATGGGCGCCTCCAATCGGTAGCGCCCGAGGCGGCGCGCACGATACAGCTGTTCGTGCGCGCTCCAGACGAGGTGGCCGGTCACCAGTCCGAGGAACGACGACGCCACGACGAAGACATAGTTGCTGGCGAAGACGATCAGCGACTCCGCGCTCAGCCAGTCGCTGCGCGCCACCGGCGACACGATGACGCCGACACTCATGACGAGGGGAAACGCGAGCGCGATCCGTAGGTAGGTCTTGAGCCCGCGCCGCCAATGCGAGGGAACCAACGTCGCCCGCACCAGTGCGACGATGGAGATGCCGTGCATGTACGGACTGCGAATTCCCCCGAGATGAACCGCCATGATCGCGATCGCGAGCGCGGCGAGCCCATAGCACAGGTTCTGGAGCCAGAAGAGCCGTGCCACGGGCATGGCGGCATTCTGGCTGGCGGAGCGATACACGCCATAGAACGCGAGCGATACCAGGACCCGATAGGCGAGAAACAGCAGGAACGGCGCGCCCGGATACGCCACGAAGCACATGAAGACGTCGAGCGCGGTGAACGTCGGCCAGATGTAGAGGCCAGTGCGCATCGCGCGCGCCACCGTCCGACGCGCCGCACTATCGTCCGTCTGCGTGACGACGACCGAAGGTGTATCGATCATGAGCGCCCTTGGCTAAAGGGACAGCCCAGAGAAGGTGCACCGGACTGCCGCCGGAGCAATAGGGAAGGCTCCCCCCTGCATCGTGCCGATCGCGACTCGAAGCGACGCGTCGCGAAGAAGTGCCACCGTCGCCACGAACGCGACATTGACGCCACGCCCGCCCGCGCTATCGTAGCCTGCACGTCCCACGCTGGAGCAGGCTCCGATGGGCATGTACGGCACGCTCCGCCGCGTCTCACCCGCCGACGCCGAACGGCTGCGCACGGATCCGCGGCTGCTCGAAGCGTTCCTGTTCGGCGAAGCGCCGATCGTCGTCGAGGAGCGGATGCCCGGGGTGCTCGGCTTCCTGCTTCGACTCACGCCGATCAAGGTGCGGCGCACGGAGCCGGCGCCGCCCTCCGACGATCCGCTCTGGCCGCCCCCCGCCCCCGGCGAGCAGCTCGACCTCGACAAGGCGTGGCACGGTTTGCACTTCCTCCTCACCGGCACGGCCGACGGCGGCGCGGAGCCCGCCTCCTTCCTGCTCACCGGCGGCGAGGAGCTCGGCGACGACGAGGAGGACGTGCAGGCGCGGCTGCTCCGCCCCGCCCAGGTGCGCGCGCTGGCCGAGCATCTCGCTCCGCTCGGCGCCGACGAATTGACCAGACGATTCGACCCCGAGCGCATGACGAAGCTCGGGATCTATCCGACGGTGATCTGGAAGCGACCGGAGGAGACCGACGCGCCGCGCGGATTCCTCCTCGACGCCTTCACCGGGCTGCGCGACTTCGTGGCCGACGCCGCGCGGGAGGACCACGCCATCGTGGTGTGCATCTCATGAGCCTTTCCTACGGAAACCAGCGCGAGCTACGCGTGCCCGTGTTCAGCGAAGGCGCGCATCAGGGCGAGGAGACGCTGCCGGTCGTCGCGCTCGGCCAGGGACGCTACCTGCTCCTCGCGTCGCCGGGGTTCGTCGAAGGGCTGGCCGCCGGCGACGAGTTCCAGCTCGACGTGCGCGCCCGCGGCGGGCACCGCGTGCTGCAGCGCGGCGGGAATCTGTGCGTGTGGTTCTATCACTCGGAGCCACTCGACGAGAGCAGCGAGGCGACGGGCGACGTGCGGCTCGTGGCCGAGTCGCTCGGCGGCCGCCTGGATGGGGGCTACTCGCGGATGCTCGTGCTCACCGTGCCCCTCGCCGCCGGATTCGACGTGGTGGCGGCGGCGTTCGACGAGGTGGTCCGGCGCCACGCGGGCTCGGCGTGGCTGTACGGCAACGTCTACGATCCGTCCGAGGGTTCCACGCCGCTGAACTGGTGGTGACGAGGCCTCACCGCCGGGCCGAGTCTCAGCGCAGTCCCAGGTACGCCATCAGCTCGCTCGCCGCCGCGCCTCCAGCGCGGTTCGCGCCGATCGTCGACGCGGACGGCCCGTAGCCCACGAGATGGATGCGCGGGTCCTTCGCCACCTGCGTCGCCAGGCGACCGGTCATCACGATCCCGCCGTTCTCCTCGCGCAGGCCGAGCGGCGCGAGGTGGTCGAGCGCGCTGCGGAACCCCGTGCACCAGAGGATGACGTCGGCGCGCAGCGTCGTGCCGTCCTCCCAGCGAACTCCATCCTCGACGATCTCGGCGAACATCGGCAGCCGCTCGAGCACGCCGCGCGCGCGCATCGCTTCGATGGCGGGAGTGACGGGCAGGCCCGTCACCGAGACGACGGACCGCGGCGGCAGCCCCGCGCGCACGCGTTCCTCCACGAGCTTCACCGCGGCGCGGCCGGCTTCCTCGTCGAACGGCCCGGTGCGGAACTCCGGCACTCGGCGCGTCACCCACGTCGTCGTCGTGACGCGGGAGACCTCGTCGAGCAGCTGGATCGCCGAGATGCCCGCGCCGACGACGATCACGTGCCGGCCGGCGAACTCCGACGCGGTGCGATAGTCCTTCGTGTGGAGCTGACGTCCCCTGAACCGATCGGCGCCCGGAACGTCGGGGATGTACGGCCGCTCCCACGTGCCGGTCGCGTTGATGATCCCGCGCGCCGAGACCTCGCCGCGGTCGGTCTCGACGACGAGCCGGTCGCCGCGGTCGCAGACGACGGTCACGTGCACGGGACGATACACCGGGAGCGCGAACTCGCGCTCGTACGCCGCGAAGTACCGCGGCACCGCCTCCGCCGCCTTCACCTCGGCCGACGTCGCCTCCACCGCGTCGGCGAAGCGCATGCCGGGCAGGTCGTGGATGCGGTTGACGGTGCTCAGCGTGAGCGACGGCCAGCGGTACTGCCACGCGCCGCCCGCCGACGGTGAGTGATCGAGCACGACGAAGCCGCGCACGGATGCGAGCCCGCGCTGCTCGAGGTGATACGCCGACGAGAGTCCAGCCTGCCCCGCGCCGATGACGACGATGTCGGTGCGGAGCCGCAGCGGCGGATCGGCGCGGTCGCTCACATGTCGCTCGCCGCCCACTGCGGGCTCTTCGCGCGCTCGTCGTAGCGTGCGCGGGCCGCGTCCACCTCCGCGAGGTGCGCGCCCGACCACGCGATGAGACCGTTCACGAGCTCGCGCAGCGTCGCGCCGAGTGGCGTGAGCTCGTACTCGACGCGCGGCGGCACTTCCGGGTGCATGGTGCGGCGCACCAGGCCGTCGCGCTCCAGTCCGCGCAGCGTCACGGTGAGCATGCGCTGGCTCACGCCGTCGATGCGCCGTCGCAGCTCGCTGAACCGCACGGTGCCCACGTCGGCGAGGACGTGGATGACGTACATCGACCACTTGTCGGCGACGCGCACGATCATCTCGCGCGCTCGGCAGTTGGCCGGCGTGTGCTCGATCCCGGGCGGCGGCGGCGGGGGCGCCGCAGCCGGCTTTCGGGCTCGGGTCGCTCGCGCGGCGCGGGTCGTGGCCATGGTTACTCCGAGGTCACTGGGGCACGTTGGCGTGCCGTCTTCACAGGGTAGGCAGGCACGTATAGGGTTCTAGTTACGAAACGTAACCTGGGCAGCGACGGATACCAAGTCACGATCCGGACCCGCCCCATCGAACCGCCACGAGACACCACGCCCGAAGGAGTGACCATCATGTACACCACCTACGCCACCGACCCGCAGACGCTCGGCCTCGGACTGCTCGTCGGACGACTCGTCATCGGCCTGCTCATGGCCGCCCACGGCGCCCAGAAGCTGCTCGGCTGGTTCGGCGGCTACGGGCTCAACGCCACCGGCGAGTTCATGGTGCAGCTCGGATTCCCCTCCGGCCGGCTCTTCGCCTCGACCGCCGCGGTCACCGAGGTGGTGAGCGGGCTGCTCGTCGCGCTCGGCCTGTTCGGACCGATCGGGCCCGCCCTCATGCTGTCGGTGATGATCGTCGCGGCGATCAGCGTGCACTGGCAGAACGGCGTGTTCGCGATGCAGAACGGGATCGAGGTGCCCCTGCTCTACGCCACGGGCGCCCTCGCCATCGCCCTGTCCGGCCCGGGACCGTTCTCGCTCGACGCGCTGCTCGGCATCGGCTCGATCTGGACGCCGCGAATCACGGCGCTGGTGCTGGCCGTCGGCGTGGCCGGAGGCGTGGCGAACCTGATGGTGCGGAGAAAGCCGCTGGTAGCGTGAGTGTTTCAAGGGGGTCAGAGTCGTTGATCGGATCAAGGGGTCAGAGTCGTTGATCGGATCAAGGGGTCAGAGTCGTTGAAATTTTCAACGACTCTGACCCCTTGAAATGACCCCTTGAAAGTCGATCGGACACGCGCTGGTTCGATGACGCGGGCGAGGTCAGCGCACCGCATCGTCGCGGCATGCCACGTCTCCCGCGTGTCGTGCTCCCTGGTCACACACTCCACATAATCCAGCGGGGGAACAATCGCGGCGCGTGCTTCATCGACGACGGGGACCGTAAGCGCTACCTCGCGACGCTTCTCCAAGTGAGCAGGCGCGCGCGCTGCACGATCCACGCGTACGTGCTGATGACGAATCATACGCACCTGCTCGTCACTGCTGGGAACGCGCGTGCGCCAGCGCGCATGATGCAGGGGCTCGGACGCCATTACGTGCGGTACTTCAACCTCCGCCATGGCCGCACGGGCACCCTGTGGGAGGGTCGCTACCGATCGTCGCTGATCGACTCGGAACGCTACTTCCTGCAGTGCAGCCGCTACATAGAGACGAACCCAGTCCGCGCCGGCCTGGTGAGCTCACCCGGGGACTACCTCTGGTCCAGCTTCAGAAGCAACATGGACGGTCGGCCCGATCCACTCGTACGCCCGCATCCGGTGTACCTCGCGCTCGGGCATTCAGTCTCGAGGCGGCGTGAGGCTTACCGCGCGCTCTTCGGCACTCCGCTCGAGCCACCTGAGCTGGACGCGATTCGTCGAGCGACAAACCGGGGTCTGGTCCTCGGCTTCGATGATCGCCGCTCCGAGTTGGAACGGAGGCTGGGCCTGCGGCTCGCGCGATCGACCCATGGTGGTGACCGGCGCAGTCCCGCCGCCAATCTTTCAAGGGGTCAGAGTCGTTGAAAATTTCAACGACTCTGACCCCTTGATCCGATCAACGACTCTGACCCCTTGATCGCTTGATCGTCAGCCCTCCTGCACCGGCATCGGCTGAGCGGACACCGACGGTGCCCGCTTCGCCGCGAACGCGCCGAGCACGATGCCCAGCGCGACGATGCCGAGCGCGATCGGGATGCTCGTCGGCTTCGTCACCATCACGAACGCGACCGCGAGCGCGATGCCGGTGTTGATCGTCGGCAACAGGACGACCGCCGTGGGGGGCACGAGCTTCGGCGCCGGCTGGTCCTCGCCCTTCGCCGCGATCTGCTCGAGCACGCCCTTCAGTGCTCCGCCCTTGATGCCGAGGAACGTCCCGCTCGCGAAGAGCAGCACGATGCCCAGCATTCCGGCCACGATGAACCCAGTGGACATGCTCACGTGCGCGACGCTCAGCATGTAGCCGCCGGTCACGGCGAAGACGATGAGGCAGATGGGAAATATCCTGGCTGCCGACATCAGCACGCTGTGCCAGTCGAGCGCCTCTCCGACGGTGCGCGCGCGGGCGCGGCGACCAGCGGCGAGCTTCGTCACCGCCGTGATGCCCGCGGCGACGAGAAGCGCGACGAGATGGAAGAACTTGGCGAGGAGGTAGGTATCCATTGAACGCTCGGGGAGGAGGACTCGACCCGATAATTTCGATCGCGGCGTGGATACCCGGAAGGGGTTCGAAGCGCGACGGCTCGAGCGGCGTGCGCAACGAGTCGCCGGTGTGCAGATTCATCCCGCGCACGCAACGCCTCGACCCGCCACTCCCGCACGATGTCCCGTCGCCATACCCTGTTCGCCACCACGCTGGCTCTCATCGCGGCGCTCGGCTGCCATCGCACCGGTGTTTCGGCCTCGCCGAGCGCTCGCGCCGACGCGGTGGAGGCGCCGCCGCTGCGAGTGATGAGCTTCAACCTGCGCTACGACACGCCGAACGACTCCGCGAACGCCTGGCCCAACCGGAAAGACTGGGTCGCGTCGCTGGTGCGCTTCCATGGCGCCGACGTGGTGGGGGTGCAGGAAGCGCTGGCGCACATGCTGACCGATCTGGATGCGCGGCTGCCTGGTTTCGCGCGCGTCGGTGTGGGCCGTGCCGATGGCCGCGCGCGCGGTGAGTTCAGTGCGATCTTCTATCGAAGCGATCGGCTCACACTGCTCGACAGCGGCACGTTCTGGCTGTCACCCACGCCGGAAGCGCCCGGCAGCAAGGGATGGGACGCCGCGATCGAGCGCGTGGCGACGTGGGCGCGCTTTCGCGACCGTCTCACCGGATGCAGCCATCTGCAGCTC
>Ga0157375_10005614_pt1 | contig 10922 bp, 10 predicted proteins | sample M35metaG_FD_115311 | JGI IMG/M metagenome (GOLD analysis project Ga0157375, IMG submission 115311) | Miscanthus rhizosphere microbial communities from Kellogg Biological Station, Michigan, USA - M3-5 metaG | ecosystem: Host-associated > Plants > Roots > Rhizosphere > Soil | place: USA: Michigan...
ACCGGTCGCACCTCGGTGAAGAAGCTGGCGGCGAGGGAGAAGTGGACGGCGGCGCCGCCGAGCATGCGCTCGCGCTCCCCGAACGGGGTCTTGACTGCGTCAAAGGCGATCGATCCGACGACGGTTAGCGACATGCGGACGGCAGCCTAGCGCCTGCCCTGCGAGACTCCGCGGCCGATGAAAGCGATTCAGATTGAGGAGTTCGGCGGGCCGGACATGCTCCGTTACGTCGATCTCGACGATCCGACGCCGGGCGAGGGCGAGGTTCTGGTCGAGATCTCCCGCGCCGGCATCAACTTCGCCGACACCCACGCCACCCGCAACGACTACCTCGCCGAGCAGTCGCTGCCGCTGGTCCCGGGGGCCGAGATCGCCGGCCGCACCGCCGACGGGCGCCGGGTCGCCGCCCTGCTCGGCAGCGGCGGCTACGCCGAGAAGGCCGTCGTCCCCGAGTCGCTGCTGGTGCCGCTGCCCGACGAGGTCGACGACGACCAGGCGGCGGCGATGCTGCTGCAGGGCCTGACGGCGCTGGCGCTGGTCAAGCGCTGCGCCCGGATCGAGCCCGGTGAGACGATCGTCGTCGAGGCCGCCGCCGGCGGCACCGGCACCTTCGCCGTGCAGATCGCCAAGGCCGCCGGCGCCAAGGTGATCGGCCTCGCCTCGAGCGCCGACAAACGCGAGCTCGTCGAGGGCCTCGGGGCGGACGCCTGCATCGACTCGCGCGGCGACGACCTCGCCGCCGCGATCCGCGAGGCCAACGGCGGCGAGCGCGTCGACGCCGTCCTCCACATGAGCGGCGGCGACGCCTTCGACGCCGAGATGAGCGTGCTGGCGCCGCTGGGCCGGATGGTCGTCTTCGGCATCGCCTCGCGCGAACAGCGCGACGTCTCCACCGCCGCCCTCCTGCGCGGCTCCAAGACCGTCGTCGGCTTCTGGCTGGTGCACCTGCTCGCCCGCCGCGACCTCGCGGTGCCTATGATCGGCGAGCTGCTCGGCGCCGTTGCCGCCGGTGAGCTCGAAGCCACGGTCGGCGGGGTCTACCCCCTTTCCGAGGCCGCCCGCGCCCACGAAGACCTGATCGCCCGCCGCACCAGCGGCAAGCTTCTCCTGGACACCTCAAAGTGACCGCATTCAAAGACCTGGGCCTCTCGCCCAAAATCCAGCAGGCGATCGACGAGCTCGGTTTCCAGGACCCGACCCCGATCCAGGAGCAGGCGATCCCGGAGCTGCTCGGCGGCCACGACGTGATCGGCCAGGCCCAGACCGGGACCGGCAAGACCGCCGCCTTCGGGCTGCCGCTGCTGCAGTACCTCGACCCCGAGAACGACGAGGTCCAGGCGGTCGTGCTGACCCCGACCCGCGAGCTCTGCATCCAGGTGACCCAGGCGCTGCGCTCCTACGCCGAGCACCTCGACATCGAGATCGTCGCCGTCTTCGGCGGCGCCCCGATCCGCTCCCAGCAGTCGCAGCTGCGCTCCGGCGCCCACGTCGTCGTCGCCACCGTCGGCCGCATGAAGGACCTGATGTCGCGCCGCTCGCTGGTCCTCACCGCGGCCCGTTACGTGGTCCTCGACGAGGCCGACGAGATGCTCGACCTCGGCTTCATCGAGGACGTCGAGAAAATCCTCCGGATGTGCCCGAGCGGCCGCCAGACGGCGCTCTTCTCGGCGACCATGCCGCCGCCGATCCAGAAGCTCGCCGAGGGCTACATGTACGACCCGACGACGATCCGGATCACGCCGAAGACGCTCACCGTCGACGCGATCGCCCAGGCCTTCGTCGAGGTCCCGGCCAAAGACAAGGCGGCCCGCCTGGTCGAGCTGCTGAAGACCGAAGAACCCGAGCAGGCGATCATCTTCACCCGGACCAAGATCGGCGCCTCGAAGCTGGAGAAGACGCTGAAGGACAAGGGCCTCGACGTCAAGGCCCTGCACGGCGACCTCAGCCAGGGCGTCCGCGACGGGGTGATGATCTCCTTCAAGAACCACCGCGTGAAGCTGCTGGTCGCGACCGACATCGCCGCCCGCGGGCTCGACATCGAGCACGTCACCCACGTCATCAACTTCGACGTCCCGAACTCCTCGGAGACCTACGTCCACCGGATCGGGCGCACCGGCCGGGTCGGGCGCACCGGCCGCGCGATCACCTTCGTCACCCCCGCCCAGCGCGACGAGATCGACCGCATCGAGCGCGACGTCAAAACGAAAATCGGCGAGTGGGAGTCCCCTGAGGAGCGGCTCGAGCACGCGCCGCCGCCGCGCCGCCGCGAGCGCTCGGAGCACAGCAAGCCGAGCGAACGCGGCGAACGCAGCGAGCGGGTCGGGCCGAGCGGCAACGGCGCCGCCGACGAACCGCCCGCCGCCGCCGAGGCCCCCGCCGAAGAGGTCGAGGAGAGCGCGGACGAGGACGGCGCGGTCGCGGAGGAGCGCGACAGCGTCAAGCTCTTCGTCAACCGCGGCGAGCGCAGCGGGATCGAGGAGGAGGACCTGCGCTGGGCGCTGCGCGAGGGCGCCGTCCTGCCCGAGGAGGCGATCCTCGACGTCCGCGTCCTGCACCGCTTCTCCTTCGTCGAGGTTTCCCCGGATCAAGCCGAGCGCGCGGTCGAGTTCCTCGACGGCACCAAGCTCAAGGGCAAGGAGATCCGGCTCGAGATCGCCAAGAGCTGAGGCCGGGCCTCAGCTGCCGGTCAGCTCGGCGATGCTGTCGAGCAGGCGGTCGAAGTCGATCGGCTTGGTCAGGTAGCCGCTGATTTCGAGGTCGCGGGGAGCGTCGGCGTCGGTCGCGTCCTGGTGGGCGCTGACGATCAGGGCCGGCGTGTCGACCCCGGCGGCGCGCAGCTCGCGCAGGGCGTCGAGGCCGGACTTGCGCGGCATCATCGCGTCGAGCAGGAGCAGGTCGGGCAGCTCCCCCGGCCGTCCCTCGTCCCAGCGCTCGGTCACCTCCTGGCCGTCGGCGGCGGTGTCGACCTCGTAGCCGGCCAGCTCCAGCCGCGTGCGCATCAGCAGCAGGATCGTCTCCGAGTCGTCGGCGACGAGCACGCGGGTCATCGGCCCGTCTCCGCGGCGCCGGCGGCGGCGCCCGCCGCCCTGGCGACCGGCAGGCGGAAGCTGAAGGCGGAGCCGACGCCGGGGGTCGACTCGACCGCGATCGTGCCGCCGTGCAGCTCGACCAGCGATTTCGCGATCGCCAGGCCGAGGCCGGTGCCGCCGACGCGCTGGGTCAGGCCCGCGTCGCCGCGCACGAAGCGCTCGAAGATGTGCTGCAGCTGGCTCTCGGGTATCCCCGGTCCGTCGTCGGTGACCACGATCTCCACTTCGGCATCCGCTACCCGGGCCGCGACCTCGATAGACGCCCCTTCGGGCGAGTACTCATGCGCGTTGGTAAGCAAATTCACCAGTATTTGGCGAATCCGCGCTCCCTCGGCGTTGACCTCGGGCAGATCCGGCTCGATCCGCTGGGTCAGGGCCTGGCCGGAGACGTCGGTCTGGGCCCGCATCGTCCGCACCGCGTCGTCGATCAGCGGCGCCAGCGCCGTCGGCACCGGGGAGATCCCGAGCCGCCCGGCGTCGCTGCGCGCGAGGTCGAGCAGGTCGTTGAGGAGGCGGACCAGGTGGCGGCAGTTGTCGAGGATGATCTCGACCGTCTCCACCTGCTTTGGGGTCAGCGAGTCGCGCTCGAGCATCAGCAGCTCGGCGAACCCTTGAACCGAGGTGAGCGGGCTGCGCAGCTCGTGCGAGGCGGTGAGGACGAACTCGTCTTTGAGCCGGTCGAGCCGGTCGCGCTGGCTGGCTTCGCGCTGCAGCTCGTCCGCCATCTCGTTGAAGGCGGCGCCGAGCGTCGCCGTCTCCGAGAGGCCGCCGACCTCGACCCGGGCGCTGCGATCGCCGCCGGCGAGCCGCCCGGCCGCGTCGACCAGCTCCTCCAGCGGCTGGCGCATCGAGGCGATCAGGCCGCTGAAGAGGAGCAGCGCTCCGGTCAGGCCGGCGACCAGGCCGGCGGCGACGAGCAGCGCCGTGTCGCGGGTGTCGGAGGAGATCTGGTCGCGCAGTTCGTCGCGGCGAATCTGCTGCGAGGCGACCGCTGCCTGGGCGGCGTCGGCGCCGCCGCGAGCCACCCGCACCCGCGCGGCCATCTCCACCTGATAGGAGCGGGCGATCGCGTCCTCGAAGTCCTGGCGCTGTTGGATGAAGCGGGCGACGCCGATCACGGCCATCGCCGTCAGCACCGCGAAGCCGATCGCGAAGCCGATCCGCAGGCGGTTTGCGAGCGAGGGGCTCAAGCGGCGGCCGCCTCGGGAATATGCTTGCGCCACTATGGGCGACGAGGCTACAGGCAGCGGCGACGACGCCGCCACGGTGCCGGACGGCATCGATCTCAACGGGGTCGAAAGCTGGTTCGCGCTGAACGTGCCCAGCGCCAGCCCGCCGCTTTCCTTCGAGCGCATCGCCGGCGGTCACTCGAACCTCACCTACCGGGTCGCCGACAGCGGCGGCAACCGCTGGGCGCTGCGGCGCCCCCCGCTCGGCAAGCGGCTCGGCTCCGCCCACGACATGGCGCGCGAGTTCAAGGTCGTCTCCGCGCTGGGCCCGACCGAGGTGCCGGTGGCGCCGGTCGTCGGCCTCTGCGAGGACGAGACGGTCAACGGCGCCCCCTTCTACGTGATGGCCTTCGTCGAGGGCCCGGTCCTGCGCGGCCTGGCCGAGGCGGAGGGGCTGACCGAGGAGCCGCAGCGGCTGGCGATCGGGAACCGGGTCGCGGACACCCTGGCGGCGATCCACGCGATCGACCCGGACGCGATCGGGCTCGGCGACCTCGGCCGCAAGGAGGACTACGTGGCCCGGCAGCTGCGCCGCTGGCAGGGCCAGTGGGAGAAGTCGAAGACGCGCGAGCTGGCGACGATCGACTCCCTGCACGACCGCCTCGCCGCCCGCATCCCCAGCCAGGGCCCGGCGACGATCGTCCACGGCGACTACCGCCTCGACAACATGATCCTCACCCCGGCCGGCGAGGTCGCCGCCGTGGTCGACTGGGAGCTCTGCACGCTCGGCGACCCGCTCGCCGACGTCGGCCTGCTGATGGCCTACTGGCCGACGCGCGAGCAGGCCGAGGTCGCGCTCGGCCAGCCCGCCAACCTCGCCCCCGGCTTCCCGACCCGGGAGCAGCTGGCCGCCCGCTACGCCGAGCGCTCCGGCCGCGATCTCTCCGACCTCGACTTCTTCCTCGCCCTCGGCTACTGGAAGCTGGCGATCATCCTCGAGGGCGTCTACGCTCGCTACGTCGCCGGCGGCTACGGCAAGGTCGACGAGGGCATCCACGAGTTCGCCCGCCTGGTCGAGCGCCTCGCCGAGGCGGCCGACGAGGCTGAGCGGCGGGGCGGCTGACCCCGACTCTCGGAGATTTGACCAGGCCCAGGATCCCGGCATTGCGGGATCCTCAATTTGAGGTAGGTTGGCAGCGCCGCTGCGCGAATGCTTGGTCCTTGTCCAGTGTCAATTTGTCGGCAGCGGTCGGCGAGTAGAGGGCGCCGAGCTTCCCTCTTCCTGTCCAAATCGGAGGATTCATGTTCAAGCGTTCGATTCCGTCGCCGGCGATGGTCATCGCCTGCGTCGCGCTGTTCGTTGCGATGGGGGGCACCGGCTACGCTGCGACGCAGTTGACGGCCGGCCAGGAAGGCGCCACCGTCAGCAAGAAAGGCAAAGCCAAAGGCAAACGCGGTCCGGCCGGTCCGGCTGGGCCCAAGGGCGAGCAGGGGCCTAAAGGCCCGCAGGGCCCGCAGGGCCCGAAGGGCGACACCGGTCCCGCCGGGGCCAACACCTCCTCGGCGTTCGCCCAGAACGCATCGGTGATCTCGAGCATCGGCACCAGCCTGGTGCCGGTGGTCACCACCTCGATCACGACCCATAGCACCGGCAACATCATCGCCTCCGGCTCGGTCGAGCTGTTCGGCGAAACCAGTGACGAGAAAGCGACCTGCCGGATCAAAATCGGCGGCAGCTCGAGCCTCTTCTACGAGGTCGAGCCCGACGACATCGGCGAAGACAACCAGATCGTCGACGCGGTCAACTTCGGCGTCACCGGCGTGCCTGCCGGCACCTACCCGGTGGCGCTCGAATGCGAGGCACTGAGCGGCACCGTCGGCAAGGACGACGCCGGCATCGTCGTCTCCGGTCTCAGCAGCTAGCTGACGGCGGTCCGATAGCAGCGAAGGAGCGAGCGGGGCGGCGGGAGCCGCCCCGCTCGCATTTCGCGTCCAAAGCCCGTCCAGCCGAGTTGACAGGCCGGGGAAGGGTTGACAGGTTCCGCCGAGAACCAAGGCACGGGCGACATCGTCAGCCGTCGCTCGCCCTTTCCCGTCCCCTTCTCAAGGAGAGCCTCCGTGAAGCAGACTCGCAAACGACTCACGTACGCAAACGTGATGTCGTCTCTCGCAGTGTTCCTGGTGCTTGGAGGCGCGACTGCCTTCGCAGCCACCGATCTGGCCAACAACAGCGTCGGCACCGCACAGCTGAAAGGCAACGCCGTGACGACGGGCAAGATCAAAAAAGAAGCGATCACCAACGCCAAGATCAAGAAGGGGACGATCACCGGCGCCAGTCTGAACCTGTCCTCGATCGGCACGGTTCCCTCGGCGAACAAGGCGGACACCGCGAACAAGGCGGATACCGCTACGAAGGCGGACACCGCGACGAAAGCCAACACCGCAACGAGCGCCACCACCGCCGCCACGGCTTCGAACTCCAACGCTCTCGGCGGCCAGCCGGCGTCCGCCTACCAGCCCCGCACGCAGTGGGCATTCGTCAAAAGCGACGGCACGATCCTCTCGCAGTCCGGCGGCATCAGCGTGATCAGCCATAACGTCAACGGCGGTAACTACCTCGACTTCGGTCAGAGCGTCGTCGGCAAGTCGATCATCACGTCGGCGCGTTACCTGGACCCGAACATCGGGAGCCAGGGTGCGGTCGTCACCTCCGAGCCCTGCTCGGGCCCGCTGGTCACCTTCCCCTGCCTGGTCAGCGGCACGACCAACAACCCGAATGTAGCCTTCGTCCTCACCGCCAACAGCGAAGGCGACGGAGAACCGTTCGGCTTCTCGATTCTGATCACCCCGTAGCTCCAGTTGGAAACCGGGTCTGAGCGCGCTGCGCTCAGACCCCGCGCGGGACGTGCGGAGGTCAGCTCAGGGCTGACCTCCGCCTCCGCCCGCTTGGACCGAGTCTGCGAACACTCGTCCAATGGCAGCTGTCCGCCCGGTTAGAGGTGAAAGGGTCTGCGCCGCCAATAGGCAAGTGCAACCCGCGGGCCAGCACTGCCTGCATCCAAAAACCAGCAAGGAGCAACACCTTGAAGCAGATCCGGAAACGGTTCACCTACGCGAACGTGATGTCCTCGATCGCGGTCTTCCTCGTCCTCGGCGGCGCCACCGCTCTCGCGGCCGGCCACCTCGGCAAGAACACCGTCGGCGCCAAGCAGCTGAAGGCGAACGCGGTCACCCAGGCGAAAATCAAGAAAGCCGCCGTCACCGCCGCGAAGCTGAAGGCGAACGCGGTCGGCGCCACGGCGATCCAGAACAACGCCGTCACCTCGGCCAAGATCGCCAACGGCGCGATCACCGGCGAAAAGGTCAACCTGGGCACGATCGGGACGGTTCCGAACTCGGCCACGACCAACGTGATCAAGGGCTCCAAGGGCACCCTGAGCGTCGGCCAGGAAGCGACCGCGCTCGCGTACGGTCCGCTGAAGGTCATCGTCAAGTGCGAAGTCCCGACCGGGGCCCCGACGGTGATCTCCGCCCACGCGTTCATCTCCTCGAGCACCGACGGCAGCGTCTTCTCGAGCTGGGAGGACGGCAGCAACGCCCTCGGCCCGAACACGCCCGAGAACGAACGTGAACTGAACGAAGACGATTGGGCCGACAGCAACGGCAAATACGCCTACGACTCGCTCAGCGACGTCGGCGTCAGCGCCACCGCCGCCAACGGGCAGGGCTTCAACGCCTCGCTCGGCCTCGCCTCGGAGAAAGACTCCGGCACCTGCTGGTACTGGCTGAACGCGACGATCCTCGGCTAGAGCCCGAGAATCCGCGGCAGTTCGCAAGGGCCGGGCGAATGCCCGGCCCTTCGCGTTCTCTAGACCATGCGGGCCGGGTGCCGGGGCTCGAGGTTCCCTTCAGCCTCGGCCTCGGCGCGCTTGGACCAGCGGTTCAGCTCGCGCCGGGCGAGGACCATCTTGTGGACCTCGTCGGGCCCGTCGGCGAGGCGCAGCATGCGGCTGAAGCGCCAGAGCGCCGCGAGCGGCGTGTCGTCGGTCATCCCCAGCGAGCCGTGGATCTGGATCGCCCGGTCGAGCACGTCCATGACCATGTTGGCGGCGACGATCTTGATCGCCGAGATCGCCTGCCGGGCGGCGCGCTTGCCCTCGGTGTCCATCTTCCAGGCGGCGTAGAGGGTCAGCAGGCGGGCCTGGTCGATCTCCATCCGCGAAGCGGCGATCGCCTCCTGGACGAACTGCTTGTCGGCCAGCGGCCCGCCGAAGGCGACGCGCTCGTTGGCGCGGCGGCACATCATCTCGTGCGCCCGCTCGGCGGTCCCGATCGCCCGCATGCAGTGGTGGATGCGCCCCGGGCCGAGCCGGTCCTGGGCGATCGCAAAGCCGGCCCCGCGCTCGCCGAGCAGGCTGTCCTTGGGGACGCGGCAGCCTTCGTAGCGGATCTCGCAGTGGCCCGGGCCCTTGGTGTGGCCCATCACCGGGATCGGCCGCACCAGGTTGAAGCCGGGGGTGTCGGTCGGCACGCAGATCATCGAAGCGCGCGCGTAGGGCGGCGCCTCGGGGTCGGTGACGACCATCGCGATCGCCAGCTCGGCGCCCACCGCGCCCGAGGTGAACCACTTGTGGCCGTCGACCACCCACTCCTCGCCGTCGAGCACCGCCCGCGCCTGCAGCAGGGTCGGGTCGGAGCCGGAGACCTCGGGCTCGGTCATCGAGAAGCAGGAGCGAATCCGCCCCTCGAGCAGCGGCTCCAGCCACTTTTCTTTCTGCTGGTCCGTGCCGTGCTCGGCGAGGATCTCCATGTTGCCGGTGTCCGGCGCCGCGCAGTTGAAGGCCATGCCGGCGACGACCGGGCTGCGCCCCATCTCCTCGCAGAGCAGCCCGTACTCCCAGTTGGTCAGCCCCGGCCCGAAGCGCTCGTCCGGCATGAAGAGGTTCCAGAGCCCCTCGGCCTTCGCCTTCTCGCGCAGCGCGACCAGGCCGCGGGGGTAGGGGACGCCGGGGCCCACCTCGTCGTCGAGCGCCTCCATCAGCTCGCGCTCGACCGGGTAGATCTCGGCGTCCATGAAGTCGAGCACGCGCTCGCGCAGCGCCGCGACCTCTGGGCTTGGGTTGAAGTCCATGCTGTCCTCTCCTCGGGGGCTCGCGCCCAACGCTAACTCAGGCGGGGCGCCGGTAGCGCGCGAAGAGCTCGCCGCGCTCCTCGAGCAGCCACCCCAGCTCCAGCGCCGCCACCTCTGGCAGCTCGCCCTCGACGATCCGCGGCGCCTCGCCGCCGGCGAGCTTCGGCGCGATCGTCAGGAAAAGGTCGTCGACCGTGCCGGCTGCCTCGAGCTCGCCGTGCAGGCCCGGCCCGCCCTCGCAGAGCAGGGCGCGGATGCCGCGCTCCAGGCGCAGGTGGCGCAGCGCCTCGGCGAGGTCGACGAAGCCCTCGTGGCGCACGACCCGCACCGAGGTCTCGGTCGCGGGGACCTCGTCCTCCGAGGCGGTGAAGATCAGGACCCGCCCGCCTTCGCTGAACAGCGGCGCGTCCCAGGGCAGGTCGAGGCGCCCGCTGACGATCACCATCAGCGGATCGTGGGGGAGGCCGATCCGCTCGCGGCGCTCGCGCGTCTCCTGCTTGGAGACGAGGCGCCCGTAGCGCTCGGCCCGCATCGTGCCGGCGCCGATCATCACCGCGTCGAAGCGGGTTCGCAGCCCGGCCAGCATCGCCGTGTCGGCCTCGGAGCCGATCGGCCCGGAGACGCCGGCGATCGTCGCCCGGCCGTCGACCGTGGCGGCGAAGTTGACCGCCACCAGCGGCCGCTCCCGGTGCGGCCGCTCCCAGGGCCGGTAGGTCTCGAGCTGCTCGAGGACCGTTGTGGGCCCGGGATCGGGCAGGAGGCGGCGCATCGCCCGACCCTACCCTCGGGTAATCAGGAGTAGTCGTGCCAGGCGGGGAACTCGCGGCCGGCGAACTTCTGCAGGGCCGCGACGTCCTCGCCGAAGCGGGCGCGCACGGTCTCGAAGAGGTCGTCCGGGAGCTTGGGCTTCTCCGCCGCCGGCTTGTCCGGGTCGTGGACGATCTTCTCGACCCGCCAGCGCAGCGGCTCCGGCAGGCGGTCGAAGTTGCGGTCGAAGGAGCGGAACCCGGGCAGCTTGATCAGCTTCTCCATCAGCTGGTATTTGTCGCCCTCCTTGGCGCCGGACTTCTCCCACTCGCGGTCGAACTGCTCGGAGACGAAGTTCTCGTCGACGCCGGCGAAGGCGAACGCCTTGCGCATCGTCGCCTCGCGCTCGCGTTGCAGCTCCTCCTGGGCGATGACGACGATCTGCTCGCGATCGAAGCGCTCCAGGTAGGGCTGCAGCTGCATCCAGTACTTGGAGCGATTCATGTAGGAGGAGTCGGGGTTGGAGAGCACCTCGACCAGGTCGCCGGTCTCGTAGCCGGCGCCGGTGGCGTGCACCCAGTGGGAGAGGATGCGCTTGATCGGGTCGCGCACCATGTAGAGGAGGCGGGCGTCGGGGCAGTGCTCGTGGATGCGCTCGGCGACCCCCTCGAAGCGGGGCAGGTTGGTGTAGTGGGGCGATGACTCGCCGCGGACCCGGAAGCGGTCGTCGAAGCGGCTGGCGTACCAGTCGAGGCCGAGGTCCCAGTTCAGCTCCTCGACGAAGAA
>Ga0157375_10005615_pt1 | contig 10921 bp, 12 predicted proteins | sample M35metaG_FD_115311 | JGI IMG/M metagenome (GOLD analysis project Ga0157375, IMG submission 115311) | Miscanthus rhizosphere microbial communities from Kellogg Biological Station, Michigan, USA - M3-5 metaG | ecosystem: Host-associated > Plants > Roots > Rhizosphere > Soil | place: USA: Michigan...
AATGTTAAATGTTGGCGTTATTAAAATAAAAAAACTTAATTTAGACGGCAAAATTTCCATGCAAAAGGGCGATGCAGAAAATTTACCTTTCGAGGACAATAGATTTGATGCTGTTTCCGTTGCATTTGGAGTAAGGAATTTTGAAAATCTAACCAAAGGGTTAGCAGAACTAAGAAGGGTAGTAAAGGATAACAAAAGTGTTTATATACTGGAGTTTTCAAAGGTTGAGGGTTTTTTAGCACCATTTTATATGTTTTATTTCAAAAATATATTACCTGCCATCGGCAGACTGGTTTCTAAAGATAATAGAGCATACACCTACCTTCCTGATTCTGTAAACGCTTTTCCTTTCGGGGAAAAAATGAGACAAATTCTTTTAGATACAGGATTTAAAAAAGTTGAATATAAAAAACTAAGTTTAGGTATAGCCACAATTTATAAAGCAACAAAGTAACCTATGAATAAATTTTTATTAAAAGCACTGGTTTTAGCCTCAGTAAATGTTGCAGTTTTTGCAAACGCGCAATTTAGAACCCGAAACAGAATGGATAAGTTGGAAGACTTTGATCAACAGACATTTAGTTGGGGTTTTTATCTGAATGGTAATATACTGGACTACCGTATAGTACTCAACCCAAGATACGGTATGAATGGGAACCAAAATCTCGTTACATCTAAAAATAGTAAAAGTTTCGGTGCCGGATTGATCGGAAAATGGAGACTTAACGATTATTTGGATCTAAGAGTAGAACCAGGCTTACAATTTGCTCAGAGAGAATTGCATTTCGATACACAATCGAATGATCAATACGCAGCAGGTACTTTGACAAACGATCCTTTCGTTCCGATTCCTCTAGGAGAAAAAGATAAAATTAGAGAGGTTAAATCTACTTTGGTTGATATTCCGGTAATGCTAGAATTACACGGGCAAAGATGGTATAATTCAAGACCTTACATTGCAGCAGGGGTGAATTATATCGTGAATCTACAGTCAAATTCAGACTCTACGGATGATAACTTGCAACAGGTTTTCAGATCTACGACACACAACTTTGCTTGGTCTGCAGAAATGGGAATTCAATTTTATTTCAATAAATTTAAATTAACTCCGGCGATCAGAGGTACATTCATTATGAATAACGAGATTGTATCGGATAATGCGGGTACGCCGCCTTACTGGACGGCTGCAATGTCTACGTTACAGACGAGAGCTGTAATGTTTGTATTGAAATTTGAGTAAGAAATTACAACTAAAAATACAAAAGGAGGTGCTTTGCATCTCCTTTTTTGTTGTGCTGTCTAAAATATAGGGCGTTTTATTTTTGTTAGTATTAATATTTTGTTATTTTTGCTATTAGTTAGAATATATAAACCTGGAATGCTTCAAGATTTAGAAAACAATTTTTCAGAATTAGAGAAAAAGATTTTGCTTTTACAAAAGAATTATAAAAATCTTACTGAAAAGTTCTCAGAATTGAATATTGAGCATGAAGATCTGAAGAAGAAATATGATGAGGAAAGAAAGAAAACTCAGGTATTAGCAGAAGAACAGAAAAATATAAAACTTTATTCAGCAATATCAGGAAATCCTGAACACAATAGATTAATGAAAAACCATATCAACAGATTGGTAAAAGAAATTGATTTTTGTATTGCTCAGCTTCAAAACAGTGGATTATAATGGAGGTAAGGAGAATAACCATCAACATTGCAGGAAGAGTATATCCGCTGAACGTACCCGCAGCAGAGGAAGAAACTTTGCGTAAGGTTGGGAAGCAGATCGAAAATATGATTAAAGATTTTGAACAAAACTTCGATGTGAGAGACAAGCAAGATGCTTTGGCCATGTGTGCCCTGAAATTGGGAACTAATGCTGAAGTGGTGTCTATGAACTACGAAAAAAATATACATTCAACCAACGAAAGATTAGCTCAGATCAATCAATCGTTGAATGAAGTTGGGAAATAGATTTTTTTTCTCACAAAGACCTGCCTACAATAATTCTAACACATTAAAGGTAAACTCAACGCTAAACAATTACCGAACAAATGTCCATCGAATGGCGTGCCGGTTCTCCGGATTACAGACAGTGGAAATCAGTTCAAATCGTGTTGATTAGGAGTTTACTCTATATCACTGAATTGTTGTAGGCTTTTTTATTTAATAATTTAAGACAATTAAAACTCAATATATATGACAACAGCCATTATAGTCGGCGTTATTTGCCTTGTAGTTGGTGCAGTAATAGGGATCCTTTTCTCTAAAAGCTCATTGAATACTAAGGGAAAATTTATTATAGATGATGCAAAAAAGAATGCCGAAAACCTTATAGAAAAAGCTAACGTACAAGCTGAATCCATAAAGAAAGAAAAAAACCTTCAGGCTAAAGAAAAATTCTTAGAATTAAAATCTCAGCATGATGCAGATATTCAGTCTCGCGAAAGAAAAATGCAGGAGATTGAAAAAAGAACGAAAGACAAAGAAAACAAGTTAAATGACGAGCTTAGCAAGACAGGAAAACTTGAAAAAGATCTGGACAGACAAATAGCAGATTATGCTAAGAAAACCGAAACTTTAGATAAAAAACAACAGGAATTAGACACGATCATGTCTAAAAAAGTTGAAATTTTAGAAAAAATATCTAATTACACAGCAGAAGAAGCTAAAGCTGAATTGGTAGAATCAATGAAGGCTGAAGCTAAAACAAGAGCTCAGGCGCATGTTCAGAGCATCATGGAAGAAGCTCAGTTGAATGCAAAAGGGGAAGCGAGAAAAATCGTTATCCAAACCATTCAGAGAATCGGAACGGAGCAGGCGATCGAAAATTCGGTATCTGTGTTCAACATCGAATCTGATGAAGTAAAAGGTAGAATTATTGGTAGAGAAGGTAGAAATATTCGTGCTTTGGAAGCAGTAACTGGTGTAGAAATCATTGTTGATGATACTCCGGAAGCGATTCTTCTTTCATGTTTTGATCCTGTAAGAAGAGAGATCGCAAGATTATCACTTCACAGATTGGTAACAGATGGTAGAATCCACCCTGCAAGAATCGAAGAAGTTGTAGAAAAAACAAGAAAACAGATCGAAGAGGAAATTATTGAAGTTGGTAAGAGAACCATCATCGATTTGGGAATCCATGGTTTACACCCGGAATTGATTAAGATTGTAGGTAGAATGAAATACCGTTCTTCTTACGGACAAAACTTATTACAGCACTCAAGAGAAGTTGCCAATATTGCTGCAACGATGGCTGCTGAATTAGGATTAAATGTAAAATTAGCGAAAAGAGCAGGTCTTTTACACGATATCGGAAAAGTTCCTGAGCAGGAATCTGAGCTTCCTCACGCTTTATTAGGAATGCAGTGGGCTGAGAAATATGGTGAAAATGCAGAAGTTATCAATGCGATTGGTGCCCACCATGACGAAGTTGAAATGACCTCATTATTATCACCGATCATTCAGGTTGCCGATGCGATTTCAGGAGCAAGACCGGGAGCGAGAAGACAGGTGTTGGAATCTTATATCCAAAGATTAAAAGATCTTGAATCTGCTGCTTTAAGCTTCGAAGGTGTTTCCAGTGCTTATGCAATCCAGGCGGGTAGAGAGTTGAGAGTTATGGTAGAAAGCGGAAGAGTAAATGACGAAGTTGCTTCTCAGTTATCTTACGACATTTCTGAAAAAATCCAAAACGAATTGACGTATCCCGGACAGGTAAAAGTAACAGTGATTAGAGAAACGAGAGCTGTGAATATTGCGAGATAATAATCAGACAAAGATATTTTATAAAAACCTTTCAAGAGATTGAAAGGTTTTTTATTTTTAGCAAAATTTAAAAATCAAAATGCAAGAACTTCCTTTGTCTTCAAAACTGAAGTATATTTTTTCTATTCCGGTGATTATTGCGGCTTTAGGCTACTTTGTAGATATCTACGACCTGCTTTTGTTTGGTATTGTGAGAATACCGAGTCTGAAAGCTTTAGGGTTGAATCCTGATGTTGATGGTACGTTTATTCTTAATTGTCAGATGGTAGGTTTGCTGATTGGCGGTATTTTCTGGGGGATTTTTGGTGATAAAAAAGGACGATTGTCCGTATTATTCGGTTCTATCTTGGTTTATTCTTTGGCGAATATCGCGTGTGGATTTTTACCACATTTTCCAAAAGAACATTTAGTGTATTCATATGCCGGATTAAGGTTTATTGCAGGAATTGGTCTTGCCGGAGAGCTTGGAGCGGGAATTACCCTTGTTTCTGAAAGTTTACCGAAGAATTTAAGAGCGATCGGAACTTCCGTTGTTGCAGGTTTCGGGTTGATGGGCGCTGTTGTTGCTCAATTGACTGTAGAATTATCCGGCGGCTGGAATATTTCATATATTATCGGAGGAATCTTAGGAATTTTATTATTGTTTTTAAGAATTAGCGTTTCAGAATCAGGGATTTATAAAAATATTGAAACTCAATCTGTTTCAAAAGGAAATTTCCTGTCATTTTTTACCAATAAAGATCGTTTGATAAGATATTTAAAATGCATTGCTGTCGGGCTTCCGACGTGGTATTGTATTGGGATTTTAGCCGTTTTGGCGAATCAGTTTGCCCCTGAATTCGGAATTAAAGACATTAACCCCGGAAAAGCCATTATGTGGGCTTACGTAGGAATTTCTGTCGGTGATTTGCTAAGCGGATTTATTTCTCATGCTTTAAAATCCAGAAAAATGGCGATTTTTTATATGCTTGCATTTACCATTGTGGGCGTTGCAATCATGTTGTTTGGAAATACGAATACAGAAACAAAATATTATATTTTCTGCGTCTGGCTTGGATTGGGAACAGGATATTGGGCGATGTTTGTTACTTTGGCGGCCGAACAGTTCGGGACAAATATCAGAAATACAGCCACTACCACAGTCCCGAATATGGTAAGAGGATTGGTTCCGGTAATGATTTTTGGCTTTGATTTTTTTAAGAAAGATTTTTCGGTGATTATGAGCGCAGCGATCGTCGGTGCCATCGTTTTTGGTCTGGCTTTTTACTCCTCTCTCACAATTTCTGAAACTCATGATAAAGATCTTGAATTCACAGAATAAAAACTGTTTAAATAATTTTTCTTTTTATTTTTCGTTCTATACTAGGGTAACAGAAATGAAATCAATCAATTATTTAAAATTGAAATAAATTATGTTGCAAATAATATATATTTGTTTAACTTTGAAAGTATTAAAATTATATTGTTTAACTCCCTAAAACCAAATCACATGTCAAACAACATTTTTAAAAACGCTAAAAGATTAGGAAAAAACGATCTTAAAAACATTGTCGGAGGAATCGGTAAAATCGGAACTCCAGACTTGTCTTTATGCGGATGCAGCTGCACAGGAGCTGTAACCGGTCCTAAATATTGTGTACAATATATTGGTTGCCCGCAGGTAATTACTTGCTAACCCAATTTTAACGAATTATTTCAATTAGAAATAAACATTTCCACATTTAATACGCAAAGACCTTTTGATTTTCAGAAGGTTTTTGTAATTATTAGAAATTAGAAATTAGAAATTAGAAATTAGAAATTAGAAATTAGAAATTAGAAATTAGAAATTATTTTTGCTAAACCCTAAACCCTAAACCCTAAACCCTAAACCCTAAACCCTAAACCCTAAATCCTAAACCCTACCTTCCCGTCTTCATTTCCCCTATTTTTTGTCTGGTATAAATACTGTTATGTCCTGAAAATAAGTAAGAAACCACACACGCAATCGCTACATAAATTCCGCATTCTGCCCCGAACAATTCAATTCCCATCAGCATACAAGCTAAGGGGGTGTTGGTAGCTCCCGCAAAAACCGCCACGAATCCCATTCCCGCCAACAAGCCAAACGGTAACGGAATAAATAATGACAATGCACTTCCCAAAGTTGCACCAATAAAGAATAAAGGAGTGACTTCACCGCCTTTAAATCCTGCTGAAAGGGTAACAATTGTAAAGATCATTTTCAATGCAAAATCATATACCGGAAGTTGTTTATCAAAGCTTTCTACAATCGTTGGAATTCCCAAACCGATGTATTTCGTAGTTCCCATTGCAAAAACAGCGACAGCAACGATAATTCCGCCGGCAACAGGGCGTAATGGGGGATATTTTATTTTTGATTTAAAAAAAGAACCTGCCCAATGAATAACTTTACTGAATGTCGCAGCACAGATTCCAAAAGCAATTCCTGCTAAAATACTGTATAAAATTGGCAGAAAATCAAGTTTAGGGATAAAATCAATATGATAATGCGTATGTTTTACTTTCCAAAGATTCGTCACTAAATCTGCAAGAATTGCTGAAGCAAATGCCGGGAAAATCGCATTATAGCGAATGTTTCCAATCAGAAAAACTTCCAGCCCGAAAACTGCTCCTGCTAAAGGTGTTCCGAAAACAGAGCCAAAACCTGCAGCAATTGCGGAAATAATCAATATTTTTCTTTCGTTTTTAGTAAGCTTAAAAGGTTTGGTAAACTGATCTCCAATCGCTCCGGCCATTTGTAAAGCTGTTCCTTCACGACCTGCCGAGCCTCCGAAAAGATGAGTTATAATCGTTCCCAAATAAACAAAAGGTGCCATTCTGAAAGGAATAATTTCCTTCGGATCATGAATGCTGTCGATCAGTAAATTGTTTCCCGCTTCAATATCTTTTCCGAGATGATAATATAAAAGTCCGATCAAAAAGCCAGCAACAGGCAAAAACGCAATGATCCAGATGTGATTTTCTCTGAAATTTGTTGCCCATTCCAATGACTGTAAAAAGCCTGCAGAAGCAGTTCCTACAAGAATTCCGATGATTAGAGAAATACAAAGCCACTTTAAAATATAAGGCAATGCAGGAAATTTTCTAAAGAAAAATCTGGTATGAAATACGGTTTTCTGAATGATTGTTCGTTGATGTTCTGACATAATTTTACCTGATCAATTATTGTTAATAATCTTAAAATCAGGCGTCATCAGCTTCTGAAAAGCGGTTGGGTAAGGAAGAACACCATTTCCTTGTGTTGCAAATATAACTATTTATTTTTAATTTTTATAATGAATAGCTTTATCAATTTCAATGGGGTTGTTGTATTTCTTAATGATTTCCTGCATATTTTTTGTCTGGGAATTCAGTTCGTCAATTGTATGTATTTCCTTTCCGTTGATGTTAATATTCAGATTATTGTTTGTTTTGCTGAAATTTGTTCTTTCAAATGAAAAGGGATCATTATAAAATTCTAAAGAAAGCTTTTGTTTCTGTTTTTCCGTAATGGGAATCGCTTTGTTTCCAAAATTGGATTCAAGAAAATCATCGGTAGGATAGATGCTCGGTAGTTCCTGACTTTTTATAAGGTTGTAAATGAAGTTTTTCTTTGTATCATAAATCTCAAAAATCAAACCCGGAAGTCCTGAAAACTTAAAGGGTCCTTCATTAAAAGGAATATCTTTATTAAACCATGCAATCCAGTCTCTTCCGCCAAATTTTGCAGTCGCTTTTTGCAATGTATAATCCTGAATTTGTTTGATTTCCTTTGAAATATTCCAAATGATTTTATCGTTTGTTTTATAAGAATAATATCCGAATTTAATGTTGATAAAGTTTTCATTATCAATTGTATGAGCTTTTCTTTTAACGATCTGTCCTGTCATATCAACATGCTTGTTATCCATATTTCCCATTTTTTTATTAATAGAATCCGCAACAAAAAGATTACGACCGTAGAATTTAACTTCCTTAGAATTGATATCCAGAATCATGTTAAATTTTTGATAATCAGAGTCGGTGGAATCCATTTTTAGCTGTAATTCATAAATAAACCGATGCGTTTGTGAATGCAAAGAAATGATGATCAATAAACAAATAAGATTTGAGATTTTTTTCATGATTGACTGTCATTTAATTCAAATTTATTTAAAATAAGACTGCTCAAGAATATATTTTTTACTGATTTGAATACTTTCAAAAATATCCTTATCACTGGAATCCTGTTCCAGAAACCAATATTGCAGACCAGCTTTTTCTTTAGCTTCAAAAATTCTTTTAAAATCAATCGTTCCGTTTCCGATCTCTGTAAAATCTTTGTTGCTTTTTTTCATGTCTTTCACGTGCCACAACGGAAATCTTTTCGGATATTTTTCAAAATAAGTTACAGGATCTAAACCAGCTTTTGAAATCCAGTATAAATCCAATTCCATTTTTACTAAATCAGGTGAAGTATTTTTTAAGATAAAATCATAAACATTTTGAGTATCATCAAATTTTTCAAATTCAAAATCATGATTGTGATACGCAAACTGTATTCCTGATTTTTTGGTTAATTCTCCTGATTGATCAAATAATTCGGGAAGTTTTTTATAATTTTCAATGTTTCTTTCTTCAGGAAAAAGATAAGAACAAACCATATATTTTGCGTCGATAAAGTGTAAATCTTCCACAGATTTCCCCCAATCATTTAATAAAGTTCCTTTGTCTTGATGTAAAATTCCAGTTGTGTGATGAGAGCTGATGACTTTTAAACCTGTATTTTTTAGAATAGTTTGAAATTCATTTCTGTTTTTTCCAAAGAAACTTCCGTTATAGCCGTAGATTTCAAGTTCTTTGAAACCGAGAGCTGCCAATCTTTCCAATGTTTTTTCAAGGTTTTCAGAAATAGCGTCGCGTACTGTGTAAAGCTGTATTGCCAAAGTTTTTTTTGTCTTAATTATATCAGGAATTCCACGAGAGCACAATCCCAGGAATCCTATTGATGAAAGCTGTATGAAGTCTTTTCTCAACATTATAAAAACGGTTTCATTTCGTCTTCGATCTGTGTTCTAAGGTCCATCAGACGGATGGCGTACTTTTCCTGCTGCTTGTCTTCTTCACTTTCAGGGATCCATTTTCGGACAGGAAGCTTTTTCCCGTTTTCATCAACTGCCACAAAAACAATGATGCAATGCGTTTTCTTATCAAAATTCGGTTGTTTTAAGTTTCTCGAAAAAACATTGATCGAAATATGCATACTCGAAGAACCTGTATAAATAACCCGTGCTTCTACCTTTACAATTTCCCCGATCTTTATCGGTTCATAGAAACGGATTCCGCCTACATAAACGGTTACGGAATAATTTCCGCTCCAGGTGGTTGCACAGGCATAGCCGGCCTGATCGATCCACTTCATTACGCTTCCCCCATGCACATTTCCTCCGTAATTCACATCTGAAGGTTCTGAAATAAACTGAAAAGTAATAGGTTTGTTCTCCATTTCTATAAAAAAATTTGATTGAATAAAGGTATTTAATAATTTTTAATATCGCTTATTAAATCCTACTTTTGCTGATTGAACTTTTTTTAAGTTTAATTTTAACAATTAACAGATTAAAAAATATAATGAAGAAAGTATTTTATCTTAATACATGTGACACTTGTAGAAAAATTTTAGCACAATATAAACTTTCAGACTGGGAGCTTCGAGAAATCAAAAAAGAGCCGATCACCAAAGAAGAGTTGAATGCAATGTACAAAATAACGCAATCCTACGAAGCGTTATTCAGCAAAAAATCAACTCAGATAAAATTGAGAGAACTTGATTTAAAGTCTTTGGGAGAAAAGGATTTTGAAGAATTATTACTCGATCATTATACATTTTTGAAGAGACCTGTTTTTCTTACGGATAATGAAATTTTCATTGGAAGTGATAAAGAAAATCTTGCGAAATTGAGGGCTTTCTTTAATTCAAGTAATTAATCACGTTTTGTGATTTGAAGATAATTCAATAAAAAAGAGATTGTAAAACTACAATCTCTTTTTGTTTTAGGGTATATTTTATTTATACAAAAGGAGTTTTCACCACTTTTGCAGGAATATTTTTATTTCTTACCTGAATGAAAATCTCAGAACCTAGTTTGAAGTGAGGCTTGTCAACATAAGCCAAACCTAAACCGATCTTTTTCATTGGCGACTGAGTTCCGGAAGTTACTTTTCCTATTACGTTTCCTTCTGCATCCACAACAGGGTAATCGTGTCTCGGAACACCTTTATCTGTAAGCTCGAAACCTACTAATTTTCTTGTAACACCTTCTTCTTTTTGTTTTGCGAAAGTATCTTTAGAGATAAATTCTTTGTCAAATTTTGTGATCCAGCCTAGACCTGCTTCAATCGGAGAAGTTGTATCGTCGATATCCATTCCGTATAAGCAGAATCCTTTTTCTAGTCTTAATGTGTCTCTGGCAGCCAATCCGCAAGGGATAATTCCTTCCGCTTCACCAGCTTTGATGATCTCGTCCCAAAGTTTTTCTGCACTTTCGTTATAGAAATAAATTTCAAAACCACCGCTTCCCGTGTAGCCTGTGTTTGAAATGATTACGTCATTTACACCTGCAACCGAACCCATGGTAAAGTTATAGTAAGGAATTTCAGAAAGATTGGTTTCCGTTAATTTCTGAAGAATTTCAGTAGCACGCGGTCCCTGAATTGCCAATAACGACATATCATCAGAAGCATTCGTCAAAACTGCATCAAAACTGTTGAATTTTACGATATGATTCCAGTCTTTTTCAATGTTGGAAGCATTCACAACTACAAAATATTTGTTGTCTTCGATTTTGTAAACAATAAGGTCATCAACGATTCCCCCGTTTTCGTTAGGAAGACAAGAATATTGAGCTTTTCCGTTTTCTAAAGCATCTACATTGTTTGTCGTCACCAATTGCAAAAGATCTTTAGCACCCGGACCTTCCACAAAAAACTGTCCCATGTGAGAAACATCAAACAATCCTGCTTTTTCTCTCACTGCAAAATGCTCTTCAGTAACTCCCGAATATTGTACAGGCATATCAAAACCTGCAAAAGGTACGATTTTAGCTCCCAACGAAACGTGTTTGTCGTACAAGGCTGTTTTCTTCATATTTAAATTTTATTTCTTTATTTTAAAACT
>Ga0157375_10005616_pt1 | contig 10919 bp, 9 predicted proteins | sample M35metaG_FD_115311 | JGI IMG/M metagenome (GOLD analysis project Ga0157375, IMG submission 115311) | Miscanthus rhizosphere microbial communities from Kellogg Biological Station, Michigan, USA - M3-5 metaG | ecosystem: Host-associated > Plants > Roots > Rhizosphere > Soil | place: USA: Michigan...
ACTGCTGTCGTCCTGATCGAGTACCAGAACGACTTCACCTCGGACGGCGGCGCGCTGCACGGTGCGGTGTCGGACGTGATGGAGTCCACCGGGATGCTGGCGAACACCGGCCGTGCCGTCGCGCGGGCCCGGGACGCCGGGGCGACGATCATCCACGCGCCGATCTCGTTCGTCGAGGGGTACGGCGAGATCAGTGCGACCCCCTACGGCATCCTCGCCGGCGTGGTCGAGAGCAACGCGTTCGTCAAGGGGTCGTGGGGCGCCGAGATCATCGACGAGCTCGCTCCGGAGAAGACCGACATCGTGGTCGAGGGCAAGCGGGGGCTGGACACGTTCGCCAGCACCAACCTCGACTTCATCCTGCGCAGCCGGGGCATCCGCAACGTCGCCCTCGGCGGCTTCCTCACGAACTGCTGCGTCGAGTCGACGATGCGATCTGCCTACGAGAAGGGCTTCAACGTCTTCACGCTGACCGACTGCGTCGCCGCCACCTCGCAGGAGGAGCACGACAACGCGATCGCGAAGGACTACCCGATGTTCTCCCACCCGGTGTCCTCGCAGGAGTTCCTCGGCGCGCTGGCCGGGGAGCAGCTCACGGACGCCAGCCGGGGGTACGACAGCTGACGTGGAGTTCCTCGCACCGACCACGTGGGCGGACGCGCTCGCCGCGCGCAGTGAGCATCCGGGAGCAGTGCCGATCGCCGGGGGCACCGACCTGATGGTGGAGCTCAACTTCGACCGGCACCGGCCGGCGGGCCTGCTCGACCTGACCCGGGTGCCGGAGCTGCGCGACTGGCAACGCTCCGAGGACGCTGGGGTGCGGCTCGGAGCCGGGGTCACCTTCGCGCGGGTGATGACCGAGCTCTCGGGCCTGGCTCCCGGCCTGGCGATGGCCTCGCGCACCGTGGGGTCGCCGCAGATCCGGGTCCGCGGCACTCTCGGCGGCAACCTCGGGTCGGCGTCACCGGCGGGTGACGCGCACCCCGTGCTGCTGGCCGTGGACGCGGTGGTCGAGGTCGAGTCGGTCCGGGGGGCGCGCAGGATCCCCGTCGCCGAGTTCTTCACCGGCGTCAAGCGCAGCGCGCTGGAGCCGGACGAGCTGATCGCCGCCGTCCTGCTCCCGCCGGTGGCGGGGCCGCAGCAGTTCGCCAAGATCGGCACCCGCAACGCGATGGTCATCGCGGTGACGTCGTTCGGGCTGGCGCTGCACGGTGACCGGCGTAGCGTCGGAGCCGCCATCGGGTCGGCCGCGCCGACCCCTCGACATGCACCCACGGCGGAGTCCTTCCTGTCCGGAGCGCTGGACGAGGACGGGCTGTGGGAGTCGCGGGGTGAGCTGCCCGACGCCACCGCCACCCGGTTCGGTGACCTGGTCGCCGCGGACGCGTCGCCGATCGACGACGTGCGCGGCACCGCGGCCTACCGACGGCACGCGCTGTCGGTGCTGGCCAGGCGCACCCTCGGCTGGGCCTGGCACGACTACCAGCGAGAGGCGGCCTAGACGGTGCGGGTGGACCTGACGGTCAACGGCGAGCGGCGGCAGGCCGACGACGTGTGGGAGGGGGAGAGCCTGCTCTACCTCCTGCGTGAGCGGCTCGGCCTGCCCGGGTCCAAGAACGCCTGCGAGCAGGGCGAGTGCGGGTCGTGCTCGGTCTACCTCGACGGCGACGTGGTGTGTGCCTGCCTGGTCGCCGCCGGCCAGGCGCAGGGTCGCGACGTGGTCACGGTCGAGGGCCTGGCGACCGACGACGAGCTGCACCCGGTGCAGACGGCCTTCCTCGAGACCGGCGCCGTGCAGTGCGGCTTCTGCACCCCCGGGTTGCTGGTGGCGGTGCACGACCTGCTCGCCCGCGACCCGTCGCCCGACGACGACACCGTGCGCGAGGCGCTGGCCGGCAACCTGTGCCGCTGCACCGGCTACGAGAAGATCCTGGACGCCGTGCGACTGGCCGCCGAGCGGGGACGCGGATGACCATCGTCATCGACTCGGTCACGGTCTGCACCGTCGACGCCGCGGGCACCGAGCACGGGACCGGGCACGTCGTCGTCGACGGCAACCGGATCACGGCGGTCGGAGCCGGTCCCGCCCCCGACGACGTACGTCGGGGAGCCGGCCGCGTGGTTGACGGCACCGGCTGCCTGCTGACCCCCGGTCTCGTCAACACCCACCAGCACCTGTACCAGTGGGCCACCCGCGGCCTGGCCGTCGACGCCACGCTGTTCGAGTGGCTCACCGCCCTGTACCCGGTGTGGGCCGGCATCGACGAGGAGGTCGTGCGGGCCGCATCGGCCGCCGCCCTGGGGTGGATGGCGCGCACCGGGTGCACGACGAGCACCGACCACCACTACGTGTTCCCGGCGAGCGGCGGGGACCTGCTCGCTGCCGAGATCGGCTCGGCGGCGGCGGTGGGCCTGCGGTTCCACCCGACCCGTGGCTCGATGGACCTGGGCGCCAGCCAGGGCGGCCTGCCGCCGGACTCGGTGGTCGAGGACCTCGACACGGTGCTCGCCGCCACCGAGGCCGCGATCACCAGGTTCCACGACCCGGCGGACGACTCGATGGTGCGGGTCGCGGTCGCGCCGTGCTCGCCGTTCTCGGTCACCGGGAAGCTGATGACCGAGGCCGCCGCGCTCGCCCGCCGGCACGGTGTGCGGCTGCACACCCACCTGGCCGAGACCGACGACGAGGAGTCGTTCTGCCAGGCCAGGTTCGGGGCCACGCCGACCGAGTACGTCGACTCGCTGGGCTGGCTCGGCGATGACGTCTGGATGGCCCACGCCGTGCACCTCGACGACGCCGCGGTCGCCCGGTTCGCCGCGACCGGCACCGGCGTGGCGCACTGCCCGTCCAGCAACGCCCGGCTCGGCGCCGGCATCGCGCGCACCCGCGACCTGATCGACGCGGGCGTACCCGTCGGGCTCGGCGTGGACGGCGCGGCGTCCAACGAGGCGGGCTCGCTGCTCGAGGAGCTGCGGCACGCGGCTCTGTTCGCCCGGGCCCGGGGCGGACCCGCGGCAATGTCGGTGCGCGAGGCGCTGCGGCTCGCGACCTACGGCGGCGCCCAGGTGCTCGGCCGGGCCGCCGAGATCGGCTCGATCGAGGTCGGCAAGCTCGCGGACCTCGCGCTGTGGCGGGTCGACTCCCTGCCGCACGCCGGCATCGCCGACCCGGTCGCGGCCCTCGCGCTGGCGTCCCCGCCGCCGCTCGAGCACCTCCTCGTGGACGGCCGGCCGGTGGTCGAGCACGACCGCTTGGTCACGGTCGACGAGGAGGAGCTGGCCCGGGACGCGGCCGCGGCGTCCCGCCGGCTGCTGGACCGGAGCACGCGGTGACCGCCCCGACGGGCACCCGGGCCCGCACCGACGGCGGGATCGGCACCGACGCCGCGCGGCCGGACGGCACCCTCAAGGTCACCGGTGAGTTCGCCTACGGCAGCGACCTGTGGGCCGACGAGATGCTCTGGGGCGTCACGCTGCGCAGCCCGCACCCGTCGGCCCGGATCCGGTCCATCGACCTCGGGCCAGCGCTGGCCGTGCCCGGTGTCTACGCGGTGCTCACCGCCGACGACGTACCGGGGGAGAAGAGCTACGGCCTGGAGCTCGACGACCAGCCGGTGCTCGCCACCGGCGTCGTGCGCTACCAAGGTGAGGCGGTGGCGCTGGTGGCCGCCGAGCACCCGGAGACGGCCCGCCGGGCGGCCGCGCGCATCGTGGTCGACTACGAGGTGCTCGACCCGGTCACCGACGCGAAAGCCGCGCTGGCCGCGGGCGCCGTGCAGGTCGGCCCGTCGGGGAACCTGATCCGGCACCTGAAGATCCGCAAGGGTCTGGACGACCCGGTGGCTGACCTCGTGGTCGAGGGCGACTACGAGGTCGGTATGCAGGACCAGGCGTTCCTCGGGCCGGAGTCCGGGCTCGCGGTGCCGGCCGAGGACGGTGGCGTCGACCTGTTCGTCGCCACCCAGTGGCTGCACGTCGACCAGGAGCAGATCTGCCGCGCGCTGGCCATGCCGCCCGACAAGGTGCGCCTCACGCTGGCCGGCGTCGGCGGTGCGTTCGGCGGTCGCGAGGACCTGTCCATGCACGTGCACGCCTGCCTGCTCGCGTTGCACACCGGCAAGCCGGTGAAGATGTCGTACAACCGCGAGGAGTCGTTCTTCGGCCACGTGCACCGGCACCCGGCGACGATGCACTACACGCACGGCTTCACCCGTGACGGCGACCTGGTGTTCGTCCGCGCGCAGATCTGGCTGGACGGCGGCGCCTACCTCTCCAGCAGCGCGGCCGTCGTCGGCAACGCCGGGCTGATGGGCATCGGGCCCTACGTGGTCCCGAACGTGCGGATGGACTGCTACGGCGCCTACACGAACAACCCGCCCTGCGGTGCCATGCGCGGCTTCGGCGCGGTCCAGGCGGCGTTCGGCTACGAGTCGCAGATGGACAAGGCCGCCGCCGCGCTGGGCATCGACCCGGTCGAGCTCCGCTGCCGCAACGCGATGAGCGAGGGCTCGGTGGCGCCGACCGGCCAGGTGGTCGACAGCCCGGCGCCGGTGGCCGAGCTGCTCCGCCGGCTCGAGGCGATGCCGATGCCGGCCGCGCTGCCGGCTGACGGTCACGACCTGCGCCGGCTGCCCGGCGGGGTCGCGAACTCCACCCACGGCGAGGGTGTACGCCGGGGGGTCGGCTACGCGGTGGCCTACAAGAACATCGGCTTCTCGGAAGGGTTCGACGACTACTCCACCGCGCGGGTGCGCCTCGAGGTCACCGGCGGCGAGCTGGTGGCCACCGTGCACACCGCGGCAGCCGAGGTCGGCCAGGGGCTGGTGACCGTGCAGCAGCAGATCGTGCGCACCGAGCTCGGCGTCGACCGGGTCGTGGTGGCGCCGGCGGACACCACGGTGGGTAGCGGCGGCTCGTCCTCGGCGTCCCGGCAGACCTATGTCACGGGTGGAGCGGTCCGGGAGGCCTGCCGGCGAGTGCGCGACCGACTGCTCGCGACGACCGGTGCGGAACGGTGGGAGGACCTCGACCTGGTGGCCCTGCTCGGCGGCGAGTTCGTCGAGCAGACCGTGGTCTGGCGGCACCGCCCCACCGAGGCGGTGGACCCGGAGACGGGCCAGGGCGATGCGCACGTGCAGTACGCGTTCGCCGCGCACCGAGCCGTCGTCGACGTCGACGTCGAGCTCGGCCTGGTGAAGGTGGTGGAGCTGGCCTGCACCCAGGACGTCGGCAAGGCCATCAACCCGCAGGCGGTGGTCGGGCAGATCCACGGCGGCAGCGCCCAGGGGCTCGGGCTGGCCCTGATGGAGGAGGTCGTCGTGACCGACGGCATCATCCGCAACCCGTCGTTCACCGACTACCTGATCCCCACCATCCTGGACATGCCGCCGATGCGGGTCGAGGTGCTCGAGCTGCCAGACCCGCACGCCCCCTATGGCCTGCGCGGCGTCGGCGAGCCGCCCACGATCTCCTCCGGCCCGGCCGTGCTGGCCGCGGTCCGGGCGGCCAGCGGCCAGTTCCTGACCCGGGTGCCGATCCGACCCGAGCACCTCACCGGAACCGCGTGACCCCGTCGGCCCAGCCCGATCTCGTGCTGCACGCCCCGCGAGCGGTGCTGCCACCGGACCCCGCCACCTGTAGCGCTGATAGCGACACCGCTATCAGCGCTACAGGCGAGCAGGCGGTGACCGTGACGGTTGTGGGCGGCGTGATCACGGGGGTCGGGCCGCTGGACCGGTCGGTGCGCGGCAGCGGCGCCGGCAAGGTCGTCGAGCTCGGTGCCGACGTGGTGCTGCTGCCCGGACTGGTCGACACCCACGTGCACGTCAACGAGCCGGGCCGCACCGAGTGGGAGGGGTTCGCCACCGCGACCCGAGCAGCAGCGGCCGGCGGCGTCACCACCATCGTCGACATGCCGCTCAACAGCCTGCCGCCCACGCTCGACCCGGAGTCGCTGGCGGTGAAGCGCGCGGCCGCGGCCGGACAGTGCGCCGTCGACGTCGCCTTCTGGGGCGGGGCCGTGCCGGCCAACCTCGGCCGGCTCACGCTCCTGCTCGACGCCGGCGTGATGGGCGTCAAGTGCTTCCTGCCCGACTCGGGCGTCGAGGAGTTCCCGGCGCTGTCGACCGAGCAGCTCGAGCAGGCCGCGGCCGAGCTGGCCGCCGCCGACGGGCTGCTGCTGGTGCACGCCGAGGACCCCGCCGTGCTGGCCGCGGCGCCCGCGCCGGCGGGGCGGTCCTACGCGCGGTTCCTCGCGTCGCGGCCGGCGCAGGCCGAGGACACCGCGATCGAGACGGCGCTCGCCGTGGCCCGGCGTACCGGCGTCCGGCTGCACCTGGTGCACCTGTCCAGCGCCACCGCCCTGCCCGCGCTCGCGGCCGCCAGGGCCGACGGCGTCCGGGTGACGGTGGAGACCTGTCCGCACTACCTGGTGCTCGAGGCCGAGCAGGTGCCCGACGGTGCGACCGCGGCGAAGTGCTGCCCGCCGGTGCGCGGCGCGGCCAACCGGGAGGCACTCTGGGCCGGCCTCGCCGACCGGATCATCGACCAGGTGGTCAGCGACCACTCGCCGTCGACGCCCGACCTCAAGGCGCTGGACACCGGCGACTTCGGCGCCGCCTGGGGCGGCATCTCGTCCGTGCAGCTCGGCCTGCCCCTGCTCTGGACCGAGGCCCGCCGGCGCGGCCACGGCCTCGCCGACGTCGTTCGCTGGATGTCGGCGGCGCCCGCGGCCCTGGTCGGCCTCGACACCAAGGGCGGCATCCGGGTCGGTGCGGCCGCCGATCTGGTGGCATTCGCCCCGGATGCCGATCTCGTGGTCGATCCGGTCCGGCTGCACCACCGCAACCCGGTGTCGCCCTACACGGGTGCGCGGCTGACCGGAGTGATGCGCTCGACGTGGTTGGCTGGGACGCTGGTCGGTACGTCGGGCACCGGCGGCCGGCTGCTGGCCAGAGGGGAGGCGTGATGGCGCAGGACCCGCTCGCACTGCCCGACCTCGCGGTCCGCAGCTTCGGCGGCGCCGTCGTCTGGGCCAACGACGAGCTCTTCGCCGGGCGGGAGAACCTGGTCAACCCCGGGCCGGCTGTCTTCACCCCACGCACCTTCGGCGCCAAGGGCCAGGTCTACGACGGCTGGGAGACCCGGCGGCGGCGTGACCTGGCGCCCGGGGACGCCGACCAGGCGATCATCAGGCTGGGCGCACCGGGGGTGGTGCGGGCCGTGGTCGTCGACACCAGCCACTTCACCGGCAACTTCCCGACCGAGGCGTCGGTGGACGGCGTCGCCCTCGACGGCGCACCTTCGGTGGGCGCGCTTCGGGCCGCAGACTGGACGCCGCTGGTGGAGCGGTCCGCGCTGAAAGGGGACACGGCGAACGTGTCCCCGGTGTACTCGCCGCGGCGCTGGACGCACGTGCGGTTGAACATCTTCCCGGACGGCGGAGTGGCCCGGCTGCGGGTGCACGGCGAGGTGGTCGCCGACCCCCAGGTGGTCAAGGCACTCGGCACCGTGGACCTGGCCGCGCTCGAGCTCGGCGGCCGGGTCACCGGCTGCAGCAACCTTTTCTACGGCTCGGCGGACCGGCTGATCGCTCCGGGACCGGCCCGCTCGATGGGCGAGGGCTGGGAGACGGCGCGCCGTCGCGACGACGGCAACGACTGGGTCGAGGTGCGGCTGGCGGCCCGGGGCAGCGTGCGAGTCGTCGAGCTGGACACGACCTGGTTCCTCGGCAACGCACCCGGCGCAGCAGCACTGTCGGCGCACGACGGTGACGGCCGGTGGTCCCAGCTTCTCCCGCGCACCGTCCTGCAGCCCGACACCCGGCACCGCTTCGTCCTTCCCGAGCCGGCTGCTGCCGCCACCGACGTCCGGCTCGACGTCTACCCGGACGGCGGCATGGCCCGGCTGCGGCTCTGGGGCACCCCGACCGCTGACGGGCTGGCCGCGCTGCAGACCCGCTGGGACGAGACCCGGTGAGCCTCCCGGACGACGTGCTGACCGAGCTGGACGAGCTGCTCGCCCCGGCCGACGAGGCGCTGGCCACCGGATGGCCGGGCGAGCCCGCGGCCCGACAGCCCGTGCACACGCTCTACCTGCCGGCCGACCACCTCGGCATCGACGTGGTGGTGACCATCGGTGCCGCCGCCCTCGACGCGGCGGAGGCCGAGGACCCCGCATCGATGGCCCGCATCACCGGGCTCGAGCACGCCGTGGTCGCGGACGCCTGGCCCCGGGTGCTCGACAAGCTGGCCAGCGAGCCGGTCGAGGACCTGCGGCTCGACCTCGAGGACGGCTACGGCCAGCGGCCGGACGACGAGGAGGACCGGCACTCGGTCGCCATCGGCGAGGCGCTGGCGGGGCTCACCGGCGACGGGATGCCGTTTCGCTGCGGCGTGCGGGTCAAGTCGCTCGAGGCACCGACCCGGCGGCGCGCAGTGCGCTCGCTGGACCTGGTGCTCGGAGAGCTCGGCGGCACGTTGCCCGCCGGCTTCGTGGTCACGCTGCCGAAGGTGACCTCGGTCGACCAGGTCCGGGCGATGGTGCTGCTCTGCGAGCGGCTGGAGGCGGCCCACCGGCTGGCTCCCGGCTCGCTGCGGTTCGAGCTGCAGGTCGAGACACCGCAGGCGGTACTCGGCGCGGACGGCACGGCGACCGTGGCCCGTGCCGTGCACGCCGCGCACGGCCGGTGCTCCGGGCTGCACTTCGGCACCTACGACTACAGCGCCGCGCTCGGCGTCGCGGCCGCGCAGCAGGCCATGGACCACCCGGTCGCCGACCACGCCACCTCGGTGATGCAGGTCGCCGCCGCCCAGACCGGCGTGCGGGTCAGCCACGGCTCCACGAACATCCTGCCGGTAGGCGACCGCGCGCACGTCGAGGCCGCCTGGGCGCTGCACACCCGGCTGGTGCACAGGTCGCTGGAGCGGGGCATCTACCAGGGCTGGGACCTGCACGCCGCCCAGCTGCCGACCCGCTACCTGGCGACCTTCGCCTTCTACCGGTCCGGGCTGCACGCCGCAGCGGCCCGGCTCGAGGCCTATCTCGACCGGCAGGAGTCCGGCGTGCTCGACGAGCCCGCCACCGCGTTCGCCCTGGCCGGCTTCCTCCTGCGGGCGCTCGACTGCGGTGCCGTCGACGCCGCCGAGGTGCACGCCGCCGGCGGCCCGGACGAGCCGGCCCTGCGTCGGCTGGCCCGGCGGACCGCAGCCGCTGTGTCGCTGGACGCGCTGTCCGCCGCCGAGCTGCGCGAGGTGCTGCACGAGGTGTGCGCGTCGCCGCGCTGGGTCGACGAGGTGGCCGCCGCCGCACCGTACGGCGACGTCGACACGCTGCTGGCGGCCGCCGAGCTGGCGCTCGCGGTGCTGGACGAGCGCGACCTCGACGACGCCCTCGCAGGGCATCCGCGGATCGGCGAGCGGTCCCAGCACGCCTCGTCGGCTCTGGAGCAGGCAGGTGTGGGCGACGACGTACGGGCAGCACTGGCGGCCGGCAACCGGGAGTACGAGGCCAGGTTCGGCCATGTCTACCTGGTCGCCGCCAGCGGCCGCAGCGGCGAGGAGCTGCTGGCGATCCTCGGCGAGCGGCTGACCAACGACCCGGCCCGGGAGCGCGCCGTGGTCCGCGAGGAGCTCGGCGCGATCAACCGGCTCCGGCTGCAACGGCTGGTGGAGGAGCAGTGATGGTGACCACGCACGTGCTGGACGCGGCTCTCGGGCGCCCGGCGGAGGGCATGCGGGTACGGCTCGAGCGCGCCGACGGCACCGTCGTCGCGACGGCCGTCACCGACTCGGGCGGCCGGGTGGTCGACCTCGGCGAGCCGGAGCCGGGCCCGCACCGGCTGGTGTTCGCGACCGGGCCCTGGTTCGCGGCCGCGGGTCGCGAGACGTTCTATCCGGAGGTCGTCGTCACCGTCACCCTGGACGACGGTCACTTCCACCTGCCGCTGCTGCTCTCGCCGTACGCCTACTCGACCTACCGGGGGAGCTGACGCCGATGGCGATCGTGCTCGGGGACAACCGCTACGGCAAGGCGGAGACCCGCCTCGTGCGCGTGGTGCGCGACACCGAACGGCACGAGATCCGCGACCTCACGGTCTCGTCGTCGCTGCGCGGCGACTTCGCTGCGGCGCACCTCGACGGCGACCAAGCGAACGTGCTGCCGACGGACACCCAGAAGAACGCCGTCTACGCGTTCGCGAAGGACCGCGGAGTCGGGGTGCCGGAGGAGTTCGCCCGCGAGCTGGCCCGGCACTTCGTCGACGACGTGGCCCCCGTGACGTCGGCACAGGTCGTCGTGGCGGAGCACCGGTGGGAGCGAGCCACCGTCGACGGGCGGCCGCACGACCACACCTTCGTACGCAGCGGGTCCGAGACCCGCACGGCGGTCGTCACGGCGTTCGACGGGGGCGAGCACGTGCTGTCCGGGCTGACCGGGCTGGTGCTGCTCAAGTCGACCGGCTCGGAGTTCCACGGCTTCCTGGTCGACGAGCTCACGACGTTGCCGCCCACCCACGACCGGGTCCTCGCCACGTCACTGACGGTCCGCTGGCGCTGGGCGGCCGTGCCGAGTGACGGGTACGACCCGGCGTACGAGCAGGTGCGGGCGCTGCTCGTCGCGCGGTTCGGCAGCGTGCACAGCCTGGCGCTGCAGCAGACGCTCTGGGAGATGGGGCAGGGCGTGCTCGCGGCCCGCGCCGACATCGCGGAGATCCGGATGTCCGCGCCGAACAAGCACCACAACCTGGTCGACCTCTCGCCGTTCGGGCTCGACAACCCGGGCGAGGTCTTCGTCGCCGCCGACCGGCCCTTCGGGCTGATCGAGGTCGCGGTCGGCCGGGACGAGGACCCGCCGGTGCCGGAGGCGTGGCGGGACGTCGCCGGTTTCGTCTGACCTACGTTCCTGTTGTCTCCACCCGACCT
>Ga0157375_10005617_pt1 | contig 10918 bp, 7 predicted proteins | sample M35metaG_FD_115311 | JGI IMG/M metagenome (GOLD analysis project Ga0157375, IMG submission 115311) | Miscanthus rhizosphere microbial communities from Kellogg Biological Station, Michigan, USA - M3-5 metaG | ecosystem: Host-associated > Plants > Roots > Rhizosphere > Soil | place: USA: Michigan...
CCCGGCATCGCCCGCTTCAGCGGCTTCAGCACGAGCAGGAACGCCAGCGCGGTCGCGAGCGACATCGTCCCGAGGACGGCGAAGAACGTGGAGTGCTTCCAGACGGTCCAGTAGACGCCGATCTGCGTCAGCTTGCCGCCGATCCCGGTCGCCACGAACCAGAGGCCCATCATGAGCCCGCGCACGTTGCGCGGAGCGACCTTCGAGACGAGCGAAAGCGCCATCGGCGAGAGCGTGATCTCCGCGAGCCCGACCAGCGCGTAGAAGCTGACGATCCACGCCGGCGACACCTTCCCCGTGTCTCCCCCCGCCTTGCCCGCGAAGTACATGACGTAGTACGCGATTGCGATCAGGAACATGCCGATCGCGATCTTCGTCGTCGTCGCCGGCTCCTTACCTCTCGCGTCGAGTCTCTTCCAGAGCCACACGAGCGGGAGCGAGAACGCGATGACGAAGAAGGGCTCGATCGCGTTCGAGATGATGCCCGAGAACTGCCAGTCCGTGTTGTCGTTGGCGAAGTACGTCAGTGTCGAGCCGTTCTGGAAGAACAGCATCCAGAAGACGATCGAGATCAGGTAGATCACGATGAGGGCGACGATCCGGCGCCTCGGCGACACGGCGTCGATCGCGGTCGGCGGGCTCGCGTCCTCGACGTCCTCGTGGCCCTTCCGGCGGTCTCCCGGCTCGATGTCCTTCCGGAAGACGATCACCGTCAGGACGGAGATCACCATGCCGCCGGCCGCGACGGCGAATGCGGGGTGGAAGCCGTAGTACCGGTGCACGAACTCGACGACGATCGGCCCGGCCGTCGCGCCCGTGTTGATGCCCATGTAGAAGATGTTGTACGCGCGGTCGCGCAGGTGGCTGCCCTTCGGGTAGAGATTGCCGACGATCGTCGAGACGTTCGGCTTGAACATCCCGTTCCCGATGACGAGGCACGCGAGCGCGGCGTACACGGCGGCGATGGAGGGGAACGCGAGCAGGACGTGCCCGGCGATGAAGAACCAGCCGCCGATCAACACCGTTCGCCGGTAGCCGAGGAACCGGTCCGCGATCCAGCCGCCGATGAGCGGCGAGAAGAAGACGAAGAGGAGGTAGTTGGCGCGCAGCGTCGTCGCCTGGGCGTCCGTCCAGCCGAAGCCCTCCACCTTGTCCTGGAGGTAGAGCGTGAACAGCGCCAGCATCGTGTAGAAGCTGAAGCGCTCCCACAGCTCGGTCGCGAAGAGGACGTAGAGGCCGCGCGGGTGCTTGTCCGCGGCGGGGTGGGCCGGAGCGGCGGCGGCCGATCGCGACGTCATGAGGTTGGCGGGAGGCTACCATGCCGCACGCACCACCCGTCGCGGCCCGCCTCGCGGGCGCCGGCGCGCATAATCGCCGCGATGCACGCACCGGCGTATCTCGGACCGCTGGCGCTGATCTTCCTCGCGGCGCTCGGGGCCGCGTACGTCCTCCACCGCCTCCGTCAGCCGCCGCTCATCGGATTCATCGTCGCCGGTGCGCTCCTCGGCCCGTACGGCCTCGGGCTCGTCCGCGAAGTGCGGGTCGTCGAGGGCCTCGCGGAGCTCGGCGTCGTGCTGCTGCTCTTCACCGTCGGGCTCGAGCTGTCGATCGGCAGCCTCCGGCGCCTCGGCAAGATCGTCTGGATCTCCGGGCCGATCCAGGTCGCCGGCACGATCGCCCTCGTCGTGGGCGTCTCGTACGCGGCCGGCGAGACGCTGCCGCGCGGCCTCTTCTTCGGCTACCTCGTCGCGCTCTCGTCGACGGCGATCGTCCTCAAGCTGCTCGTCGACCGCCGCGAGGTCGACTCGCCTCACGGCCGGTTCCTCGTCGGCGTCCTGCTCCTGCAGGACCTCGCGGTGGTTCCGATGCTGATCTCACTGAACGCCCTCTCCGGACGCGGAGGCAGCGGCGCTCTCTCCGCGTTCGGCGCGCTCGCGACGACCGCGGTCACCGCCGCGGCGCTGTTCGGGGCCGCGAGGTTCGCCTTCCCGCGCTTCATCGGCGCGTTGGCCGGCACCCGGCAGAAGGAGATCTTCGTCGTCGCGGTGCTGTTCCTCGTGCTCGGCTCCGCCGTCGCGACCTCCTGGGCCGGAGTGTCCGCGGCGCTCGGCGCGTTCCTCGCGGGCCTCGCCCTCTCGGACTCCGAGTACGGCCACCAGGCGCTCGCCGACATCGGCGGATTCCGGGACGCGTTCAGCGCGATCTTCTTCGTGTCGATCGGCATGCTCTTCGACTACCGTGCGATCGCCGCCCAGCCCGTCGCCGTCGCCATCCTGCTCGCCCTGATCCTCGTCGGCAAGACGCTCGCCGGCGGCGCGGCCGTCCTGGCGCTCGGCTATCCCCTCCGGGTCGCGGCAGTCGTCGGCGTCTCCCTCGCGCAGATCGGCGAGTTCTCCTTCATCCTCCTCCGCCAGGGGCTGGCGGACGGCCTCGTCGCCCCCGACGTCTACCGGCGCTTCCTCGCGGCGGCGATCGTCACGATGCTCGCGACTCCCTTCCTCTCCGGAGCGAGCCACGCCCTCGGGCGGACGGTGGCCGCCGCATCCGCCCGCGCCGGCGGTCCGGCGAAGGATCCGCTCCGGGACCACGTCGTGATCGTGGGCTTCGGGCACATGGGCGAGACGGTGGCGCGGCTGCTCAACCGCGCGGGGGTGCCGTTCCGGGTCATCGACCTCGACCCCGACCGCGTCCGGCGCGGGCGCAAGCGCGGCGTCTCGATCGAGTACGGGGACGCGTCGAACGACGCCGTCCTGAGACGCGTTGGGGTCGAGTCCGCCGTAGCCGCCGTCGTGGTGCTCTCCGACCTGCGCTCGACGCGTCAGACCGTGCGCCACTGCCGCACGCTGCACCCCGGGCTCTTCATCCTCGCGCGGACCCGTTACCTCGCGGACATACCGGCGCTCGCCGCCGCGGGCGCGGACGAGGTGGTCGCCGAGGAGTTCGAGAGCTCGCTCGAGATCGCCGGCCGCACGCTCTCGCGGCTCGGACTGCCGCTCCCCTGGGTCGAGGCGGAGACGGCAGAGATCCGCGAGAGCCGGCAGGACGGGTTCCGGAAGTTTCGGGAGCCGGGTGGAGTGGAGAAGAGTAAGCCGTAAGCAAGCGGCAGTAAGGAGTAAATATATTAGCGGTCACTAATACGTCGGAATCCCCCACCGCCTACTGCTTAATGCTTACCCTCATCAGCCACTTCGTCCCCAAAGGCCACCCCCAGGCTTTCCCCCGCCGTCCTTGCGGTGCGCCTCAGGTCGGCGTCGGTGTGCGCCGTCGAGAGGAACCAGGCCTCGAACTGCGCCGGCGGAAGGGAGATTCCGCGCTCGCGCATCGCGTGGAAGAAGCGCGCGTAGCGCGCCGTGTCCGAGCGCTTGACCGAAGCGAAGTCCCGCATCGGGCCGGGGCCGAAGAACAGCGTCAGCAGGGAGCCGAGGCGCTCGAGCGCGACCCGGCCCTCGAGCCCGCGGGCCTCGATCTCCGCGCGCAGCGCCGTCTCGAGCCGCGCGCCCGCCGCCTCGAGCGCCTCGTACGGCGGCCGCCTCGAGATCTCCCGCAGCATCGCGATTCCCGCGGACATCGCCAGCGGATTGCCGGAGAGCGTTCCCGCCTGGTAGACCGGGCCGGACGGCGCCATCTTCTCCATCAGGTCGCGCCGGCCGCCGTACGCCCCGACCGGCAGGCCTCCGCCGAGGATCTTGCCGAGCGTGGTCAGGTCGGGCGTGACGCCGTAGAGCTCCTGCGCGCCGCCGGCCGCGACCCGGAATCCCGTGATCACCTCGTCGAACACGAGGAGCGCGCCGTGACGACGCACGAGCGCGGCGGCCTCCGCGAGGTAGCCCGGCGCCGGGAGGACCAGGCCCATGTTCGCCGCGACCGGCTCGACGACGAACGCCGCGATCTCGCCCGGGAAGCGGCGGAAGGCCTCCTCCAGCGCGGCGACGTCGTTGTAGGGAACGACAGTCGTCAGCGCGGCGATCTCGTCGGGGACGCCCGGGCTGCCGGCGATCGCGAGCGTCGCGACGCCGGACCCCGCGGCGACGAGGAAACCGTCGGCGTGGCCGTGGTAGCCGCCGTCGACCTTGACGATGCGCTTCCGGCCGGTCGCGCCGCGCGCCAGGCGCACGGCGCTCATCGTCGCCTCGGTGCCGGACGAGACGAACCGGACCATCTCGACCGAAGGCACCATCGCGGCGACGCGCTCCGCGAGTCGCACCTCGAGCTCCGTCGGGGCGCCGTAGGACGTGCCGCGGCGGATCGCGCGGGAGAGCTCCCGCCTCACGAAGTCCGGCGCGTGGCCGAAGAGGTGCGGACCGTACGACATGACGAAGTCGAGGTACGACCATCCGTCCGCGTCCCGGACGCGCGGCCCCCTCCCCGACGCGACGAAGAACGGCTCACCGCCGACGGAGGCGAACGACCGCACGGGCGAGCTGACGCCGCCCGGCATGAGCTGCTTCGCGCGAGCGAAGAGTCGGGAGGAATTCTTCGCGGGTTTCGCCTCCCGATGTCCGTGCGGGCGTCTCCGCCTGGGAGGTTCGGCGGCGGGGGTGGATTTCACGATCAACGACTTTCCACGCTCGAGGAGAGGCCGGACCGGAGGCCTAAGCGCCCTCTTTGATCCACTTCGCCGCGTCCTTCGAGTGATACGTCAGCACGAAGTCCGCTCCGGCGCGCACGATGGAGGTCAGGATCTCGAGGACGATCCGCCGCTCGTCGATCCACCCGTTCGCGGCGGCGGCCTTGACCATCGCGTACTCGCCGGACACGTTGTACGCCGCGATCGGCGCGTCGAAGCGGTCCCTCGCCTCGCGGATGACGTCGAGGTACGCGAGCGCCGGCTTGACCATGACGGCGTCCGCGCCCTCGTCGATGTCGAGCGCGATCTCGCGCATCGCCTCACGGCGATTGCCCGGATCCATCTGGTAACCGCGCCGGTCGCCGAACTTCGGCGCCGAGTCCGCGGCCTCGCGGAACGGCCCGTAGAACGCGGAGGAGGACTTAGCCGCATAGGAGACGATCGCCGTCGCCGACAGTCCGGCGGCGTCGAGCTCGCGGCGGATCGCCGCGACCCGGCCGTCCATCATGTCCGACGGCGCCACGGCGTCCGCGCCGGCGCGCGCATGGGACACCGCCGCTCGCGCGAGCAGCGGGAGGGTCGCGTCGTTGTCCACCTCGCCGTCCCGGATCACGCCGCAGTGGCCGTGCGAGGTGTACTCGTCCAGGCAGACGTCGGTCATGACGGCGAGGTCCGGCACCGCCGCCTTCAGCCGCCGCGTCGCCTCCTGCACGGCGGCCGCGTCGTCCCACGCCTCGCTGCCGGTCTCGTCCTTGCGCTCGGGCAGCCCGAACAGGATCACCGCGGGAACGCCGAGGCCGGCGAGCTCCTGCGCCTCCACGACGGCCTCGTCGGGAGAGAGCCGCGAGACTCCCGGCAGCGCGGAGATCGGCTCGCGCAGTCCCGCACCGCGGCGGACGAAGAGCGGCGCGACGAAGCGATCGGGGGTCAGCCGCGTCTCGCGCACGAGCGCTCGCAGGGCGGGCGTGCGCCGGAGGCGGCGCATTCGGACGTTCGGGAAACCGGTCATGGACGGGGGGGAGCCTATTGTTCGGATGCCCCGGTGGCAAGCCTCTCGAGCAGGCGAGCCGCCGCGTCGAAGCGCGGCTCGTCGGAGACCTCGATCCGCTCCACGCCGTGCGACTCTAGATAGCGCCGCGTGAAGCGGCCCAGGACGACGGCCGGCGTCGCGCGGAGCTTCCGCGCGGCGGAGTCGGAGACCGAGGCGAACAGCCAGCGCGCGGCCGACGGCGAGGTCGCGCAGAAGGCGGCGAACGGCGACCGCTCGATCTCCTCGGACAGCGCCTTGTCCGTTGGCTGCGGGACCTTGCGGTAGACGACGACCCGTTCGACGCGCGCGCCGCGGCTGCGCAGCGCCTCGTCGATATCGGCCGCTCCGTCGTCGCCGCACGGGAGGAGCGCGGAGGCGCCGTCCAGGTGCCGCGGCAGCGAGGCCATGATCGCCTCGGCGGAGCCGCCGGCGACGATCTGCGCGGGCAGGCCTCGCCTCGCGAGCGCCGCGGCCGTGGCTTCCCCGACCGCGACGACCCGGCTCCCGGCGCCGGAGGCGGCGGAGCGGACCGCGGCGGCGAGCGACGCGTCGCCGAGCACGCGCTCGACGGCGACCTGGCTCGTGAAGATGACGAGATCGGCGGGGCCGGACAGCGCCTCCGCGGGGACCGCGACCGGGACGATCGTGTGACTCGAGCGCTCGACGAGCTCCACTCCCGCCCCGACGTCGAGGCGCGCGAACGGATTCCCGCCCGACCGGACCACGAGGACGCGGGGCGCGCTCACCGGGAGGACTCCCCGATCAGGGCGGCCGCGCCGCGGTCGAGCAGCCGGCGCGCGACCTCCTCGCCGAGCGCTTCCGGCTCGCCCTGCGAGGCCGCGCTCTCGGCGAGGGAACGGGATCCGTCCTGGGAGAAGACCGCCGCGGCGAGACGGAGCTCGCCGTGTTCCGCGCGGGCCCGGGCCGCGACGGGGGCGCGGCACCCCGCCTCCAGCACGGCGAGCAGCCTCCTCTCGGCGGTCACCTCGCGGCGGGAGGAGGGGTCGTCGAGCGCGGCGAGCGCATCGCGCGTGCGCGTGTCGGCGGCGCGGGCGAAGATCGCGAGCGCGCCCTGGCCGGGCGCGGGCAGCAGGACCGACTCCGGCAGCACCTCGGTGATCTCCGAGAGCCTCCCGAGCCGCGCCAGGCCCGCTCGCGCGAGGACGATGGCCTCGCAGCGACCCTCGCGCAGCCGGCGCAGACGAGTGTCGACGTTTCCGCGGATCTCCTCGACGTGAAGGTCGCGGCGCGCGAGGAGGAGCTGAGCCCGGCGCCGCGGGCTCGAGGTGCCGACGCGGGCGCCGGCGGGCAGCTGCTCGAGCCGGAGCCCGCCGTTCGAGACGAGGACGTCGGAGGGATCCTCACGCGGTGGAACCGCCGCCAGCACGAGGTCGCCGGCGGCGACCGCGGGCACGTCCTTGAGGCTGTGCACCGCCAGGTCGATCCGCCCGTCCCGCAGCGCCTCGTCGAGCTCGCGGGTGAAGTCCCCCTTCCACGAGATCGCCTCCCCCGCCGCCGAGCGGCGGTCTCCGGTCGTCTGGACGTAGACGACCTCGACGCCGTCTCCGCCGAGCGCCCGCCGGACGAGCTCCGCCTGGGCGCGCGAGAGCGCGCTGCCGCGGGCGCCGAGACGGAGAACGGAGCGCGCGACCTCTGTGCTCAGGACGCTTCTCCGTCGGATCGGCGGCCGCGCGTCGCCCGTCGCCGGCCGGGTGTCGCCCTCACTCCGAGCGGTCCAGGTCGAACAGGTGGCGCACGGCCTCGACGCGGTCGAGCTTGCGCGACGTGTCGTCCTCCGACTTCAGCCGGCGCATCGGCTCGTGGAGGAGCTTCGAGGCGATCGCGTCCGCGAACGCGCGAAACCGCTCGCGGTCCTCGGGCGGAATCCGGGACAGCTCCGCATCGCGCAACGCCGCGAGCCGCGCTCTCAGGTCGTTGACCGTCGGGACGACGGCGAGGTTTCCCATCCAACCCAGGAAGCGCGCGAGCTCCTCCTCCATGATCGACTCGGCCTGCGGGATCTCGCGGCCGCGGCGCTTCCGGTTCTCGTCGGCCACGCCCTCGAGGTCCTCGAGCCCGGCGCAGAAGACGTTGTAGACCTCGGCGACGTCGGGCGCGATGTCGCGCGGAACGGCGAGGTCGAGGAAGAACATCGGGCGGCCCCGGCGCCCCCGCATCGCCGCCTCCGCGGCCTCGCGCGAGACGACCGGCGTCGGACTGGACGTCGCCCCGACGACCACGTCCGCATCCTCGAGGGCCTGCGCCAGATCCTCCCACGCGACCTGCGCGGCGCCGATCCGGCAGGCGAGCGCCTCCGCCCGCTCGGGGGTCCGGTTCGCGAGGCGCACGTCCCGGGCGCCGGCCTCGATCGCCTGCTGGGCGAAGAGGGCGCCGGTGTCGCCGGAACCGAGCACGAGGATCGCTCGCTCGGTCAGATCGCCAAAGACCTTGGCCGCAAGCTCGAGCCCGATCGACGCGACCGAGAGCGGGCGACGAGCGATCTCGGTCTCGGTACGGACGCGCTTGCCCGCCGCCATGGCACTTTCGAACATCCGGTGCATCACGGAGCGCGTCGAGCCGGCCTCCTTCGCGAGGCGGAGCGCCTGGCGCACCTGGCCGAGGACCTCGCTCTCCCCGAGCGCCATCGAGTCGAGACCCGTGGCGACCCGGAAGAGGTGCCGCGCCGCCTCCTCTCCCTCGCGGGAGAAGCTCGCGCGCGTCACCTCGGCGACGTCGAGTCCGCGCCAGCGGGACATCAGGTCAGCCAGACGCTCGAACGGCCGGTCGTCGTCCGAGACGCCGTAGATCTCGGAGCGGTGGCATGTGGCGACGATGACGCTCTCGCTCACCACTCCCTCGCCGCGCATGCGGTCGAGCGCCTCGCGCACCTCGGCGGAGGTCAGGGCGATTCTCTCTCGCACCGTCCGGCTCGCCTCCGCGCCGCGGAAGCTCCAGCCGAGGAGCAGAAGCCTCGCCTCGCCTGCCATCATCGGAAGCTGTGCGCCCGGCTGAAGTAGAGGTTCACGACCGTGTAGGAGAAGAGGACGACGCCGAACCCGAGGATCGAGAGCACGGCGACGCGCGGTCCCGCCCAGCCGCGGCGGTCCATCCACAGGAGGAATCCGTAGACGACGAGCGTGATCGCCGCCCAGGCGATCTTCGGGTCCGCGAGGCTCGGCCACACGCGCTCCGCCCAGAAGAGTCCGAGCCCGAGCGACAGGACGAGCGTCGCGACGCCGATCGTGACGCTCGTGCGGTTCAGCCTCCCGATCACGTCCAGGGCCGGGAGCCGCGCGAAGAGGAGCCCCGTGCGCGCGTGCCGGATCTGGCGGTTCTGCACCAGGTACAGCATCGAGAGCACGAAGGAGAACGTGAACGCGGCATACGCGAGGATCGCCAGCGTGACGTGGAGCGCGAACACGCTGCCGTGCAGCCCCTCGCGAGGCAGCGAGGCCGAGTCCGGAAGGGCCAGCCCGATTCCCGTCGCCAGGACGATGAACGGGATCAGGAAGGGGCCCACCGCCTGCTCGCGGTGCCGGAGGAGCAGGACGAGGTAGGCGATTCCGAGCATCCAGCCGAAGAACGACACGGAGCCGCCCAGCGTCCGGTACGGGACCGACGATAGCTCGCGCGCACGGTGCATGAGGTCGGCGAAGTGGAGCGCCAGGCCGGCCGCGATCGCGAGCGGCACCGCGCGGGCGAAGAGCGCCCGGGGCCGCACCAGGGAGACGATTGCGAGAGCCTCCGCGCCCGTGTACAGAGCGACCGCGAGCCACCCGAGGAGGTGGGATCCCATCGAAGGACCGAGTTTATCAGGGCGTAATACGATAGTCGCGATGAACGCTTTCGACTCGATTCGCGACACGTTCCCGCTCGGAAACGGCCGCGAGGGCACGCTGTATTCGCTGCGCCGCCTCGAGCGCGAGGGGCTGCCCGGCGTCTCCCGGCTGCCCGCCAGCCTCCGCGTCGTCCTCGAATCCCTGGCGCGCAACTGCGACGGCAAACGGGTCAAGCCGGACGACGTCCGCGCGCTCGCCGGGTGGAAGCCCCGGGCGGAGCGCACCGAGGAGGTCCCGTTCGTCGTCGCCCGGATCGTGCTCCAGGACTTCACCGGCGTGCCTCTGCTCGTCGACCTGGCCGCGATGCGCTCCGCGGTCGAGCGCCTGAACCGCGATCCCGGCGTGATCGAGCCGCTCGTGCCGGTCGCGCTCGTGGTCGACCACTCCGTCCAGGTCGACCAGTGGGGAACGCCGGACGCGCTGCGCGCGAACATGGAGATCGAGTTCCGCCGCAACCGCGCGCGCTACGAGTTCCTGAAGTGGGGCATGCAGGCGTTCGACGGCTTCGAGGTGGTCCCGCCCGGAGTGGGCATCGTCCACCAGGTCAACCTCGAGTACCTCGCACGCGGCGTGATCGAGAAGGACGGCCTCTACTACCCCGACTCGCTCGTCGGCACCGACTCCCACACGACCATGATCAACGGGCTCGGCGTCGTCGGCTGGGGTGTCGGCGGCATCGAGGCGGAGTCCGGAATGCTCGGCCAGCCCGTCTACATCCTGACTCCCGACGTCGTCGGCGTGAACCTCACGGGCCGTCTCGGGGAGGGCGTCACGGCGACGGACCTCGTCCTGACCGTGACGGAGATGCTGCGCCACGCGCGCGTCGTCGGCAAGTTCGTCGAGTTCTTCGGCGAGGGCGCGGCGTCCCTGCCCGTGACCGACCGCGCGACGGTCGGCAACATGGCCCCCGAGTACGGAGCGACGATCGGCTACTTCCCGGTCGACGAGGAGTCCTGCAAGTACCTGCTCGCCACGGGCCGCTCGAAGGAGCACGTGGACGCCTTTCGCGCCTACTACCAGGCGCAGGGCCTCTTCGGCGTGCCGCGCGAGGGAGACTGCGACTACACCGAAACCCTCGCGCTCGACCTGTCCACGATCCACCCGAGCGTGTCCGGACCGCGCCGCCCCCAGGACCGCATCGAGCTGCCGGAGCTCAAGCGCAAGCTCCACGAGACGCTCCTCGCGCCGGTCTCCGCCGGAGGCTACGGGAAGGACGAGGACGCGCTCTCCCACCGGCACCCCGCGGTGCTCGGCCGCGCGATGGCCGGCGGAGGCAGCCAGGCCCCCGCGAGCGTCACCGCGGCGACGCGGCTCGACACGAGCATCTGGACGGAGAGCGAGATGGCGAACAACCGCCCGACGCCGGACCGGGCGGTCGTGGAGGAGCTTCCGCGGGAGGCCGTCGACGTCGGAAACGGCGACGTCCTGATCGCCGCGATCACGTCCTGCACGAACACGTCCAACCCCAGCGTGATGCTGGCG
>Ga0157375_10005620_pt1 | contig 10916 bp, 7 predicted proteins | sample M35metaG_FD_115311 | JGI IMG/M metagenome (GOLD analysis project Ga0157375, IMG submission 115311) | Miscanthus rhizosphere microbial communities from Kellogg Biological Station, Michigan, USA - M3-5 metaG | ecosystem: Host-associated > Plants > Roots > Rhizosphere > Soil | place: USA: Michigan...
GAAGGAGAGCATGCTCGACTCCGTGCTCGAGGAGACGAAGTCGTTGCAAGCCTCGATCGGCGTTCACGACAACGCGATCCTCGACGAGTACCTCACGAACGTGCGCCGCGTCGAGCAGCAGCTCAAGAAGATGGAGACCCGCTCGAACGCGCTCGCGACGGCCGGGGACGCGCCCGTCGGCACACCCGAGGACTTCGACGCGCACATGACGGTCTCGTACGACCTGCTGCATCTCGCGTTCCAGGGCGACATGACGCGCGTGTTCAGCTTCATGGTCGGCCACGAGGCGACCGGCCGCAGCTACGCGCACGTCGGCGTCAAAGAGCCGCACCACTCGACGTCTCACCACAAGAACACTCCGGAGAGTCTCGAGCAGTACGCGCGGATCGGCGCGTATCACATGGTCAAGCTCGGCGAGTTCCTCGCGAAGCTCAAGGCGACGCCGGACGGCGACCACACGCTGCTCGACTCGTCGATGATTTACTTCGGCGCGGGCATGAGCAACGGCTTGCTGCACGATCGGCACAACGTTCCGGCGATCCTGGTCGGCAAGGCCGGCGGCCGCCTCGAGGGCAACCGGCACCTTGCGGTGGAGAAGGACACGCCGACGTCGAACCTTCTGCTCGCGATGGCCGACAAGCTCGGCGCCGAGGTCGACACCATCGGCATCGCGACGGGCCGATTGTCGATCTAGCGCTGGCAGCGCAACACCGTGACAGGCCGCCTCCGGGCGGCCTGTTTCGTTTTGGGGAACCGTCAACGCGGTCGCGTCTTGCGCCGCCGCCGGAGCTTTGCGGCCATCGCGTCGAAGATCACGTCCAGCCCGAACGCGAAGACCGATTCTAGGTTGCCGACGCGCAGCTCGGGCACGATCGCGGTGACGAGCGGAAAGCGCTCGGGATCCGAAAACGCCTCGAGCCGCACCGGCGTCGCGTCCGGCTGCTGGGCCCGGCTGCCGATCTCGGCGAGACCCGCGCCGGTCACGTAGCCCGCGAGCAAGCGCCAGAAACGCGCCGACTCGCGCACATCGAACCCCGCGTCGCGAAAGAGTCCGAGCAGCCGCTCGTAATACTCGAATGCTCGACCCGTATTGAAGCGTCGCGTCGGCAACAGCAGAAACGCGTGCGGATGGCGAATAGCGACCCTACGCGTAGCCTCGAAAAGGCGGCGCAGACGCTCGAGCGGCGTGCCCCGGCCCTCCGAGGGCACCTCGAGCTCCTCGAGCAATAACTCGAGCACGCCGTCGAGCAACTCGGCCTTGTTGTGGAAATGGTGATAGATCGCCATGCCCTCGACCCCGAGCTCGGCGCCGAGGCGGCGCATCGACAGCTGCTCGAGCCCGTGGGCGTCGATGATGCGCAGCGCCTCCTCGGCGATCCGTCTGCGGTCGAGCGGCGCACGGCCGCCGGATTTGCGTAAGCCAGTGCCGCGCGGCGCGGCCGCGCGGCCCGCGGCGCCTTTCCCGGCGTTCGAGCCCATGCCGTGACTTTACAGCGTAAAGGCCGCCGGGTACATTGCGTGTCACGCCGTTTCGGTCACAACAACAGTGAGGCGTGCCATGACCGCGGTAGATCTCTTCACTCTGCTCGTCCCCGTCACGTTCCTCGCGTTTCTCGTAATCGAGTCTCTGTTCAGGACCGGCCGGCCATGGCCGAAGATCCGTTGGTGGCGCAGCACTGGGGTCGCGTTCTTCATCGTCGTCGGGGCCATCAACGCGACGCTGCCGGCGCTCGTACCTCCCGAGCTCGCGAGCCACCACCTGCTCGACGCGTCGCGCCTCGGGCTCGCGGGCAGCATCGTGCTCGGCTATCTCGTCTTGTCGTTCGCGACCGCGACGATCCACCGCGCCTACCATCGCTACCCGCTGCTGTGGCGCTGCTTCCATCAGCTGCATCACGCGCCGCAGCGCCTCGACACGCCGGGCGCGGTGGTATTCACGCCGCAAGAGATCATCGTCAACGTCGCCGTATCCGTGCTCGTGCTCGTGTTCTTGCTCGGACTGGATCCCCTGGCCACCGCGATCACAGGCTACATCGCGGTGTTCTACAGCCTGTTCCAACACTTCAACGTCAAGACGCCGCGGTGGCTCGGCTGGCTGATTCAGCGCCCGGAGTCGCATGGCGTGCATCATCGGCGCGGCTTCCACGCGTACAACTACAGCGACTTGCCCATCTGGGACATGCTCTGGGGCACGTTCCGCAATCCCGAGCGGTTCATGGGCGAAGTGGGCTTCGAGGAAGCGGAGTCGCAACGCTTCGGCGCGATGCTGCTCGCGCGCGACGTGAACGCCGCGACGCTCGGCAGCGGCAGCCGCGGACGCACGGACCCCGCGACGAATCCCGCTTGAGGCTCGATTCCGACCAAGGCCGCCGCCTCGCGGACTCGATCGAGGCGCGCGCAGCGGTCGACACCTACGCCGCGGCACCGCGCGCGTTCGATCTGCGCGCGGAAACCATCGCGGGCGCGACTCTGCTGCTCGCTCCGCAGATTCCAGCGAGCTATTTCAATCGAGCGATCGGGATCGGCGTCTTCGAGCCCGCGACCGAGCGCACGCTCGACGAGATCCTCGAGCGGTGCGAGTCGGCAAAGTCGCGCGAATTTTGGCTGCACTTGAATCCGGTCGCGAAGCCGGCGCAGCTCGCGGACTGGCTCGCGGCGCGTGGCTTCGCGCCCCCGCCCCGCCGGACCTGGGCCAAGTTTCTACGCGGTCCCGAGCCCTATTCGGCGCGGCCGAGCACGCTCACGGTGCGCGCGGGTAGACCGCAAGACGCGGCGGCGATCGCCAAGGTCGTGTGCGCGGCATACGGGATGCCCGCGGCGCTCGAGCCGTGGTTCGCCGCGCTCGTCGGCCGCCCGGGCTGGACCTTCGTCGTCGCCGAAGCGGATGGCCGAATTGCGGCGACCGGCGCGGTGTTCATCGAGGGCTCCGCGGCGTGGCTCGGCGTCGGCGCGACGCTCGCCGACTACCGCAACCGCGGCGCGCAGTCGGCGTTGCTCGCAAAACGAATCGCCATCGCGGCCGGCGCGGGCTGCACCGTGATCGCGACCGAGACCGGCGAGAGCATCGCGGGCGAAGTGAACCCGTCGCTCAACAACATTCGCCGCGCGGGTTTCGTGCAGGTGTGCTCGCGCTTGAACTACGCGCTTACGCGCTGACGCGTCACGGCAGCTTGCCGTACCCCACGCGGTCGGCTGAGAAGCTCCCGATCCAGAACTGCCGATCGACCGGCAACACCATCGTCGCGTTGCTGAACGCGGGGTTCGCGGGCCCCTGCGCGTACAGCGTGTCCTTCATCGTCGCGGGGTCGATGGACATCGCGATGAAGCCGCGCGGGCACGTCGACAACTTCGCGAGATCATGCTGCGGTCCCGGCGCCCCGCCGCACGCGGGCTCGTCGTTCTTCATCCCGGCCGTGAGCAGCTTCCCATCGGGGCCCATGTGGACGTTGTCGGGCGTGAACGGCAAAGGTTTCGTCGTGCCGAGCTGCGTCGTGGGATTTTGGTGCGCAAGCGCGACGATCGTTTGAAAACCGGACGACACGACGAACAACGTCTTGCCATCGGCCGACACTTCGATACCGTTGTTGGCCGGCAGCTCGCTGCCGCGAATCAGCTCGAAGTTGTGCTTGCCGGGCGCCCACTCGTATACGGCGCCGGTCGGCTTGCGCGCGATCGAATCGGCGAACGTCTTGCCCGGCATCAGCAGCACGGTTGCGACGAGACCGCCGTCGGCGAGCGACGCGACGCTGTTCGCGGCCAGCCCTTCGGGCATCGGGACGCAACCCTTCCAAGTGAGCGTGGGTTTCGCTCCACCCGCCTCGATGTCGAACACTTCGATCGACTCACGAGCGCCATGCGCAACCGCGTAAAGCGTCGGGCGGCCGTTCGCGCCGACGCGCAAGTTGAGCCCGTGGGTCTCGAGCTTCGCCGCATCCGGCGGCGCCGTGCACTCGGTGAACATCGTGTCGTGCTTCGCGGCCGGGCTCGGGCCCGGATAGATCTGCGAATGCGCCCCGTCGCGGGAATCGATCAGCGTGATGCCGACCCCCGGCGCCATGCCGCTCGCGATGATCCATTTCGTCCCCGGCACCGCGACGAGGTCTTCCGGGTTCTTGAGCCCGCAGACGAAGTCGAGCCCCCCGCTCGGCTTGCAGCCGTCGTCCGCTGCCCTCGCCGAGCCAGCGCCCCCTGCCACGATCACCAATACGACGAGCCCCACACGTGTATTCATTTCGATGCTCCAAATCGGGTCTTGAACCGAGTGTACGAGCGCCGGAACGGCTGCGCTACAGCCCGGCCGGGCTAGCGCTCCGAGGTCTTGCTCGACCCTCCGAGCCGCGAGTTCAGCGCGCGGAGGCCCACACCAAAGCTGCCCCGCGCGTTGCCCGCGCCCTCGTCGAGAAGCGACCAGAACGACGACGTATCGGGCGCGACGGCGGAGCCCGCGATCACGATTGGTTTCGTAACGTCGCGGTAGCCCGCCTGCCCCGGCGCCGCCTCGAGCAGCTTCATGCCGTCGAACAGAATCGCGATGTCGCCGGCCGCGGCGAGCCGCGCCGCGACGTTCAGCGGGCTCGTCAGCACGGGCCGCAACGGCGCGAGCTCGACATCGCCGGTCGCATCTATCTTCAGCTGCGGCGACACGATCGTGAGCTGGCTGAGCTCGATCTTGTCCGGCGTGCGCTTGAGGAGCAGGTCGGCCTGCTTGAAGTGAATCTCGCCGAGCCCGTCGAGCAGACGTCCGACCGCCTTGAGCTCGCGCGAAAACGTCAGAATGCCGATCACGCGCGCCGCCTTGCTCCCGGTGCCCGCGTCGGCCGCGAGACCACGAAACACCCCGTCGCGGCCCGAGAGCCGGAACTCGCCGAGGGATGAGAGCGAGAGATCGAGCGGGTTGAGCCCCACACCCGCGAGCGTCGTCGCGAACTCGAAGCGGCCCTCGGCGGTCGGGGGAGCCCCGGGCGCGACCGCCGAGAACAGTCGGCCGAGCTCGAGGTTCTTGCCGGAGGCGTTCAACGCGAGGGTATACGGCTTCGCCTTGGCCGCATCGAAGTCGACTTTCGCCGCGGCGCTCAAGGCCGCGCCGAGCAGCGAGGCGCGCACGCCGCTGAGCTCGGCGCGTAGTGGCGTAACGTCGAGCCTTCCGCTCACGTCGTCCACCGCGAACGACGCGAACTCGACCTTGCCGAGCGCCACCGTGGCCTTGCCGCCGAGCCCGGACCAGGCCGGCAATATGTCGCGCGCCGCCCGGAACTTCGCGATCGCGGCGATCTTCTCCTCCGAAAGGGGCGCGAGCTTCGGCGAGCTCGGGTTCTCGACACCCTCGGCCGGCGTTCCCTTCGGCGCGACGAACCCGAGCAGACGCTCCACGTCGCTCATCGCAACGCGCTCGCCCTTGAGAGAGGCCTCGAACGACAACAGGTCCGCTGCCTTGCGCTGCAGCGCGCCGTCGAAGCGAAGATCGGAATCGCCGTAGTCCGGCGACGATAGGTGCACCGGCAGCGCGACGTTCAAGCGCTCGCCGAAGACTCCGTCGGCGTTGAGGTCCAAGTCGAAGTCGGGCAGTCGGCCGATGCCCTCCGCCACCGCGTCACGGAGCTTCGTGCTGAGCACGAGCGTGGCCGTGACGGAAGGCTGCGGTGCAGCCACGGACTTCGCGCTGGTGGCCGGTTTCCCCTTCCCCTTCGCGGGGATGGTCTTGGTCGTCGCGGCGGCATTCTTCGTGACCGTGTTCTTGAAGGAGAGCGACGCCTCGAGGGTTCCTGCCTTGAGCGGCGGCAAGCTGGCGAGGATCGGCTGCTCGGCGAGCGGCGCGAGGTTCGCCTCGACGTGGATCTTCGCCTCGTTCAAGAGCCGGTCGGACGCTAGCGGCGCGATGGCTTCTGTCGTCGAGTGCAGCAACATCCGGCCGTCGCGCCCAGTCGCCGTGAGATCCACGGAGCGCGCCTGTACTCCATCGCCGCCGTAAGCGACCTCGTACGCAACGCTCATCGATACCCGATCGAGCAGCGTCGCGTTGCCCCACCGTACGCTCACGTCACGGAATGTGAGTGGTTCGCGCGCCGCGAGCACTAGGCGACCCTCCGTGTCGGCGGTGCCGAAGAACTCGCCTTCGGGCAAGACGCCCGCGAGATCGAAGCCGAAGATATTCGGCAGCAGCCGCTCGAGCTGCAGCGGCGTCACGACGGCGTGCAGGATCTCGGCCGACCCGCCCTGGGCCTCGAAGCGTAGCGGCTTCGGCGTCACCGCGAACGGCCGCAGCGCCTCGAGCTGGAGGAACGGCGTGCCGTCGCGATCGGTGATGCCGACCTTGAGCTCGGCGACCGACAGCTTCTGGGTGCCGAGATCGATCTCGCTGCGCAGTCTCCAAGTGAGCTTGCCGAGCTCCGCGCCGAAGCGCCGCGCGACCTGCTTGACGTCGCCGTCGAGCGCGACCGAGACCGCGATGCGGCCCTCCTCGCCGGTTTCTTCGACCGAGATCGCACCTTGAATGTCGTCGCCGCCCGCAGCTGACAGCCGCACGTCCTCGAGTCGCAACGCGTTGGCCGCATTCGCGAGCACGACCGTGGGCTTCAGCGTCACGAGCAGAGGCCGGCTCTCGCCGAGATCCCGATAGGCAATCGTGAAATCGCTGAGCGTCACGGGCTTCGCGGCGGTCAACCGGAGACCGCCGCCGGCGCGCGCGACGGCCGAAAGGTCCGCGGACAGCGCACCGCCGCGAAAGCGGAGCTCGGGGATATACGGACTCAGCCAAGCGATCGGCATGCGGTCGAGGCGCAGCGACAGAGCTCGCGGCTCGAACGTGTCCCAGTCGTTCGCAAATTGCGGCAGCTGGATCCGCAACGGCTTGGTCCCGGCGATCTCGGCCGCGAGCATCCTGCGGCCGTCGCTCGCGTCGGCGCCGACCGCCAGGCGATCGAGCAGCAATGCGAACGCACGGACGTCGAAGGTCAAGCGCGTCGTGCCGTCCAAGTCGCGGAGCTCCGGGACCATCTTGCTGAGCGCCGGGACGTGCGCCTTCAGGTCGCCCTCGAAACCGAGCATCGGCCAGCTGTCTCGCGAGGTCGTCGCGCGTCCTTTGAATACGACGTCGAGACCCGTGCGCGCGGTGATCTTGAGCTCGTCGACGTCGGCCGCGAGCGCGCCACCCGCGAGCGTCGCGCGCGGCACGAGCGTCACGTCGATCGCGGGAAGTTTCAGGCCTTTGATCGGCCGCAAGGCGAAGCCCGTGACTTTGATTGGCTGCGCGGCGAGCACGGTCGTGCGCTCTGCGTCGCGCACGACCTCCAGAGTGCCACTCAAGCGCCCGCCCTCGATCTGCGCAGCGGGCACGAAGCGCTGGAACCAGGCGACCGGCAGATTGGCCAGCGCAAACCGCAACGCGGGCTCGGCGGGACGATCGGGCTCGACGAGCCAATCCTCGAGCCCGAAGCGCAGCGGCTGTAGCGCCGCTAGGCGCAGCACCTCGCCTTGCGCCGCAGAGCGCAGAACCGCGTTGGCCATCCGCACGCTGAGGTTCTCGTGGTCGAGATCCGCGTCCACGTCCGCGGTGAGATCGAGTGCGCCGAGATCCGCGAGCCGAGGATCGAGCGCTTCCCAGCCGTCTCCGCGCGCGCGTGCGGACGCCCTGATGTCGGCTCGCCGCTGCGCGAGATCGGCGTGCAGCGTGCCGCTCGCCGTGCCCGACACATCGGCGGTCGAGCGTCCGCGGGCAAACGCCGCGACAAGTCCCTCGGTTACGTTGAGCTCGAAACCGCCGTCGAGGCTCACGCGCGGCACGAACGCGGCTTCGAGGTGCACGAGCCGCGCCTTGGGACCGTCGAGATCGAAACGGTAGCGCTCGACGTCGGCGCCGAGCTCGGCTGCGGCTGTGGCACGGACTTCGACGTCCCGATCGAGCGGCCGGAGTCCCGCATCGAGCGCCACGCGCGTGACGCGCCCGTCGCTCGCGACGTCGGCCGTCGCGCTCACGGCGATCGTGCTCGCCGCGACGGCCTCGCCGTCGCGGCGCGTCTCGGTGCTCGCCTCGAGCCGCAGCGTCGCCGTCGCGCCTGCGCCGAGGGAGTCGAGCGTGAGCTTCCACGGTCCCGCGATCTCGACGTCCTCGGATGGTTGCACGGCGAGCCGGCCGGCAGCCTCGAACGCACGCACGCGGACGCGTTTCGGCAGACGCGCGAGCGGGCCAACGCCCGCGAACGGCTCGCGCGGCCCCGCTGTCTGCGCCGGTTTCTCGCCGGGAACGGGCACGACACGAACGTCGACGCCGTCGATTCGGACCCGCTCGACGTCGAGCCCGAACCGCGCGAGCGACGACCAGAACCCGAGCTCGACGTCCGCGCGCTCGACGCTCGCCTCGACCCCAGGCGCCGCCACGCGCAAGCCCTCGACCGTCACGCCGCTTAAGCCCAGCGTGAGATGGTCGAGCCGCACGTCGACACCGTCGAGCCGGCTCAGCACCGCGCGCGCGAGGCGCGTTTGCACAGGCGGCAGCGCCACCACCACGACTAGACAAAGGAGAACCGCGAGCGCGCTCCAAAGCACCCTGCGCGTCGTTCCCTTCGTGACGAAGGACATAGCGGCGACGTTCTTGTTGTTCTCGGACGACGAGGTTTACACCAGCCTCGTCGTCTCTGCCCCGGGAGCGCGGCCGCCCTGCCGCGCGTATTCGTTGATGTTCTTAGAAACCCCCGCCCCAGCGATACTGCCACGCGCCCCCGACGGTATCAAAGTCGGTCCCGGTCCGCGTGACGACACCCGTGCTGTAATACATCTTCAGCGACTGGCGGCGGTTGATCGGAAGGCCGACGGTGAGGCCTAGCCGGGTGTTCGATTGTAGATCCTGGTCGGCGAAGCCGTCGGTCACCGTCCGCCCGCCGCGGTAGCGCGTGCCGTCGACCGCGAGCCAGGCCCCTTTCGGGAAGAGCCTGACTGCGTGCGCTTGGAACGAGTAGATCGGATCCTGCGCTCGCGTTCGCCCGCCGTTGAAGTCATCGTTGGTCTCGTAGAACGTGCCCGCGAGCGCGAGGTCCACGCTCCAACGCCCCCCGAGCAACTTCGAGAGGCCGATTTCGGGCTTCGCGGACCAGCGATTCGTGCCGACGTTGATCAGCTTCGACGGGTCGTACTGCCCGGTCGGCACGCTGAGCTGCAGGCTTGCGCCAAGGACGAGATTCTGCCGGTAGCCCGCAAACTCCTTCAACGACAGCGCGGGCGCGCCGAAGAAGTTCACGGACCACCGAGTGCGTGCGTCGCTCAACCCGCAGCGCCGGGCCGAGACCCGTTGCCCCTGGAAGTCCGCGCTGCCGTCGAGACACGCATGCGAGATTCCGAAATCGATCTTCGACGACATCTTCCCGACACGCAGCGACCGCGCGTAGCCGACGACCGGCCCGTCGGCGTGGATTTGGCCGTTCTCGAGTGGGATCGATGGATCCAGCAGCACGCTGCCGTCGGAGCCCGTGACTCCCGCGATCAGGAAGTTCAGGCCGATCGGCGCGTTCGTGTAGGCGCGCGGCTCGAGCTCCTGAGCGCTGACCGCCGGCCCAATCGACCACGCGCAGAGCCACGACGCCAGGCATAGCGCGCGGACGCTCCGATTCGTTCTCATTGTCACGTCGCTGCAGTGGCCCTGGCCGAGGGTATTCTCGGCAAAGCCGTCGCGACGCGCCAGGCAATTCGCGTAGCAGTTTCCGCGCTCGCTAGCGTCAGTGCGGCGTGGAACGCTCGGCCGCAGCGGGCTCGCGCCAATGGGCGAGCAACGGCGCGATCGCGAGCGCCGCAACGGTGAGCGTCCAGACGATTACGGCGCCGGTTGGCAGGTCGAACACGGCCGAGAGCAGCAGGCCGATCAAATAGCCGACGAGCCCGACCGCGTAGCCGGCCGCGAGCGCGTGCTTGCGCAGCGAGCGCGTCGCGAGCGCTGGCACCATGAGGCTCGCGAACACGAGGTAGACGCCGACGAGCTGTACCGACGCCGTCACGCTGATCGCGAACAGTAGGTAGAACCCGGCGCGCCCGAACGTCCGCATCACGAGCCGCCAGCTCGCAAGCACGAGCGCAGCGAGCACCGCGGCCGGCACGAGCGGATGCCTGTCGATGAACAGAATCTGCCCGACGAGCAGGTCGCGGAGCTCCTCGCCGCCGTGCGGGTCGTTCGCGAGCAGTAGGATCCCGCCCGTCGCGGCGAGCACGAACGACACGCCGATGATCGCCTCCTGCACCTTGCCGAAACGCCGATCGGTCCACGACAACAGCAATCCGCCGGCAAGCGCGGCGGCAAACGCCGCGACCTGTGCGGCGACGCCGTGCGTCTCGAGCCCGAAGCCGTTCGCCGCGATCACGCCGAGCCCCGCAATCTGCGCGACCGCGAGATCGATGAAGATGATCCCACGGCCGAGCACCTCGCGGCCAAGCGGCACGTGCGTCGCGAGCACGAGGATGCCCGCGAGCAGCGCAGGGCCGACGATGCTGAGCGAATCGAAATTCACGACTTGGCCTCGAGCAGCGTCTTCACGAGCACGTCGAACATCTTGAAGAGATCGTCCGTGCCCGGAACGCTGCCGACGGTGTGCGGCAGCACGACGTACGGAATCATCGTACGGCTACCGAGCCACTCAGAAGCTTTCGCGTCCTCGTAAGTCGAGCGCACGATCCACGCAACCTGCTGGCCCTTGAGCTGATCCAGAAGCTCGGCGAGATGTGCCGCGCTCGGCGGCAGCCCCGGCTTCGGCTCGAGGTTGCCGACCTCGACGAGACCGGCCCAGTTCTCGAGATACGCCCAGCCCTTGTGATGCGTGACGATCTTCTTGCCCTTCAGCGGCGCGACGGCCGCGGTCCAGCGCTCGACCCCGGCCTGCCAGCGTGTCGCGAAATCCTGATAGCGCTGCTTGTAGGTTGCGGCGTTCGCGCCGTCGAGC
>Ga0157375_10005622_pt1 | contig 10916 bp, 10 predicted proteins | sample M35metaG_FD_115311 | JGI IMG/M metagenome (GOLD analysis project Ga0157375, IMG submission 115311) | Miscanthus rhizosphere microbial communities from Kellogg Biological Station, Michigan, USA - M3-5 metaG | ecosystem: Host-associated > Plants > Roots > Rhizosphere > Soil | place: USA: Michigan...
GAGATACAACTACGTTTTTGAACTCAGGGTTGATTTTCACAACTTTGAACTCCATAGTTTTACCTACGAACTGATCGTAATCTTTAATTGGCTTAACATCAATTTGAGAACCTGGTAAGAATGCTTCGATTCCGTGTACGTCAACGATCATACCACCTTTAGTTCTAGATTTAACAAAACCGTTAACGATTTCTCCAGTTTCGTGAAGTTCGTTTACTCTATCCCAAGCTTTAAGCGTTCTAGCTTTTCTGTGAGATAACTGTAACTGTCCTGTTTTGTCTTCTCTTCTGTCAACCATTACTTCAACATCATCACCTACTTTTAGGCCTGGGTTGTAACGGAATTCGTTAAGAGAAATAACACCTTCTGATTTGAAATCGATGTCTACGATAGCTTCTTTATCAGTTAATCTTACAACTTTACCAGTGATAACGTCGTTATCATTTAAACTGCTTAAAGATCCGTTGTAGATTTCTTCTAAATCGCTTTTTTCTTTTCTTGCGTCTGCATCAAGACCTGATTCGAAAGAATCCCAATCAAATTGTTCTGGTGCTACGTTTTGGTTTAATAAAACCTCTGCTGAATTTGTCTCTTTTGACATTTTCTAATAAAATTTGTATTCCTTCTTTTTTAAATGGTCTGAATCAATGTGGATATAAAAAATACGGAAGTAATTAATTTTTAATAATTTACTCTTCAAACCTTCCCACAAAAGTGGGTGCAAAGATACAAATATTATTTAAAATAAACAACAATTTTAAAGCTATCCAATTGAATTATAACTTACTAATAATCAGATAATAGATGTTTGTCATTGCGAAAAGCGAAGCGACGAAACCATCTTAAAATCCTTTTAATAGTATTCAACCACTTTGTCATTCCGTAGGAATTTAGGCTCATTTTGTAGAGATTAGATTGTAAAGCATTGTCTAGATTCCTACGGAATGACAAACTTTGTGGTTATATTGTGTCGTTGAAATACCTACAAAAACCCTAGCCCCGATTGGAACGACATCCTTTTTTTGAAATGGCAAAAGTATTGGCAAAAAAGATATAGTGGAAAGCGGGAAAAAGCTTCAAGTAAAAATAAAATAGCTCCAAAGAAAGAAGTGCAAAGAGGGAGGATAGAAGTTTTAAGTGATTGAGAATAGAGATCTTCGCTCCGTTCAGCATGACAGTCGCGCAAACTAAGCCCTAAATCCTAATTCCTCCTGCCTAATTTATTACCTTTGCAAAATGGAATTAGAATCAATATATCAAAAACTGCAGATTCAGGATATGAATCAGATGCAGAAATCTACATATAAAACTACGGAAAACAACCAGGATGTCGTTTTGCTTTCGCCTACAGGTTCAGGGAAAACGCTTGCTTTTCTTTTTCCTGTTCTTCGAAATCTGAAAAAAGATGCATCGGGAATTCAGGCTTTGATTTTGGTTCCGGCGAGAGAATTGGCGTTACAGATTGAGCAGGTTTTCAAATCAATGGGAACGGATTTTAAAGTTTCAGTCTGTTATGGAGGTCACGATAAAAAAATTGAGGTTAATAATTTAATTGAAGCTCCGGCGGTTTTGATCGGAACTCCGGGAAGGGTTGTTTATCATTTAAGAAATAACAATTTTGATCCGAAAACGATAAAGACTTTGGTTTTAGATGAATTTGACAAAGCGCTGGAATTAGGTTTTCATGAAGATATGGAATTCATTTCCAATTCTCTGAAAGGTCTTTCTCAAAGAATTTTAACTTCTGCGACTGCGATGGATGAAATTCCAAAGTTTACAGGCTTACAAAATGAAAAACTTGTTGATTTCCTAAAATTAAGCGAGGTAAAACCGGATATTCAGTTGCGAAAAGTAATGACTATTTCTGAGGAAAAATTAGATACTTTATTTAATTTGATCTGCAAAATCGGGAATAAAAGAACATTGATTTTCTGCAATCACCGTGAAGCAGTCGACAGAATTTCAGAACTTTTGAGAGAAAAGGGAATTGACAGAGAAACCTTTCACGGCGGAATGGAACAGGATGAAAGAGAACGTGCGCTGTTAAAATTCAGAAATGATTCTGCAAGAATTTTAATTACAACCGACTTAGCTTCAAGAGGTTTGGACGTTCCGGAAGTTGAATCGATCGTTCATTATCAATTACCACCAAAAGAAGATGCTTTCATCCACAGAAATGGTCGTACTGCAAGAATGAATGCGAAAGGTTTTGCCTATCTGATTATGACTGTGGAAGAAAATTTTCCTTTCATTAAAAATAATACTCCTGAAGAAAGTGTTGTAGGTTTCGACAAAATTCCTGAGAAAACGCCTTTCCAAACAGTTTACATCAGTGCCGGAAAAAAAGATAAAGTTAATAAAGTGGATATCGTTGGATATCTTATTAAAAAAGGACAGCTTAGGAAAGAAGATATTGGCTTGATTGAAGTAAAAGATACGACTTCTTACGTTGCTGTTTCAAGAAATAAAGTCAAAACATTATTGGATACATTGAGCAATGAAAAACTGAAAGGTAAGAAGGTGAAAATGGAGGTTGCTTACTAATATTTGAGGTTAAGGTTGAGATTAAGGCTAAGATTAAAACACAATATTTCTCTTAACCTTAATCTCAACCTGAAAATCATCTCACGCCCTTCACCTTCGTCGGTAAAGTATACACAGATTTTGAAGCGGTAATGAATAACGTTTCATTATGCTTCCCTCCAAACGTAACATTTGAAGTCCAATCCTCATCAATCGGAATATGGTACATTTTTTTACCGTCACGATTGAAAATATGAACGCCTTTTCCAGTTAAGTAAAGATTTCCGTGCTTGTCGAGCGTCATTCCGTCTGAACCCATTTCACAGAATAGTTTCTTTTCTGATAATTTTCCTTCGCCAAGAATATCATACACATAAGTTTTTCCTGCATCAATATCCGAAACGTATAATTTTTTAAACTTTTCGCTTCCTACAATTCCGTTGGGTTGTGTGAAGGTATCAAGTTTTGAGATTTTTCCGTTTTTATTTCTGTAATACAGACTTTTATTCTCAATTTCCTGCTTGAAATTAACCCAATAATCTCTTTTGTATAAAGGATCCGTGAAATACATTCCTCCAAACTCATCATTCCAAACATCGTTGGGTCCGTTCAGACGCTTTCCTTCAAAACCTTTTAATAAAACCTGAACTTTTTTGTCTTTTGAGATCTTCCAGATTTCGCCATTGTCATCCGAGCAGGTGATCAAATTATCATCTTTATCGAAATGTGTTCCGTTGGCTCTCCCTGATTTATCTAAAAAAACGATTACCTGGTTGGTCTTCCAGTCCCAATAATAGATCTTATCATTGGGTTGGTCTGTAAAGTATACATTCCCCTCTTTATCCGAAGACGGACCTTCCGTAAAACTAAATTTATCGGAAACATTCTCCGGTTGTACTCCATCATAAAACATCTTGCTATAATTTACTGATTTGCAATTTACTAATGCGAAAACCAAACCAATCAAGCCCGTTTTAATAATATTTTTCATTCTACATATTTTAAATGCACAATTTACGAGATTCAATTTATATTTTCTCTTTTGAGATAATAAATCCTTTTCCGAAACAAATTCCTATTACAGAATACATCGTTTAGATATTTAAACACCTCTTATTTGCAGTAAAACTTAAAAAATATTTATCTTTGAATTTTAGGATTTGTAACATGAAGATAAATTTACCTGATAAACTGTATTATTCAATAGGAGAAGTGGCAAAAGCATTCGATGTAAACACTTCATTGATACGTTATTGGGAGCAGGAATTCCCGATTATAAAACCTAAAAAAAATAAAAAAGGTAACCGTTATTTCACTCCTGAAGACATCAAAAACTTACAGATGATCTATCATTTAGTCAAAGAAAAAGGCTATACTCTTGACGGAGCGCGCGTTGCATTGACAACAAACAGCAAAATTTCCGAGACTGTAACCATCATTGACCGACTAGAATTTGTAAAAGTCGAGCTTTTAAAGTTAAAAGATTCCTTAGCAGAAAGAGATTCTGAATAATTTTTCAAATAATTTCACAAATTTCTATTATAAAATAATACGCTCTTATTGCCCGCATTGCTTTGAATTTATTAAATAATTAAGTTTGCAGCAATGAAAAAAAATTATTATCAAAAAGTAGCATTCATGGGAATGTTGCTTATTATTCTATTTACGTTTCAAAATTATACAAGCAAAGGAAAAGAAGATTTTCCTGATGTAAAATTCATTATTGAAAATGTTCCTACTCTCAATCTAACAGAGTTTGATCCTAACGATCTGGATGCGAAACAGTGGCAAAATTTAGGTTTCTCTGAAAAACAAATCTCAACTATTTTAAAGTATAAAGAAATTGTCGGCGGAAAGTTTGTCTCAAAAGAGCAATTCAAAAAATGTTATGCCGTTTCAGGAGATAAATTCACAGAATTAGAGTCTTATATTCTACTTCCTGATAAAAAAGGTGAATCCGGTAATTTTAAAGGCTTTGACAAGAAGTCAATTGTTATTTCAGGAAAATTTAATCCCGATAATTATTCTTCAAATGATTGGATCAAAATGGGATTTTCAGAAAGACAGGCAGAAGCCATTATAAAATATAAAAATTATTTAGGCGGAAGTTTTATAAGCAAGGAAAAATTCAAAGAGTGCTTTATTATTAATGAAGAAAATTATAAAAAATTGGCTTCTTACTTAATTTTACCAGAAAAAACACCTGCGAATTTCAAAGGTTTTGCCAAGAATTATTCAACTCAAAAACAAAAAATTCAATATCGGAATTTTGACCCTAATACTTTAGGTATTGATGGCTGGAAGCTATTTGGATTTTCTGATAAACAAGCAAATACTATTGTCAATTATCGTGATCGAATTTTAAAGGGAAGCTTTAAAAATTTAGAAGATATTCAAAAATGTTTTGTAATTTCTGCTGAGAAATTTGAAGAATTAAAACCTTTTATCCGGTTAAGCCAAAGTACTGCAAATAATATTCAAAAGTCCGAGCTAAATCAAGAGAAAACAGATTTTTCAAAATTAGATTTAAATACCATCACTTTCAAACAGCTTTTAGAATTTGGTCTGGATGAAAAAAGTGCAGGCTCTATGATCGGTTTCAGGAAAAAACTTGGCGGATTTGTCAATAAAGAACAGATTTTACAAACCTACAATATTGATAAAGAGCTAGTTCAAAAATTATTATCAACTTGTCCGTTAAATTCTTCAAGTGTTCAAAAATATACTTTAGCTGATGCTCCCGAAGAATGGTTGAAAAATCACCCGTATTTCAAATATTCAGCGGATAAAATTATTTATTACAGAGTGAGTAATCCCAATGATAAGAAAATTTTCATGTTACTAAAACTTAAACCTGAATATGAGGCGAGAATGAAATTGTATTTAAAGTAATTTTTTATTTTTGCAAAAAAAACTAAATATGCCAAAGCAACTTCCCTCGATCTCTGCTGAATATAAGAAGCAGGTAAAAAATTCAATCTTTTACGTCTTAACTTTTTTCTTTGCTTATTTTATATTAATTGCAATCTCAATAGGATTAATTATATTATTAGGTTATTTGGCTGTTCAGCTTATTATTTTAAAGCCCGGTTACATTACTTTAGTAGTTGGAGCCGGAATATTCAGTATAGGATTATTTACTTTTATATTTCTTGTAAAATTTATTTTTTCATCTTTTAGCAATCATACGGAAAATTATATTGAAATCAACAGAAATCAAGAGCCCGAGCTTTTTGCATTGATCGACACAGTTGTTGACGAAGTTGGAACTCAAAAACCTAAAAGAGTCTATCTTTCCGGAGACGTGAACGCTTCAGTTTTTTATGATTCCCCTTTCTGGAGTATGTTTATGCCTGTTAAAAAAAATCTTTCAATCGGGATGGGCTTGATCAATTCCACAACCGTAAGTGAATTGAAGGCTGTTCTAGCCCACGAATTCGGACACTTTTCCCAAAAAAGCATGAAGGTAGGAAGCTATGTAAATCAAGCTAATAAAATCATTTACAATATGTTGAATGATAATGAAAGTTTTAATAATATGATGGCAAATTGGGCAAGTTTTAATGTATTCATTGCCTTCTTTGTTAAGATTTCTTTCTTTATCATTTCAGGAATACTGTGGATTTTATCCAAATTTTATGATTTCTTATATCTAAAACATATGTCTCTAAGCAGACAAATGGAGTTTCATGCAGATGCGATTGCTACTCATGTGGTGGGAAGTGACGTTAATATTTCATCATTATTAAGACTCGATATTTCCGGAATGTCATTAAACAACGCTGCAACTTTTTATATAAACAGCGACATCCCAATCAATACCAAAGATATTTATGAAAACCAGAGAACATTAATGACATATTATGCCTCTGAACATAAAAATAAATTGGAAAATGATCTGCCAAAAATCGAAGTTGAAGATCTCGAAAAGTATAATAATTCAAAACTGGTTATTGAAGACCAATGGTCCTCTCACCCTACGATTCAGCAAAGGGTGCAGAATATTATTTCACAAAAGATCATTTCTGAGGATATTGACAATAGATTATCTAGAAATATTATTAAAAATTTTCAGTCTTTTGCAGAAAAGCTAACGCAAAAATTATTTTATATAAACAGAATTAAATTCAATCAAAACTTCTTATCAAACGAAGAATTTTTTGAAAAATTTCAGGAAAAATATACAAACTACAATTTTCCGGAAATTTTTAATTCTTATTATAACCAAAAGAATCCTGCTCTTATGGAACTTCCTGGATTTGAGAACAGTCAATTAACTTTTGAAGAACTTTTTTCAGATCAAAAGGTGAATTTGGTCTTTGAAAAAAATACAATCGAGCAAGAAATACAAACTCTTTCTTTTATTTCGAACAAGCAATTAAAGATAAAAACTTTTGATTACGACGGAAGAAAATATTCCGCAAAAGAATCTGAAAAAGTGACTAAAATTGCGCAGGAAAGGCTAGACCAAATCAATTCTGAGATTGAAAAAAATGATAATAATATTTTGAAATTTTTCAGCTTTAAATGTAATGATGAGCAAAGAATAGAACTATCTGAAATGATAAAAGCCTTTATTGAAACAGATAAAGATTATGAACACTATTTAAAAGAATTCAATGATTTCTCTACTCACACGTATTTTATGACAAAAACCCTGCCTTTTGAAGAAATAAGAAAACACAGAGCAAATCTGTTGTCAAAAGAAGAAATATTCAAAGGAGCATTAGACAAAATGATTTCAACAAGTGTCTTAAAAGAAAATATTTCTTTAGAAACCCGAATGATGTTTAAGGATTATATTAATGCAGAAAATCTCTACTTCGAGCATGATCATTATATCAATTCTCAAGTAGAAATGCTTGGCAAAGTTCTAGGAAAATATACCGAAAGTTTGGGAGAAGCTTACTTTAAAAACAAGAAAAAATTACTGGATTATAAAGCGCAACTACTTAATTAGTCACCCGTTTTACTGGAATCCTCCAAAAGTTTGTTCAATGTAGAAAGCTCATCATCAGTTAGATCTCTCCATTTTCCCATCGGGAGATCTAATTTTATATTCATGATACGGATTCTCTTCAGTTTCTTTACATCGTAGCCAAGATATTCGCACATTCTGCGGATCTGTCTGTTTAACCCCTGTGTAAGAACGATCCTGAAAGTCATATCATCAATCTTTTCCACTTCACATTTTTTTGTGACCGTATCTAAAATCGGAACTCCGTTTCGCATTTTTTCCAGAAATTTAGGGTTGATCGGTTTATCAACTCTTACTAAATATTCTTTTTCGTGATTATTTCTCGCTCTTAGAATTTTATTAACAATATCACCGTCGCTGGTTAAAAGAATCAATCCTTCACTTGGCTTATCTAATCTTCCGATCGGGAAAATTCTTTTAGGATGATTAATATAGTCGATAATATTATCCAATTCACGTTTCGTATCTGTTGTACAAACAATGCCGACAGGTTTGTTGAAAGCAATGTAAATAGGCTTATCCTGAGGCTCACGAATTGGTTTTCCGTCAACTTCTACAACATCTTCATCGGAAACTTTTGTTCCCATTTCAGGAACCAGACCGTTGATTTTTATTCTGCCTTCTTCCAAAAGCTTGTCTGCCGCCCTTCTTGAGCAGTAGCCAACTTCTGATAAATATTTATTGATACGTGTTTTTTCCATTAATCTATACCGTAAGCTGTATAATTTTTATTGCTGAAAATAGTAATTCCGTAACTTAATCCTATAAAAAACGGATGAGAATTACCTAGTTTATGTCCTTCAAAAATAATTCCTCCTTCCTGGCTTAGCCTTTTTGAAAAAGAAACCTGCATTCCAAGTCTTGCTCCCCAAAATTCGGAATCTGAAACTACAGAATTATTGATCTGTTTGCCGTAATTCGCTTCAATATAAAAAGGCCTGTCACCAGGAGCGAAAATAATTTTCGGCTGAATCACCCAATACACCAAATGATAATTATCTTCTATAAAATTATATCTCAGCCCTGTTCCGAGTGCAAAGTTAGGAAGAAAATTATAACCTCCAATCGCTGTTATTCCATAAGTGAGTTTATGATCCGGTGCAGGTTGTACATATTGGGAATTGTTATCATAATTATCTTTTTCCTTAAACAGATTATATCCTACATGAAGTGAAGGATTAAAATAAAAATCCATTTTTGGTTTTTTATTTTCAGTATTCTGTGCTGAAAAATTAAAATAATTAATTAAAATAATTAATTAAAATAAAAAGTAAAGCTAATTTTTTTATCATGTATTTTCAAATCTGAAATCGTTTTCAAGGAATTTTTCCGTTGCATCCTCGATTTTGTACTCTCCGATCTTTGTCCGTCTTAGCTGCGTCAAATAAGCTCCAACACCCAATTCCTGACCAATATCGTGGGCAAGACTTCGAATATATGTTCCTTTCGAACAACCGACCATAAAACTTACTAAAGGAAGGTCGATTTTAACATCTTTGATATAAAGAATTGTAGTTTTCCTGGACTTCATTTCAACCTCTTCTCCTGCTCGGGCAAGATTGTAGGCTCTTTTTCCATCTATTTTTATGGCTGAGAATACAGGCGGTTTTTGATCAATTTCACCAATAAATTTTTCTAAAGCCTCATTAATTTGATCTTCTGTAACGTGGGAAAAATCCTGCTGTAAAATTTCGGGTTTTTCTGTGTCGTAACTTTCGGTTTGGACTCCAATTTTAATTTCTGTCCAATATTCTTTTGGGGCATCTTGTATTTCAGGAATTTTCTTGGTGAATTTTCCGCAACATACAATTAAAAGCCCTGTCGCTCTTGGATCCAGAGTTCCCGCGTGACCTATTTTAAACTTTTTAGGAAGATTAAACTCTCTTTTAAGTTTATATTTCATTTTATTGACTGCCTGAAATGAAGTCCAATCCAAAGGTTTGTCTAATAAAAAAATGTGTCCGGATTGTAAATCTTCTGCAGTCATTGGTTATGAGTAATAAGTAATGGGTAATGAATAATTTTAAGAATATTTTTCTTTTAAAGTCTATTTAAACCAATAGAAATAAATCAGCAAAGCTACTCCCACAAAAATACGATACCATCCCCAAGGCTTGAAACCGTATTTATTTAAAACCCCGATGAAAGCTTTAATCGCAATTAATGCAACAATAAATGCGACCACATTTCCAACAATAAAAATCGTGATGTGATCCTGTGATGCCATGATCATTTCGTATCCTTTTTGAGGTGTTGCCGTGCCTTTTCCCCAAGTTTTCAGAAAAACCGAATAAACCGTTACTGCCAACATGGTAGGAACTGCCAAGAAGAAAGAAAATTCTGCAGCAGCTTTTCTTGTTAAGCCCTGAGACATCCCGCCGATGATAGATGCCGCACTTCTACTCGTTCCCGGCATCATGGCAAGGCATTGCCAAAAGCCTATCGTGATGGCTTTTCTTATCGAAATTCCTTTTTCATCATCGATCTTCGGATTTTTAAACCATTTATCCGCAAATAATAAAACAACTCCTCCCAAGACCAAAACTGCCGAAATGGCAATCTGATTCCCAAGAACAGCCTCAATTTTATCATCAAATAAATATCCTAAAACCAAAGCCGGAACCACTGCAAAAGCCAGTTTATAATAAAACTTGATATTACTGAAATCAAAAAATTTTTTCCAATATGCCACTACGACAGACAAAATAGCCCCAAACTGAATGGAAACCTGAAACATTTTCAAAAATTCGTCTTCGGGTAAGCCCATCAGATTGGCTGTAAAACCCATGTGTGCAGTAGATGAGATCGGCAGATATTCCGTAAGACCTTCTATAATGGCAATAATAATTGCTTTGATTAAATCCATAATTATTTAAATTAAAAGATTAAAAAATTTAAATATTAAAAGATGAGACTACGATTAAATATTAATAAAATATAAACTGAGTGATTGTTTTTCACTTGTTTAATTATAATACTTAATTCTGTAAATCAATAAATTCTTTAAATATTTAAATTTTCTAATCTTTAAATATGTTTTACTTTCTTTTTAAAATCGCGTACACTTCGATCACAAAACCGATCACCACAAATAATGGGGCAATTCTGATTCTGCGGATAGAAAAAATACCGTCATTCCAGGCTTTCGGGTCTAGTTTTCCATCAACTGTGTTGGCGTCTGCCCCCATCATTAAAAGGAATCCGACAACGATGAACGCTAAACCGATCAGCATCCATTTAAAGTTCTGCTGTCCGAAATAGAAAGTGCCTTCCTGCTGAACTTCAGTTTCTTTACCGAAATCTGATGCGGAAAATTTATTTGTTTTTTTGCTCATTTTTAAGAGTAATATAAATCGTCAACGTTTGATTTTAAGAATCTCCAGGTTGCTACAACCGTGCTCAGAACCGTAATAAA
>Ga0157375_10005627_pt1 | contig 10910 bp, 11 predicted proteins | sample M35metaG_FD_115311 | JGI IMG/M metagenome (GOLD analysis project Ga0157375, IMG submission 115311) | Miscanthus rhizosphere microbial communities from Kellogg Biological Station, Michigan, USA - M3-5 metaG | ecosystem: Host-associated > Plants > Roots > Rhizosphere > Soil | place: USA: Michigan...
ACCCGCCTCGATCCGGAAGGCCGTCCGACCGTTTTCGACAAGATGCCGCGCCCGAAAGAAGGTCGCTGGATCAACATCGGTCGCCTGGACATCAACACCACCGGCTTGCTGATGTTCACCACCGACGGTGAGCTGGCCAACCGCCTGATGCACCCGTCGTACGAGATGGACCGCGAATACGCCGTGCGCGTACGTGGCGAAGTTGACGACGAGATGATCGAACGCCTCAAGGCGGGCGTGGTGCTGGAAGACGGCCCGGCCAAGTTCACCGACATCAAGCAGGCGCCAGGTGGCGAAGGTTTCAACCACTGGTACCACTGCGTGGTGATGGAAGGTCGTAACCGTGAAGTACGTCGCTTGTGGGAATCCCAGGGCCTGGTGGTCAGCCGCCTGAAGCGCGTGCGTTTCGGCCCGGTGTTCCTGAACTCCGACCTGCCGATGGGCCGCTGGCGCGAAATGAGTCAGTACGAAGTCGACATTCTCAGCGCCGAAGTGGGCCTGACGCCGGTCGCCATGCCGCAGATGAACGCCAAGAGCAAAGACAAGCTTGAGCGGATGCAGCGTAAATCGTCGCGCCCTGTGCCGCGTACCGAACGCGTGGCCCGCACCCTGCGCCCGGCGCTGAATGCACCGGCAACCGGCGGTCGTATTTCCCGTGAGCCGCAGATCGAAGGCGAGCGTCGCCCAACCGCGCCGTCGCGCCAGGAAGGTGAACGTGCGCCACGTGCACCGCGCCCAGCGCCGGCCGGTGGTCGCAGCAACCGCGGTGAAAGCGAACGTCCGGCCGACAACGCCAGCACCAAGCGTCCAGCCAAGCCAGCGGCGAACAAGCGCCCTGGCCCGAAACTGGTGGCGGACGAGCCGTCGGGCAAGCGCCGCGGCGCCCCGGCCGGTTCGGGTCAGCGTCCTGGTTTTGGTCGCAAGAAACCGCAGTGATGGTTTAAGTGCTGCACAAAAACGCCAACCCTAGGGTTGGCGTTTTTTATGCCTTGGAATACGGTCAAAAATGTGGGAGCGGGCTTGCTCGCGAAGGCGGCGTGTCAGTTGATGCATGTGTTACTTGATACTCCGCCTTCGCGAGCAAGCCCGCTCCCACATTTGGATCTTCATAGGTTTCTAAATCACTGATCAGAAGGCAAAGGTGCCGTCGAAGACGGGCTTGTCATCCAACGCCAACACCCCACTGGCAAAGATCAGATCCAGGTGATGGCTGCCTTTCTGCCCGCCGCCCAGGCCCAGGTGCAGCCCGCAATGGCGCTCTTCGAACCCGGCATTGCGTGCATACAGGTCCTTCACGCCTTCGTTGGTGCCAATCCCCAACTCCTCCACACGCCGGTTCGACGGGTTGGCGTTCAGGTACTTGTTGAAGTCATCCGCCAGCCCCGGCACGTCGCTGGCCACGCTGCAGATGGTCGAGTTCTCGATCCACAGTTCCAACGGTGACTGCAACACGCCGTATTTGCGCGCAAAGGGGATGGTGCTCAGGAATGTGCCGACAAACCGCACCTGGCCATTGATGGCCTCGCTGTGGGTGGCGATCTCGCCGGGGGCCAGGTCGTGGTTGCCGACGCCGTTGATATTGGTCCACTTCTTGATGCTGCTCATCGGCGCTTCCAGGCGTGAGCCGTGCTTGTCGGTAAAGCTCAGCACGTTGGCTTGGGACATGCGCCGGATCAGCGTGGCGTTGAGGTCGGCAATGCGCTGTGGTTCGACGCTGAAGGTGTCGTAGAAATAGTCGCCATAGTCCTTGAACAGCAGGGATTTCTTCCAGTGCTCGGCCATCACGCCTTGCAGGGCGCGGATAAAGTCCGGGCCTTCGGCGCGTGGGTTGGGCAGGGTCGAAGAGTCGTAGAGAAACAGGTACAGGTCGCAGGCTTCAATGGCCTGGGCCAGGCTGTCGCAGGCGGCCAGGTCCAGGCGCTGCACCTGGAAATTGAAACGGGCGGCGCTGCCGTGGGTGATCGCCTGGGCGATGGCGTCATAGCGTTCGGTATGGCCCAGCAGCACGTTCGGGCAGTTCAGGCCGCTGAGGGCCGGGTGGTGGGCCAGGTAGTAGAGAAAGTGTTCGACGGCGCGGGCCTTGTCCATGACGGGTGTCCTTCTGTGCCTTGGGTAAGGAGGCAGATGCCGTGCACAGCACCTGCCAGTGCCTGCCGGGTGTTAGAACGGCCACATCGCGGTGCCGAATGGCACGACGGCGTCGGCTTGCATCATTTCAACGGCGGCCTCATGGGTCGGCGCTTCAAACCAATCGTCGAGTTGCAGTTCGGTTTCCAGGTCGTTTTCCAGTGCTTGCATGGTGTTTCTCCTAGAGGACGTTGTTTGAGAACGGCTTGCCAGCGGGCTTCACTGGGCAAGTGGGAAGAACCTAGGAGAGAGTGTTTCGGAATGCAAAATATTTATTGACACGGTCTCATTTGGATTTTTTGTTCTGTTTTTTCGCCAGAAATATTTATTTAGAAAAAACAACGGACTGGCGAGGGTAATTTGTCGGAGATTTCCTACTGACATTTTTCTGTTCGTTGCTGGCTGTAACGCTTATTTTCCGCGCTGTAACGATTAATTTACGTGAAAGTCGCTGCATTCCTGGGCGTGGCGATGCTGTAAGGAATGCCTGACAGATTGTCGCGTGCCCTTGCCGAGGGCCGCCCTAAGCTGTCGAGCGGTGTACAATGCGCCGCGTTTTACTGTGACCCCCCTTGCGTACCCACGCAAAAGGCCAAGACCTCAGGGTTTACCTTCCCTGATCACTCCGCCTGGCCACGAGCCAGACGGGTTCGATTTCGTCACAGATAAAAACAAACAGGTGACGCATGACCTTTAGAACGACGCTGTACTCCTGGTGCCTGCGCTGGGGTTTGAGCGGCGCTGCTTGAGTCGAGATTCAAGACAGCAACGTGCATTCAACATCATCAAACCTTGCGTGAGACCCTTTTCATGAGTGGACCCCATTCCTCTTCAGGCGAGCTGAAACGCGGCCTGAAAAATCGGCATATCCAGTTGATCGCCCTCGGGGGCGCCATCGGCACCGGCCTGTTCCTGGGCTCGGCCGGGGTGCTCAAGTCGGCCGGCCCGTCGATGATCCTGGGCTATGCCATCTGCGGCTTCATCGCCTTCATGATCATGCGCCAGCTCGGCGAAATGATCGTCGAAGAGCCGGTCGCCGGTTCCTTCAGCCACTTTGCCCACAAGTACTGGGGCGGTTTCGCCGGCTTCCTGTCGGGCTGGAACTGCTGGATCCTGTACATCCTGGTGGGCATGTCGGAGCTGACTGCCGTCGGCAAGTACGTGCACTATTGGTGGCCCGAGATCCCGACCTGGGTCTCGGCCGCCGCGTTCTTCGTACTGATCAACGCGATCAACCTGGCCAACGTCAAAGTCTTCGGTGAAGCCGAGTTCTGGTTTGCGATCATCAAGGTGGTCGCCATCGTCGGCATGATCGCCCTGGGCAGCTACCTGCTGGTCAGTGGCAGCGGCGGCCCGCAAGCCTCGGTGAGCAACCTGTGGGAACACGGCGGCTTCTTCCCCCACGGCGTCGGTGGTTTGGTGATGGCCATGGCGATCATCATGTTCTCTTTCGGCGGCCTGGAAATGCTCGGCTTCACCGCTGCCGAAGCAGACAAACCGCGTACCGTGATCCCGAAGGCGATCAACCAGGTGATCTACCGCATCCTGATCTTCTACATCGGCGCACTGGTGGTGCTGCTGTCGCTGACCCCTTGGGACAGCCTGCTGCAAACCCTCAACGCGTCCGGCGATGCCTACAGTGGCAGCCCGTTCGTGCAGGTGTTCTCGATGCTGGGCAGCAACACCGCCGCGCACATCCTCAACTTCGTGGTACTGACCGCGGCGTTGTCGGTGTACAACAGCGGCACCTACTGCAACAGCCGCATGCTGCTGGGCATGGCCGAGCAGGGTGATGCGCCACGGGCCTTGGCCAAGATCGACAAGCGCGGCGTGCCGGTGCGCTCGATCCTTGCCTCGGCGGCCGTCACCCTGGTGGCGGTGCTGATGAACTACCTGATCCCGCAGCATGCCCTGGAACTGCTGATGTCCCTGGTGGTGGCCACGCTGGTGATCAACTGGGCGATGATCAGCTTCTCCCACTTCAAGTTCCGCCAGCACATGAACCGCACCGGCCAGGTGCCATTGTTCAAAGCGCTGTGGTACCCGTACGGCAACATCATTTGCCTGGCGTTCGTGGTGTTTATCCTGGTGATCATGCTGATGATCCCGGGGATCCAGGTGTCGGTGTACGCGATCCCGGTGTGGGTGGCGTTCATGGCGGTGTGCTACTGGGTCAAGAACAAGCGCAGTGCCGAAGCGGCGCTGACCTCGACGAGTGCGGCACTGAAGTAACCCGCCTTGCGAAAACAGAAAACCCGGCATATTGCCGGGTTTTTTGTGGGCGCTCACGGGTTAGACTCCCGCCTCGTTTTCACCTGTTCCGCGCCCGGAGGCCCCATGCACCACACCGATATCGACGGCGGCACCCTGCAGCGCGACGAGCTGGAAGACCTGATCGACCAACACGGCGGGCCTTTGCGCCTGGTGGGTGTCGACCTGAGTGGGGCCGACCTGTCGCGCATGGCATTGGACCACTGGATATTCGAACGCTGCATCCTGGCCCAGGCCTCGTTCCTCGGCTCGCGCCTGGAAGGTACGCAGTGGAAAAGCTGTCGCGCCGGCCAGGCGGTCTTTGAAGCGGCGAATCTGTTGGAAGCACAGTTCCACAGTTGCGACCTGAACAACACCCGCTGGCAACGCAGCAAACTGTCCCAGGCCCAATTTGATCAGTGCAAGCTGACCGGCGCCAACTTCACCCATTGCGCTTCATTGGGCCTGAGCTTCAGTGAGAGTTTGCTCAACAGCGCGTTTTTATCTGGTTTGTCGTTTGCGCGCACGGTGCTCAATAACCTGGATTTTTCTGACAGCGACTTGTCGGACGCAGATTTTCGCAAGGCTGAACTGATCGACTGCAGCCTGGCCCATGCGCGCATCAACGGCGCCAATTTCGCCGGCGCGGACTTGCGGGGCGCGGATTTGAGCGGGTTTCGCCTCAATGATGCCAAACTGTTCAAAGGCGCCGTGATTTCCAAAGCCCAGGCGTCGATGTTGTTGTCCGAGTTGGGCTTGTCCGTTGCCTAAGGTTTTTAATTGATGCTGGTGATTTCCAATAATGTGCACCTGCCCGACGCCGAGATCGAGCTGACCGCTATTCGCGCCCAGGGCGCCGGTGGGCAGAACGTCAACAAGGTGTCGAGCGCGGTGCACCTGCGCTTTGATATTCCGGCCTCGTCGCTGCCGGCGTTCTACAAGGAGCGTTTGCTGGCGCTGCGTGACAGCCGGATCACCAGCGAAGGGGTGCTGGTGCTCAAGGCCCAGCAACACCGGACTCAGGAACAGAACCGCGCGGATGCATTGGAGCGTTTGGTGGAACTGATCCTCAGCGCCACCAAGGTGGAAAAGAAGCGCCGCCCGACCAAGCCGACCCTGGGCTCGAAAAAACGTCGCCTGGAATCCAAGACCAAGCGCGGCACGATCAAGGCCGGGCGCGGCAAGGTCGACTTCTAGGTGTCGCGCGCCTCGCGGGCTTTGGGGGCCTGGCGGTACAGGTACACGCTGAGCACCAACCCACCGCAGGCGGCCAGGGCGGCGAACAGGAAGATCGATGCAAAGCCAAAACCTGCCGCCACAGCGCCTGCCAGCGGGCCGGTGATGCCCAGGGACAAGTCGATAAACAACGAATAGGCCCCCACGGCCGAACCCCGGCTGGACGCGGGCACCAGGTTGACCGCCTCCACGCCCAGGGACGGAAACACCAGGGAAAAGCCGAACCCGCTCAACGCCGCACCGGCCAGGGCCAGGTTGGCGTCCGGCGCCAGCCACAGCAACAGCAGGCCGAGGACCTCCACCGACAGGCAGGCGATTGCCACGCGAAAACCGCCGATCCGGTTGATCAAGTTGCCGAACAACAGGCGCGCGCCGATAAAACTGGCGCCGAACAGGCTCAAGGCCCACACCGCGTTATCCCAATGCTGGGTGGTGTAGTACAGGGTGATGAAGGTGGCGATGGTGCCGAAGCCGATCGAGCCCAGGGCCAAGGCGCAGCCGTGGGGCAACACCCGGCCCAGCACGTTCATGAACGGCAGGCGCACACCGGCAACGATGGGCGCGGCAACTTTGTTCCAGGCCAGCAACAGGCCGATGACCGCCAGCAGGATAATGCTGACGCCCATGCTCCACAGCCCGAAGTGCCTGACCAGCACCACGCCCAGCGGTGCGCCGACGGCCAGCGCCCCGTAGCTGGCGATGCCGTTCCAGGAGATGACCTTGGCGGTATTCGCCGCACCGACGCGGCCAATGCCCCACCCGATGGCGCCGGAACCTACCAGGCTTTCGGCGCTGCCCAGCACCAGGCGGCCGATCAACAGGCTGCCGAGGCTCAAGGCCGGCAAGCTGGAAAAGAACGCCGCAAACAACATGAACACACCGCTCAGGCCGCAACCGGCCAAGCCGATCAGCACCGCGCGCTTGCTGCCCAGGTTGTCGATGATTTTTCCCGCATACGGGCGGCTTAGCAGGGTGGCCAGGTATTGCACGCTGATCACCAGGCCGGCGATCACCGCGCCATAGCCCAGTTCGCTGTGCACATAGCCCGGCAAGACGGCGAGGGGAATGCCGATGTTCAGGTAGCCGATAAAGGTAAACAACACGATGGAAACGACTTGCAGCGTGACCGCCATGGGGCGCTGGGTATCTGGCATGGGAAAGGTCCACTGTCGCAGCAGGTAAAGATAGGCTGCTAATGATACCGGTGCTTTGGCCTGCGCAGGGTGGCAAAAGCAAAAAACGTCAGCTCAAAAAGACGTCAAGGCTGGGCAGGGGCCAACAGTTGGGTGGTCACCAGGGCGGCCAAGGCGTTTTCCTGGGTGCCGAAGCGCTTGAGCAGCAGGGCCTGTTTGTCGGCGCTCAGACGGTTCCATACTTCAACCATCTGCAGGGCAGCGTCGAGTACGGCGGCGTCGGGAAGGGTGTCGGTCATCGCGGTATCCAAAGTCTTCAGGCAGTGTGGAAAGCGCTCAATGTTGCGCTTTCCACACGGTCTGTTACGGCGTCAGTCCTGGCGTTTGCTGTCGACTGGTTTTGCTTCTTTGGCCTCAGGCTGCTTGTTGCTGGCCTGCTGCGGTGTTGGCTGCTCGGTTGGGTGCAGGCTTGGGAAGGGGAGATTAGGTATCTCGTGCATCGTCGTCGCTCCTCGCAAGGTCTGTTTTATCAATCGCAGGTGATTCCGCGCTCTCAAAAAGCCTTGGCAGGATACAGCACCTAAAATGACAAAAAGATTTTTATCTCGCCGGATGTACGAACTTTCACGGTTAAAAAGGTCGTGGGGCTAGAACGGCACCTTGCCCAGGATCATGTCGCGGTACATCACAAAATCCCCCAGCAGGCTGTAGAACGGGTGCTGGAAGGTCGCCGGGCGGTTTTTTTCGAAGAAGAAATGGCCGACCCAGGCAAAGCTGTAACCGGCTATCGGCAAAGCCAGCAACAGGCCCAACGAACCTCTGCCGATGGCGTAGGCCAGGATGCCAATCACCAGCGTGGTGCCGATAAAGTGCAGGCGCCGGCAGGTGCTGTTGCCATGTTCGCTCAGGTAATACGGGTAGAACTCGGCGAAGCTGTTGAATTGTCTGACATTTTCCACGGTAGCCGGCCCTCTCGTTATTGTGGTGCCCAACAGATGTTCGGCGGGGAGCTTATTTGAGTCTAGAGTGATCAGTGGTAACAGCCAGTGACAATAGATGCCACTTTAGTATCCTTGGCTTCCTGGCTGCCGTTTTAAGCCTGCTTTTTTAAGAAGACGCCATGAGCGAACGAACAACTTCTGCAAGCTGGGCGATGGGGATAGTCAAGGCGTTGGAAATGGACGGCTTGGACTGCCGGGCCTTGTTCAAGCAACTGGGCCTGGACTATGCCGCCCTCAGTGACCCTGACGCGCGTTTTCCACAAGACTCCATGACCCGACTCTGGCAACGGGCGGTCGAGCTGTCGGGCAACCCGGCGATCGGCCTGAACATGGGCAAGGTGGTGCGTCCGGCATCGTTTCATGTGGCCGGTTATGCGCTGATGTCCAGCAACACGCTGGCCGAAGGTTTTATGCGCCTGGTGCGCTACCAGCGGATCATCGCCGAAAGCGCCGACCTGAGTTTCCGACTCTTGCCCGAAGGCTATGCGTTGATTCTGACGGTGCATGGCGATCACTTGCCCCCCACCCGGCAAAGCGCCGAGGCTTCGCTGGCCAGTGCCCTGGCGCTGTGCGGCTGGTTGACCGGGCGTACCCTGCAGCCGCGCAAGGTGCTGTTGCAAGGCGATCAACCGGTGGACCTGGCGCCCTACAAACAAGCTTTCCACGCGCCCCTGGAATTCAACGCGCCCTATGACGCGCTGATTTTCGAGCGGGCCGACATGGACGCGCCGCTGCCCACGGCCAACGAGGCCATGGCGCTGCTGCATGATCGGTTTGCCGGTGAATACCTGGCGCGTTTTTCGGAAAGCCGCGTGACCCATAAGGCGCGGCAGGTGCTGTGCCGCCTGCTGCCTCAGGGCGAGCCCAAGCGTGAGGTGGTCGCCCAGACCCTGCACCTGTCCCAGCGCACGTTGCAGCGGCGTTTGCAGGAGGAGGGCACCAGTTTCCAGTCGCTGCTCGACGACACCCGCCGCGAACTGGCCGAGCAGTACCTGGCACAGCCGAGCATGACCCTGCTGGAAATCGCCTACCTGTTGGGGTTTGCCGACCCGAGCAATTTCTTCCGCGCGTTTCGCCGCTGGTTCGACGCCACGCCCGGCGAATACCGGGCGCGGTTGCTGGAAGCCTCGACGATCAGTGACGCCAGAACGCCGGAATGCACAGAACAAAGACTGTAATGATCTCCAGCCGTCCCAGCAGCATGCCGAACGACAGGATCCACTTGGCTGCATCTGGCAGGCTGGCGAAGTTGCCGGCCGGGCCGATGGTCTCGCCCAGGCCCGGGCCCACGCCGGACACGGTGCTGGCGGCGCCGGTCAACGCGGTCATCCAATCCAGCCCCAGCAGCGACAAGGCCAGGGCAATCGCGCAGATGGTGATGGCGAAGAAGAACGAAAAGGTCAGGATCGAGCGTACGATTTCTTCATCGAGGCGGTGGCCGTTGTACTTCTGCTTGATCACCGCGCGCGGGTGAATCAGCTGGTTCAAGTTGGCCTTGAGCAGGATATAGGCGACCTGGAACCGGAAGATCTTGATGCCGCCTGCCGTAGAGCCGGAGCAGCCGCCGACAAAGCCCAGGTAGAAGAACAGCATCAGTGAGAAGTTGCCCCAGATGCTGTAGTCCCCCAGTGCAAAGCCGGTCGTGGTGACCACGGACGTGACGTTCACCGCCACATGCCGCAGCGCGTCCAGCCAGTGCAAGTTGGTGGTCCACCAGTACCAGGTGCCCAGCACCAGCCAGGTCACGATCAACAGGCCGAGCAAGCCTTGTACTTGCTGATCCTTGATCAGTGCCCGACGGTTGCCACGCAACGTGGCCACATACAGGGTGAACGGCAGGCTGCCGAGGATCATCACCACCACCGCCACCCAGTGCACGGCGGGTTGTTTCCAGTGGGCCAGGGATTCATCGGAGGTGGAGAAACCCCCGGTGGAAATGGCTGACATCGCGTGGTTGATCGCATCGAACAGGCCCATCCCGGCCCACCAGAACGCCAGGCTGCCGAGGATCGTGATGCCCACGTAAGTCGCCACGATCAGGCGCGCCACCATGTGTGAACGGGGCATGACCTTCTCTGAACGGTCCGAAGACTCGGTCTGGAACAGGCGCATGCCACCGATGCGCAGCAGCGGCAGGATCGCCACCGCCATGCCGATAAAGCCGATGCCGCCGAGCCAGTGCAGCAACGAGCGCCACATCAAGATGCCCGGGGACATGCTGTCCAGCCCGCTCAGCACCGTGGAACCGGTGGCGGTGATGCCGGACATGCTTTCAAAAAACGAGTCGGTGTAGCTGATGTGCTGGGTCAGCAGGAACGGCAAGGCGGCAAACACGCACACCACCACCCAGCTTGTCACTGTGAGCAGGTACATGTCCCGGGGGCGCAGGTGCACGTGCTCGGGACGGCCGGGAATGACCAGGGCCAGGCCGGCGATAAAGGTGATCATGCTGGCCCACAGGAACGAGGGCAGGTCTTGGGTACGTTCGAAGATCACCAGGGTGGCCATCGGGACGACCATGGCGATCGCAAGGGTGATCAGGAAGATGCCGATGATGAAACCGATGATGCGTAGGGTCGGCAACGCCATGAAGTGAGCTCGGGTGATTGGGCAGAGGCGCCATTCTACCCGGGGTGCAGGGTAAGTAAACCGGCCCCTTCAGGCGATACGGAGCAAATGTGGGAGCGGGCTTGCTCGCGAATGCAATGTGTCGGTCACTGGATATTTGGCTGACCTACCGCATTCGCGAGCAAGCCCGCTCCCACATGGGTTTGCGGTATTTGATTGATCGCAGAACTACAGACATAAAAAAGGCGACCCGCAGGTCGCCTCTCTCAACGCGGCGCGGATCAGAACTCGTGATCAGCGTTATCCGGGTTCAGGTCGCTGATGCCCAGCTTGCCGGCGGCGGCTTCGATCGAACCGGTCTGCTTGACCAGTGCGGCGATGGCGTCGCGCACGATTTGGTTGCCCTGGTCGTTACCGGCAGCGATCAACTGGTCGTAGTGCTCGCCTTTGTTGGCGTGGTCAACCATGACCTGGATCTTCGCTTCGGTCGACGCCAGGTCGGCCTTGAGCGCGCTGTCGGCAGCCGGGTCGGCCTTGGCCACCAGGGACGACAGGCTGGCGCCGGTCAGCTTGGTGCCGTCGACGCGGGTGTACT
>Ga0157375_10005628_pt1 | contig 10909 bp, 10 predicted proteins | sample M35metaG_FD_115311 | JGI IMG/M metagenome (GOLD analysis project Ga0157375, IMG submission 115311) | Miscanthus rhizosphere microbial communities from Kellogg Biological Station, Michigan, USA - M3-5 metaG | ecosystem: Host-associated > Plants > Roots > Rhizosphere > Soil | place: USA: Michigan...
AAGCCGCCGCGGGATCCTTCTTGATCATCTCGATGCCGTCGAACCATCCGTGCACGAAATCGCGCATCGTCTCGGGCGCCTTGTCGATCACGTCCTGACGCGCGCAGAGCGTGTCCGCGATGATGTTCGTAGCAGCGGAGGTGGAAACGAGCACGTGTGCCTCGTCGCCGCGCGCGGTGACGGCGGCCGAAAGATCCGGCTCCCACGTGACGGCGGCGTCGACCTGCTTGGCCTTGAACATGGCCGCGGCGGCCGGCGCGTCCTGCGTGAAGATGATGTTCTTCTCGACGTCCGCGCGATCGGCCGGCGAGAGTCCCGACTGCGAGAGCAGGTACAGAATCAAAAAGTGCGACGGCGTGAACTGCGTGCAGGCGATCTTGTGGCCCTTCAGCCCTTCGATGGACGTGATCGACGACAGCGAGACGATACCGTCTCCGCCGCGCGACCAGTCCTGCATCACGATCGAGCGCGCCTTCTGATTGTTCTCGGCGAGGATCGACGCTTCGCGCGCCCAGTTGTCGACCGTGTTCCACATGATGTCGACGTCGCCCTTGCGGAACGCCGCCAGCTTCGCCGCCGGATCTTCGATCAGCACGAACTTGACGTCCATGTTGAAGCGCTTGCGGTACTGCGATCCCGGTCCGGCTTCGAGTCCGTCGTTGAAGACGATGCCCGGCGCGTGGCCTGCCCAGGTGTTGATGGCGACGACCAGGGGCCGATTCAGCTTGCCGCTGCCGGTAAGACCGACGGCCTGAACGCCATTGGAGCCCGCGTCGCGGCCGGGATCAGACGGCGCATTCTTGAGCGCGTTGAAGTCGGCGGAGTTGTCCGCCGTTCCTGTCGCGGTCGCGGTCTTGTCGGACCCGGTGGCCCACTTGCGCAGTTCGTGGCCTTTGTAGTGCCAGGCTGCGTAGCCGATGACGCCCAGGATGACGATGGTGATGAACGCTTTGGCAAACGGTGTCAGACGCATGAGTTCCTCACTTCCTCAGAAGTTGGTCCGGTGGTCGAGGGATATATGCAATCGCGCCCTCGCGCCGCGAGCATAGGTCACATGGTCTTCTGCGACTGCCCCTGCTGCGCGGCTTTGCGGGCTTTCATGGCAGCCAGCTCTTCGCGCGCCTGAACGTCGCCGACCTCGTTACGAAGTTTCGACAGGCGCGAGTCGAGCGACGAGTCGGCCAGCTCTTTGCCGAGGTTCGCCTCGGCGATCGTGTTCTTGATGTGCGTGCGGACGGTGTCGAGCGCGCGGACTTCCTCGTCGACGGAAAGACCGTCGAGCTGCTCCTGGATGTTGATGCGGGCCTGCGCGGACTGCATCTTGGCCAGCATCGTGTCGCGCTCCGCCTTCAGCTTGCGGATCTCGGTCTGCACGGAGAGGAGCGAGGTCTTAGCGGAATCGGCGTCGTTCTTGGCCGTCTCCATCTCGCCCTTCATGTCGGTGATGTCGTTGGTGAGCTGATTCTTCTTCTGGATGAGGATGACGGCGAGGTCGTCCTGGTTCGTGGAGACGGCGGTGTTCAATTCGGCCTCTGTCTGCGCAAGCTCCTTCGTGGCCGCCTGATAGCGCTCGTCGATCTCCTCGCGGCGCCGGATGATGGCCGCCGTGGCGCTCTTGAGTCGCGCGTACTTGGTGACCATCGAGTTGATGGCGTTTTCGTAGGCGATCTCCGGATGCTCCTTCTCGATGTCCGAGATCCAGATCGAGAGAAATCCTCTCCAGAGATTGGCGATGCGGGAAATCACACCCATGGCTTTCGGTCCTTTCGCGGTCTAGTGGGAAGGTTCCTGGAGCTTCGGCGACTCGCGGACGACCTTCGCCACGGCTTCCTGCCCGAAGAATTCGAGCACCTTCTGCACTTCGAGCTTCTTACTGTTGCAGCTCGCCATGACTTTGTTCTGTTCCTCGACGCGCTGCTGCATGACGATCTTCAGTTTGGCGATCTCTTCTTCGTGCTGTCTTATGCGCTGATCGGCCTCGGTGGTGACTTTTTCGACGTCCGAGGCGCCGGCGCGAATGTACGCTTCGAGCGCCTGCAACTCCTGCGCGCCGCTCTCGATGATCTTCTCCACCGGGACGTTGAAGGCGCGCAGCGAGGCCATGACGATCTGTTTCTTGACGACGTCGTCGGTGCCGGGCGGCAGATCGGTCAGCAAGGAGAGCGTACGGCTGACCCGCTCGCGCTCTTCGGAGTCGATTCCGGCAGCCTCGAAGACGTTGTCGAAATCGACCTGGCCGCCGGGCGCCTCGGGGGGCGCAGTCTTGAAGACGTCGAGCGGCGGCGCGGGAGGAGCGGAGGACGGTACGGAGCCGTCAGAGGAGACGTCGGAAAAGGGGTTGTAGCCTTCGTCAGCGGACGCCGTCGTCGGATCCTGCACGATGAACCAACCGGCCACCGTCGAGCCCCAACCTTTTTTCTGTGTCATCGAATGAGCGGCGATGATACCGCAGTCGCCGCTGCTGCCGCGGCGCTGGTTACCCAGGCGCCGCCAACAGTGCGTATTTACGATTTCAGGTTGGGTAAGTTTCAGTGTGGCAGCCGTCGACATCGCGCCATCCGCGTAGTTCCTGATCCCGCGCCGCATGAGACGCAGCACGCTCGATTTACGACGCCGGAGGCGTCTCGTATGGTAGCCGGCGGTCAGAGCGTCAGCGAGCGACCGCCGGAAAAACGGGCGCGATTTGAATTCGACCCCGGATGGGGTCGCGGATCAAATACCAGGCGGCGTGAATTCCCTCCGCGACCGCTGCCGCGGTCGGATAACCAATACCCGTCCGTCGATCCGGTGGTCTCCCGCTTCGCGGGCGACCACCGGCTACCCTCCGAGTCGCCATCCGGCGACGTAGATTCGGCGCCTTCGGCGTCTCGCCGCGTACAAAACAACCGGCGGCGCTGGTTTCCCAGCGCCGCCGGATTTACAACTAACGATCTTGTTTGCGTCTACCGCCCCGTGGCGGGCGTGGATGCGTTGCCGAAGTGCACCGGCACGTTCATCTCGCGGAGCAGGTTGTGCGCGCCGTCGACGGCGTCCATGACCCAGAGCATGTAGACCGCATCGACGTGAATCGAGCGGGTGATGCTCGGATCGACGACGAAGTCGGAGCCGAGCGACTCGTACGTGCCGTCGAACAGCAGGCCGCACAGCTCGCCCTTGGCGTTGAGCGTCGGCGAGCCGGAGTTGCCACCGGTCGTATCGACCGTCGAGAGGAAGTCGACCGGAACCGCGCCGAGCTTCGCGTCGACGTAGCCGGCCGTCTTGTTCGCGCGAATGGCCTCGAGCTCTGCCTTCGGCGCGTCGAATTCGCCCGAGGCGGTGTTCTTGGCGACGATGCCGCTGAGAGTCGTCTGCGGCGTGTAGACGACGCCGTCGCGCGGCGTGTAGCCCTCGACTTTGCCGAAGGTGATGCGCAGCGTTCCGTTGGCGTCGGGATACAGACGGCCGCCGCTGGAAGCGCGCAGTGCGTCCATGTACATCGGACGGATGCGCGACATCGCGCCGCCGAGCTCTTTCTGCTGATGCTCGATGTCGAGCGAGAGCGGCGTGATGGCCGCGGCCAGGTTGATCATCGAGTCGTTGCGCGCCGCAAGCTGCGCCGTCGTCTCGTCCATCATCGCCTTGCGCGCGGAGAGATCGCCGATCTTCGTGTTCGCGTACAGCTGATCGAGGAACGGCTCGACGCCGCCGGCTTTCGCGATCGCTTCGTCGATCGGAGCGATGCGCTGACCCGCGGGCAATTTCTGCGACTCGTTGAGGAAGTAGCGCAGTCCGGCGCGGTCGCTGTTCGGCTCCAGGCTCTTCTGCGCGCGATTCACGCCCTCGGTGATGCGCGGCCAATCACGCTGCTGAAATCCGGTCTCGCGGTCGATGTCGGCGGCCTTGGCCTTCTCGATCGAAAGGCGATTGAGCGTGAACGCCTGCCCGAGCATCGGCGAGCTGCGCGCGATCCAGCTCAGAACCGTGTCGCGCTGCTCGTTGGCGATCGACTGCTTCTGCAGCGCATTGATCTGATTCATCACATCTTTGTACTTCGCCGCATCGGGATGCGACGCGATGTACGCGGCCAGGTCGGCTTCCCGCTTCTGGCGCTGCGCGACGATGTGGAAGTTGTTGAAGCCGGTCAGCGTGCCGGTGTAGTTCTTCAGCACGTTGTCGTTGCCCTTGATGCGGTTCGCGTTCGCGATTTCAACGGCCTTGTTGTTCTTGCCGAGGTCGCGAAGGATGTTGTTGAGATCCGTGGCGTACTTGATCGTGAGCGGATAGCTGTAGCTCTGCATGTTCGCGACTTCCGCGGCGGTGCGGTAGCGGAAGGTGCGTCCGGGATAGCCGGCCACGAGGACGAAGTCGCCCGGGTTCACGCTCTCGGTAGAAACCTTGAGGATGTGGGCCGGGTGATACGGAACGTTGTCCTTCGAAAAGTCGGCCGGCTTGCCGTCCTTGCCGACGTACGCGCGCAGATACGACCAGTCGCCGGTGTGGCGCGGCCACATCCAGTTGTCGGTCTCGCCGCCGAAGTCGCCGATGCCGAGCGCCGGCGCGTAGACGAGGCGGACGTCCTTGATCTCCATCTGCGTGGTGCGCAGATACTGCGAGCCCTCGAAGAACGAGGCCACGCGGCAACGGACGCCGCCCGGCTTCTCGCACTCGTCGACGAGCTGCTTGATGTTGCGGTCGATCGCTTTCTCGCGATCGATGTTCGAAAGCGACGCCGGTACGTTGCCGGAAACTTTCGCGGTGACGTCTTCGATGTTGGTGGTCACGAAGATGCGCGATCCCGGACCGGCCGGCAGTTCCTCATCTCTCGTTTTTGCCAGAAAGCCATTGGTGATGAGGTCGCGCTGCGGCGTGGAGTTGAACTGCAGCGCTCCGAATCCGCAGTGATGGTTGGTGACGACAAGCCCGTCCGGCGATACAAACGACGCGCTGCAACCGCCGAGCGAGATGACGGCGCCCATCGGATCGCCGGTGAGGTCCGCAAACCGCTGCGGATCAATCTTCAACCCCGCTTTCTTCAACTCCGCCGCCAGCGACGGAATCTGCTGCGGCATCCACATCCCCTCGGCACCAAACACCGCACTCGTCGCGGCCAGGGCCAGGATTCCAATCAAGAGTTTCTTCACACGTTCTCCTTCAGATGTTCGTTGGGATTCAAATCAACTACCCAGGACTAGGTTCGACAGCATACCGCCGCCGGTCATTCCCGGGGATCTCCTGGGGATACGTCCGCGTTCAGCCGACCTTAACAGTCCGCTCGCGCGTCTTCTCGTTTTCGATGCCTGTTTTCATTTGGGTAAATCAATCGGTCTTCTCGTCCTGACCATACGACTATTCGTATAATGTCGTTGTGAAGCAGCTTTTCTTCGTCGGTACGGCTCGCGAAGATCTCGCAGCCTTTCCTGAAACCGCTCGAAGAGCTGCTGGTTACGAATTGTTCATGGTGCAGGCCGGCCGTCAGGCAAGCGATTTAAAACCGCTGCCGGATGTCGGCGCGGGCGTCTACGAGATTCGCGTCCGTGACCAGATGATGGCTTTTCGGGTGATCTACGTGGCGAAATTCGAGGATGGGGTCTACGTGCTGCACGCCTTCCAGAAGAAAACGCGCAAGACGTCCCGGCTGGACATCGAGCTTGCCAAACGGCGGTACCGGTTGATCGGAGTCAGATCATGAAAAAGGGAACTCGCAAATCTTTGACCCACGGCAGCGGAAACGTCTTCATCGACCTTGGCTTCGAGCCTCACCAGGCGGCGGTCATGCTTCTTCGATGCGAGCTTGCGGAAGCGCTGCGCAAGTGGATCGATCGCGACGGCCTTACGCAGGCGGAGGCGGCACGCGTTTTGGGGGTCGCGCAGCCCCGCGTCTCCGAGATCACGAGGAACAAGGTGGATAAGCTTTCGCTCGACTACCTCGTCGGCCTGTGTGCGAAGGCAGGCGTCGTGGTGAAAGTGAAGACTGCCGCTTAGTTCCGAGCCGCCCAGACGCGCGCGAACGCAAACGCCATGAAGAAGAAAACTCCTGAGAACGACGACCTTCGGCCTCACTACGATTTCGACTACACGAAGATGAAGCCGAATCGCTTCGCTGGCGAGAAGAAGATCTACAAACAGACGTTCATCGTGCTCGATGAAGATGTCTCGAAAGTCTTCCAGTCATCCGAAGACGTCAACGTCGTTCTTCGCTCCGCGATCCGCGCCATGCGCACTGCCGCTGCAAAACCTCGTGTCCAGAAACGCCGCGCTTCCTGAAATCGACACATTGTCGCTAGACCGTTTTGAAGGCAAGTCTGTTCTATCAGGACTAGTTTCGGAGCCTTCGTCCTCGACCTTCGCTGTCGAGCGCATCGACCCGCGAAGAGCTCGGCATGTGGCGGAACGGCGAGGTGAACCACGCTCTCACCCAGGAACCGGGTGTGCGCGCTGCGTTTCGGGCCGTGCGCGACGGGTTTCAAGCCCGTCATCCATTGCCAGCGGCAATCTTTCGACCTACCCTTCTCTCATTCCCGTCGAAGGAGAAGGACTTATGTACGCTGCGAGTGATCGAGGTTCGTCACGGTTCCGTTCGGTCGTTTTCCTCATCTGCGCGCTGATTTCCACATCGCTCCTCGCCAGGAGCTGGAACACCGAGGCCAGCGTCACCGTCCGCTGCTTCGGGCAGCCGCTGGCCAGCGTGCAGGTGGATCTGATGCACTCGGTCAACCGGTGGGACACGATCAGCGATCGCGTCATGGACACGAAGCTCACGGATGACAAAGGCTTCGTCCAGCTCCGCGGCGCCGGCGGATCGATCTGGGGGCCGCCCGCGCCCTACATCCGCGTCGTCTATCGGTCCACCGTCGGCGGCCCTGTCGCGCCGGCCGTCGTCGTCAGCGTCAAGAACGAGATCGGCAGCGTTCGCAGCGACCATGGCGATACCCGCGCCTTCGACTGGCGTCCCGGCGTCATCAACATGGGCATTCAGAACTACAAGACCGTCGACTGCGGGATCTGGATGGATGCCGATGCCGCGCTCGCCGATTACAAGAGCATCGTCGGCGACTCGGCAAACCTGCCGTACAGCCAGCTCGACATCATGCGCTGGAGCGGCATCTACTCCGGCACCCCGTTCTCTCTGCTGCAGAACATCGCCTGGCCGACGAACTACTTTTCCAACTACCGGTCGATGCTTCATGAGATGAGCCACACGGTCCGTCACAGTTTCGACGGCGACATGAGCCACTTCCTGAAGGATGCGGCGGACTATGGCTACATCCGAAACCACGATGAGACTTCGGACACCAACGAGGGATTCGCCTTCAACGAAGGATGGGGAGAATTCTGGGAAATGCGGTTTCGGCTGCCGCCGCCCATGATGACGTTCGTGAACAGCCCGCCGAAGTGGACCGTTGAAGGTGACGTGGCCGCCGACTTGCGCCGCCTCGCTGAGTGCGTCGGATTCGCCAACATGGCCATGCTGCTCCGCGACAACCCGGGCGCCATCCACAGCCGCGACGAGTTTCTGGCCATCTACAAACGCCGCTTCAAGGGGGCCTGCGAACCGCCGGCTCCCCCGCCGCCCACGCCGGGCGGCTGCGCGTCCGGCACCGTCAGCCAGCAGTTCTACGACGGGATGGTCGGCTGCGCGGGCAGGGTCAAAGCCGCCGACGCACCGAAGCTCTGCGGCACCGGCTTCTCGCTCTGCACGACCACCCAGTACACGCTCAATCGCCGGCACCTCAAGCCGGAGCACAACTACTGGACCGCCGACCACCTGAACCTCGACGGCTACCTCGGCAACTGCGCCGCGGTACCGTGGCCGAAGGGGTCGGACTGCCACGACTCCGCGCTCCACGTATGCGTTCCCATCATGCCCACCGGAGGCACCGATCCGGAAGGAAACACCTGCCGCGATGACGTGAACGAATGCTATTTCGACCCTGCCGTCGGTGAGGAGGCGCCGCCCAATCAGTACCTCGGCGGCTGCGGCTTTACCGACGAAACCGCCGGCGCGGTCTGCTGCGCGTTCCCGCCGACGATTGCCGAGGCTCCGGCGCCCGTGAGCGATCCCCGCCTGAAAGCTCACGATCGCGAGGTGCTCGTCCGCTCGATCGACGATCTGTTGAACCAGCTCGCCAGCGCGCGGCAGCAGGCGGTGATGCCGGCATCCTGTCCCGAACAGAATTGCGGTCCGTCGCTGGAACCGCTGATCCAACCGGCGCTCATCGAAGGGGCAATCGAGACGAACCGCGCCTTCCTTCGCCACTTCGATGCCGCCCCGCCGACGATGATGGACGTGCAGAGAAACACGGAAGCCTGGCGAAAGACGATGGCCAGAAACTACGTACTGGAGATCGTCGCCATTCAGCGCCAAGCCCTGGAAAACGCCATCAAAGCCCTCGACGTCGCGCTAAGGACGCCGATGACGAAAACCGCCGCCGAGGAGGCGGTCGCGGAGCTGAGGCGCGAGATCGCCGAACTGAATGACATCGCGATGCATCCGGAGCAACCGCCGGCAAATATCCGGACGGAGTGGTGAGGAGCTGAAAACACGTCCGACGCGCGCAGTTTCGGAAGGCTGCGTCCCTCCGGCTTCCATGAGTCGTGGTGAGCTTCGTCCAACGCGAAGAGATCGTCAGTATCATTAACGCACCCGCAGCTTCACCTGGAGTTCATCCGCAGAACCCGTTCCGCATTCTGGTAACAGACTTTTTGGCGCTGCGCCTGATCGGTCAGCACCGGAGTGCTTTCGATCCAGCCGGCGGCCTGCGTCGCATTCTCGTAGGGATAGTCGACCGAGAAGAGGACGCGGTCGTCGCCCATCTCCGTGATCGCGCACTGCAGCGATGAATCCTGGCAGACGCCGGTCGTGGTGATGATGATGTTCGACCGGAAGTATTCGGACGGCTTCTTCTTCAGCGGTGGTCTGTCCGGGTCGGGTGATGCCGCGTAGCGGCTGTCGATGCGCCACAAGTCGAAGGGGAGCGACTCGCCCATGTGACCCATGATGATCGTGAGTTCAGGGAAACGATCGAACAGTCCGCTGAAGAGCAGGCGCAGGATGTGCGAGCACATCTCCGTAGTCCATCCGCAGACCGTGCCTTGCAGCACGGTAAAGTCTTTGAGGACCCACGGCTGGATGTGCGGATCGGCCGGATGGATATAGATCGGCACGTCGAGCTCGACCACGCGCTCCCAGAACGGCTCGTAGCAAGCGTCGTCGAGATAGATGCCGTTCGTGTTGCCATTGATCAACGCGCCGGGGAAGCCCAATTCCTCCACGCAGCGCTTCAACTCGTCGGATGCCGCCCGTACATCCTGCATCGCCAGATGCGCAAACGCGCGATACCGGTCGGGGTGCTGCTTGACCAGCGTATGCAGATAATCGTTCGCCCCGTGCGCCCGTTCGACCGCGACGCTGGCGTCCCTCTCGCCTTGCACCCCGGGGCTGGTCTGTGAGAGGACGAAGAGGTCGATGCCCGCCTGGTCCATCGCTTCAATTCGCTGATCGGAGTCTTCGAACGCTTTCGTCAGGGATGCCGCAGCCTCCTTCGACGGGGCAACCTTCAGCGTGATTGCCAGATAGTCTTTGGTCGAAGGGGTGCTGACCGCTTCTTCCAGCGCAATTTTTCTGGTCGCCATGACTCTGCTCTCCTCTCCCTTAAGTCAAGTGAAGCAACCCCGATCCGAAAGGTTCGGTACGGGGCCACGTTGCGCGAGATGAAGACGGCTGAGCCGAAGCGCGCGGGCATCGGCTGATGCAGCGCCACTAGTCCTTAATTATACAGAAAGACCTGGGATCTCGGCCTATGCGCGCAGATGAACAGTCGACGATCGCCCGCGCTAGCCAGCCTAGTCGAGCCGCAGCCGCCGAACGGCGTCCTTCGTGAAGTCTGACAGCAGATCAGCAACCGACATTCGAAACGCCCGACTGATTCGCAGCAGTATCGTGAGGCTCGGGACCTTCGTTCCCCGCTCCAGATCGCTCGTGTAGGTGGTCGTGATGCCGGCGGCTTCAGCGAACTGTTCCTGGGTCCAGCCGGCCTCCAGGCGGAGCTGGCGCAGGCGCTTTCCGAAGATCTCTGCTTCGACGGCCATCCAGCCTTGAGCTTCAACGATCGTTGATGTAGACGCCATCGTCGATAGTTGATATTCGTCTGTTTTGGCAAGACACGCAAAGGAGACATGATGACCGCCTCTCTCGCCCTGATCCGCGACCTCTTCCTCCACCCCCGCCCCACCTACACGCCCGCCGAAGCGGCGGAAACGATCGGGATGAGCGTTGAGGATGTCGAAGGGTGGATGGAGGTGGGAGAACTGGAGGGGGTTGTGGCGGCCGGCGCGGTGGTGCTGCCGTGGGATGAGCTGGTGTCGTTCGCGATGGGGTTCTGGGAGCAGGCGGACATCGAGGCAGCCCTCGGCGCCGACGTCGCGGACGTGCTGCCGGAGCTGTTGCTGCTGTGCGATCTGGAGGTGCGCATCCCGCGCATCGAGGTCGTGGCGCTGGAGTGGCTGGCGGCGCGGGATGGCAAGTCCGTCGATTCCGTGCTGGCGTCGGAACTCCGCGACCTGGTATCGGCGCAGTCGGAGTGGCTTTCACGCGTGATTTCGGGATTCGAAGCAGCGCTGGCCTGGCCGTATTTGTTTTGAAGCATCGATGCTTCGTTTTGAAGCATTCATGCTTCGTTTTGAAGCATTCATGCTTCATTTCGGACCATCGATGCTTCATTTCGAACCATCGATGCTTCATTTTGAACCATCGATGCTTCGTTTTGAATCATCGATGCTTCATTTCGAATCATCGTTGATTCGTTTTGAATCATCGATGCTTCATTTCGAATCATCGATGCTTCATTTCGAATCATCGATGCTTCATTTCGAATCATCGATGCTTCATTTCGAATCATCGATGCTTCATTTCGAATCATCGATGCTTCAT
>Ga0157375_10005629_pt1 | contig 10908 bp, 11 predicted proteins | sample M35metaG_FD_115311 | JGI IMG/M metagenome (GOLD analysis project Ga0157375, IMG submission 115311) | Miscanthus rhizosphere microbial communities from Kellogg Biological Station, Michigan, USA - M3-5 metaG | ecosystem: Host-associated > Plants > Roots > Rhizosphere > Soil | place: USA: Michigan...
CCGGATCCCTGCGCGACGACCTGGTAATCGACGAGACCGACCTCGCGCCTGCACTGCGCTTGCAGAACGCGAACGAGGTTCGGATCGGTCATCGGAGTAAGCGGGTGATTCTGCATTCCGCTCTCATTCAGCAGGACGTCGCCAACGAAGAGGTGCCCTTTGAATACCGTGCGTTGGTTGTCCGGAAAGGCCGGCGTCGCAATGGTGAAATCGCTGCCCGGCGCGTCTCGCAGAGCATCCATGAGAGCTTCAGTGACGGGGCCGATGTTGCCCCGCGGTGTGCTGTCGAAGGTCGAGCAATACTTGAAATAGATTTGCTGCGCGTCGTGGGTCCGCAACCAGCGTAACGCCTCGAGCGACTGCTCGATGGCTTCCTGCGCCGGAATCGTGCGCGTCTTCAGCGCGACGACGACCGCATCGACATCGATCTCCAGCGGACGTGATGGGACACCGATTGCCTGCACGACTCGCATGCCGGATCGCACCAGGTTGTTCGCGAGGTCGGTCGCGCCGGTGAAGTCGTCCGCTATGCAGCCCAGGCGCATCTGACCGTGTTCGGGTTGTACGCGGAAGAAAGGACGTTCAGACGGTGACGGCCGATCGCGAGGCGCGCCTGGCATCGCGTACCGGACCTGTACCACTGCCCACTCGCAACGGCCACAGATGGGCGAGATCCCGCGCGGTCCTCTGAACGAGCGGAGACATTTCCGCTGCGCGCTTTTCGGTCACACGCGCGCTCGGGCCCGCAATGCTTACGGTTCCCAGCACAGCACTGGTTTCACTGACCCGAATGGCCGCCGCCACCGCGGTGACACCGAACTCCGCTTCACCGAGTGCAAGCCCGTAGCCACGGCGCACAGTCGCCTTGAGCTCGCGCAACAAGGCTTCTTCGCTGCGAACGACGTTCGGTCCGTACCGATCCGCGCCCTGCAGTCCGCCGTTCTCCATGACGATGTGCATGGCTTCGTCACTCGGCAATGTTGCAAGCCACGCCTTTCCGCTCGCGGTCGCGAACAATGGCACCGTATTGGAGGTCAGCGAGGGCTGGTACATGAGCCCGGCCGAGGCACCTTGCGCATGCGCGACCCAGACGAGCGAGTGTCCGTTCACGACCGCCAGGCGAACGAACTCCCTGGACTGTCGTGCGAGCTCATCCAGGATCGGCTGGCATATATCGGGTATCCCGGTGGCGACATAGAACTGCTGGCCCAGCACGGCGAGGCGCATCGAGAGCCGATAGAAGCCTGTACTTCCATTTCTCTCGGCCCAACCGATATCGACCAGCGTGCCGAGCAACCGGTGAGCCCCACTCTTGGGAAGCGACAACTGATCTGCAATCTCTCCCAGCGGCATCTCCCGAGCTCCGTCGGCGAGCAATTCGATGATGGCGAGGCAACGTTCCGCGGGTACGTGAGCCATGAGGCTATCGTGTCACAAGGATCGGACGGGCTGGACCGATTCGCCCGGCGCTGGGATCGGCGCACGCGAGGTCGACGCGAAGAAGGTTGTGATGGACTCGACCTGGCCGCCGTGCATGTCGCGACCGTCCACCCAGTGGCAACCGCTGCGCATCGCAAGCTCGATGAGAGCCGTGGGCGTGTCTCGGATGACGACGTCGCCGACGAGCATCGACCGATCGAGCGACGGTATCGGGACGGGAAGGCCATCACCCGGCTGCATGCCGATGGGCGATGCGTTGACGACCATGTCGAATGGGCCAGTCACCGAGTGAGCGAAGTTGAAGCGGCAATTCGGAAATAGCAGTGTCAACCTTTCGACGAGCGATCGTGCCTTGTGCACCTGCGGGTCGATGATGTCGACGGACTCGACACCTGCCTCCGCGAGGGCGGATGCGATGGCGCTGCCGGCACCACCCGCGCCGAACAGCACGACGCGACGACCACGAATTCGCTTCCCCTTGCGCTCGGCACCACGCACGAAGCCGATGCCGTCGAACATGTCTCCGGACCATGAGCCGTCCGCTTCTCGCCTCAGCGCGTTCACCGCGCCAACGGCCTGCGCCGCTGTCCCGAGACGCTGCGCAAACGCAACCATGCGCGATTTGAAAGGAACGGTTACCAGCAGCCCATCGAGATTGCCGAGCTCGAGCAGCGACGGCACGACCTGATCGAACCGATCGACCGGCACATGCGCCGGAATCAGCACAGCATCGATGCCGCTCGCCAAAAAGCGTTCGGTGAAAACCTGCGGCGAGCGCACTTGGGCGATCGGATCACCGATGATCGCGTACAGCCGGGTCGATCCCTTGATTGTCATCGCTCGTTCACCGCGCATTGGCTTTGCGTCGCTCGTACCATTCAGCGACACGCGGTGATCGATAGCGCTGCTTCTTGGCATGGACATGCTCGGCGAGATTCATGCGCCCTGCCTCGAAAATACGCGGGTCCATGACTTGCAAATCACGCGCCACTCGCGGTCGGAACCCCATATGTGCGAGCACATCCCGCTCGGCGTCCAGGCCAGGCGCGATCTCGATCAACTCCAGCCCTTCGGGACCGACTCGAAACACGGCGCGCTCGGTCACGAACAAGGTGAACTGCCCTTTGGCGCGGCCGATATCCGCGCTGTAACAGACCTGCTCGAGCTTTGGCACGAACTTCTGGTGACGGCCCTCCTTGCGGATGACCGTCTTGCCGTTCTCCCAGACGATGTCCAATTCGCCGGCGGTCAACGTACCCCCGAAGACGACGCACTTAGCGTTCTGGCTGATGTTGATGAAGCCGCCGACGCCGATGATCCGGTCCCCGAAGCGGCTTACGTTGACGTTGCCTTGGGGATCGACCTCCGCGAACGACAGAAACGCCAGGTCCAGTCCCCCGCCATCGTAGAAATCGAACTGCGCGGGCTGTTCGATCATGGCGGCGAAGTTCTGGCCGCCGCCGGAGTCACGTCCGGTGATCGGCGCACCGCCGATGATCCCTTGCTCGTTGGTCAGGTGGACGTCGCTGAGGAGACCTTCCTCCGCCGCAATGGTGGAAATGCCTGTTGACACACCCGCACCCAGGTTGCAGATCGCGCCTGGAAAGAGCTCCATTGCCGCGCGCCGCACGATGACCTTCCGGGGACCGAACGGAAGTGGCTGGATGTGCTCCACGGGGATACGCAGCTCACCCGAGTAGCTGGGATCGTAGTAGGTCGCGTACGTTTGGCGTTGCTCCGGATCGACGACGACGAAGTCGACCAGGATGCCGGGAATCCTGACCTGCTTGGCGGCGAGCGTTTCGCGCCGCGCCATCCGCTTCACCTGCACCACCACGATGCCACCCGCGCGCCGCGTGGCCTGCGCCATGGCGAGCATTTCGCCGAGCACGGCCTCTTCTTCCATCGTCACGTTCCCCTCCTCGTCGCCAGTGGTGCCGCGCAGGAACGCGACGTTCACAGGAACCGGCTTGAAGAACAGCCACTCTTCTCCGGCGAGCTGCACCACTTCGACGAAGTCGGGCGGTGTGCGGGCACTCTGTCGGGCGCCTTGTTGGCGCGGATCGACGAACGTATGCAGGCCGGTCTTCGTGAGCAGGCCCGGGCGGCCCGCTGCCATGTCGCGCATGAGTTGCGAAAGCACGCCCTGCGGGAGCGTGTAGGCCTCGATCTTGTCCTCGGCGGCGAGACGCACCAGGCCTGGCGAATCGACCAGCGCACTGGTGATCGCGCGTTTGAGCAAGCCTTGGTGTGCAAGGTGCGTCGCTCCAAGTGCCCCGCGATCGCCGATGCCGACAATGCTCACGGAGGTGATGCCCTGGGGCTTGCGCTCGGCGAGGAAGCGACGCTCGACGGCAGCAAGCAGCGCCTCGGGAACCGAGTGCCCGCCGCCCGATCCGCTGATGAGGATCGAGTCCCCGTGCTGGATCAGTTGTGCTGCCTCGTCTGCCGTGATTTTTTCCATTGAAGTTATCCGATTACCTCCACGGAATGAGCAGTGTCATCAGACACGCTGGCCGGGATGAGGGACTTGGACAAGTGCGAGCCGAGTAGCACCGTCATCGCCCCTGGAAATTGGGAGCGCGTTTCGAAAGGAAGGCGCTGACGCCCTCGTGCAGATCCTCGCTGTCGAAGATCTGCTGCTGTGCGACCGTCGACATCGACAAGGCGGCGTCCAGCGACGTGTCCTGTGCGGCATCGACGAGTCTCTTCGCGAGCCGGTTTGAAACAGGACCGCGAGCGACTACCGAGTGAGCGAGCTCGCGCGCCCCTTCAAGAGCACTTCCCGATTCGACAACCCGATTGACCAATCCCCACGCAAGCGCCTGGTCGGTGGTTATGACTTCGCCGGTGAACAGCAGCTCTTTCGCGCGCGCCGGACCAACCAGGTGCGTGACTCGCACCGCGCCGTTGCCTGCAAGTCCGCCCAGGCGGGATTCGGTGAAACCCAGCTTGACGCCTTTTTTGCACACGCGCAGGTCGCACGCCAACGCGAGCTCGAGTCCTCCGCCGAGCGCGGGACCGTCGATCGCCGCGATGGTGGGCATTGGCAGCTGTGCGAGGGCGCGCAGAACCATGTCCTCGAACAGGATCTTCTGCTCGCTCGCGTCGTGTCGAAGATGCTCGAACTCGCGAATATCGCTGCCAGCGCAAAACGCGCGTGCCGTACCGCCGTGCAGGATCGCGCAGCGCAGATCGGATCTCGCCGAAACCTCGCGCAGCACCGAATTCAAGCTGCGCAGCAGCGGTTTGGTCACCAGATTCAGCGGACCACCGTTCAGTGCGATTTCGGCGATCGATTGGTCGATGGCGAGCGAGACGTGGTCAACGTGCGCGCCTTCACTCGATGTAACGGGGTCCATGATGAGATCCGCGAGTGCAAACGCGTCAATGCGCCCCTTGCGCCACGCCACCGAGCCCGTGCAGCACGCCCAATCGCTCGAAGTGCCGGTGGATCCGGTCGACGTACGCCGCAAACTCGGGAACATCGCCGAGAACGATGGGGCGCGGTCGGGCCAGATCGACCTGGATCTCTTCGACGATCCGTCCCGGGCTGGGACTCATGACCAGGATGCGGTCCGAAAGTCCCACTGCCTCCTCGACGCTGTGCGTGATGAACAGCACGGTTGGCCGCCGGCGCAACCACAACGCCTCGAGATCGGTACGGACCTGCAACCGTGTCAGCGCATCGAGCGCACCGAACGGCTCGTCCATGAGCAGCAGTGATGGATCGTGGACCAGCGTCCGGATCAACGATACACGCTGGCGCATGCCGCCCGACAACTGCCGGGGATACTTCTCCATCGCGTCGGTCAACCGAAGCTGAGCGAAGAGCTCCCTGGCCCGCTCTTCGATCTGCTTTTTGGGTAGCTTCCGGATGTCGGCGTGCAGGGTTACGTTCGCAAGCGCCGTCCGAAAATCGAGCAGCAGATGGTCCTGGAAAGCGATGCCGACATCCGTGACCGGTTTGTCGACGCGTTGACCGCCGATCACGATGTCGCCGCCGCTCCGCTCGAGCAGACCGGCGACCATCAGCATCAGCGTGCTCTTGCCGCAACCCGACGGGCCTACAACGGAAACGAATTCACCCGTTCGGATATCGACCGACACTTCCTTCAGCGCGCGAAACGGGTTGTCCGTGTCCTCGCCGAAGACCTTTGTCACTCTCCGGATCGAGACCCGAACGCCGCACTTCGCCTCAGCCGCAACCGCTTGGTTCATCCTCGAATCCCCGCTTCAGACGCGCTGTGACACTGGTGGGAGTCCGGATGCCTCGACTCCGCCCAACGGCACCTTCGACAAGAGCAGCGCTTTCCGACCACTTTGCACGACGGTACCGCTCTGGTTCACCACCTCGACATCGAACGTCGCGATCGCCTGCGTCGGCTTGGACTTGCTGTCCCGCAATTCGGCGATCCGATAGTTCACGAAAATCGTGTCGCCGATGAAGATAGGCCCGACGAATTTCCATTCCGCGATGCCGAGGAACGCGATCGCCGTTTCGCGCAGCTCGCCAGTCCGGGGCCACATCAGTCCATGGGCATATGCGAGTCCGAGCATGCCGTGTGCGACGCGCCGACCAAATTGGCTGCTGCGCGCATAGACGTCGCTCGTGTGCAACTCGGAGTAATCGCCCGTGAGACCCGCAAAGCCGACCACGTCCGCATCCGTGATCGTGCGCCCTGGACTGCGGAACGACATGCCGATGTGCAAGTCCTGGTACGTGTAACCCGGCTTTCGTTGCTGCGTCATTGACGGCTCCGCCCCTCGACGTCCGCTCGTTACTGCTTGCACGCCCGCATCTGCGATTCCGGCGGCAGGTAATCAAAGGTGTAGTAGGACTTCGGGTCCTGACCAGCAGGAAGAAGCTTGACTTCCGCAAGCAGGTCCTGCGACTTCGTCCACAGCGCCGGCTCGGCCTTGCCGATGTACTTCGCGCCGCCGCTGCAGAACAACGGACCGATCGCGGCAAGCTCCTGCGTCGCAAGCTTCTCGTTGGTGTCCGGGAAAACCTGCTTGACGTCCTTGATCGCCTGATCCGGATGGTCGATCGCGAAGCTCCAGCCCTTGAGGCTCGCTGCCACGAACTTCTTGACGACATCGGGGTTGCTCTTGAGGTACTCGTTGCTCGCGAAGATCGACGTGCTGACCGTCGGCACGCCATAATCGGCGAAGCGGTAGACATCGAGCTGGGCACCCTGTGATTCCGCCTGAATCTGATAGGCGTCGATCGAGCCGAGCACCGCGTCGACCTGCCCCTGCAGCAGCGACGGCACCATCGACGACACCGGCATGTCGATCATCGTGATGTCGGACTCCTTCAGGTTGTTCGCCTTCAAGAGCAACGGGAGCATGGTCGTCTGGGACGAACCGGACGGCACGCCGACCTTCTTGCCCTTGAGGTCCTGGAACGACTTGATGCCGGTCTTCTTCAACGCCATCAGCGCGTTGGGATTGGATTGATAGACGGTCGCGACGATGTTCATCGGCGCGCCCTTCGCGATCAACTGCATGACGGCGACCGCGTCGGCGTAGGCGAGCTGCGCGCGCCCGCTTGCAACGAGCTGCGCGGTGTTCGCGGAGCCGTTGCCCTGCACGATCGTCACGTCGAGACCGGCGTCCTTGTAGAAACCCTGGGCTAATGCCGATTCGAAACCGGCATTCGGTCCCCCCGCCATCCAGTTGAGCTGGAACGTGACAGGCGTATTTGCTGCTTCAGCAGAAGTCCACCCTGTGCTTGCAATCACGGCAACGATCGCGATGCGGAGTGATTTCCAGAGCCGGTGATACATGTGACCTCCTCTATCAGGATCCGGAACGCGGATCAGCGTATGCAGGTAACACGGTTAGTTGAACTTGGCACGCTGCCAGGGCGTCATGGCCCATTCGGAGAATTCGACGACGTAATTGATGACGATGCCGACGACCGTGAGCACGACGAGGACTGCAAACACGAGCTCGATGTCCATGGTGCTGGTACCGCGCAACAGCACGTAACCGAGCCCTTTGTTGGCCCCCACGAACTCGGCGACGATGGCCGCAGTCGCTGCAATCGTCGCCGATGTCTTGATGCCGGAGAAGATGACCGGAAGCGCTGCCGGGAAGCGCAGATAGTGAAACGTGTCCCATCTCGAAGCGCCCATCGACTTCGTGAGAAACAGCAGGCGGTCGTCGAGGATCATGAAGCCACTGATGCTGGCCAGCAGCAACGGGAAGAACGTCAGGAGAATCGTCAGAAGGATTTTCGACTCGAGCCCGAAACCGAGCCAGACGAGGAAGAGCGGCGCCACCGCGATCTTGGGGACCAGCTGCATCAGCATGATCGGTGGATAAACGATCTGCTTGGCCAGGGCGGACAGTGCGATCAGGAGACCCAAGGGAATCGCGGTGACGATCGTGAGCCCGAATCCCGCCACGATCTCGATGAGCGTGACCTGCGCGTTGGTCCACAACATGGGCGCATCGGTCACGATGCGTGAGAAGACGGCCACCGGACCGGGCAGCAGATAGGCGGGGATTCTGAAGACGATCACCGCGCCCCACCAGAGCGCCACCATGACGATGAACGTCAAGGGCGGAAGCAGGTTCCAGGCAATTCGTCGGACGAGCCTCAGGCGCTTTGACCGTCCCGGCCGCGGTGCCGCCTGAAACGTTTCGGCTGCCGGAGCCGCTTGCCAATCGTCCTGGCGTGCGATGGCGTCCGCCTGCTTGGGGGACGAACTCACGTACGACACTGCCCCGCTCCTCTCGGGTGACTGCTTCGGCAAACGTCTCGCCGAATCGCATTTGCAACCGGCAGCCCGATGTCCGGGGAGCGGTCTTGGACGCTACTTCCGTTTAAGATTGAATGCTATTCCAACTTGAGGGTTGGACGCAAACGCCACGGCAAAACCAACTTGCCTGGTTTATGCAGGAACGTACGTCAACCTGATAACGCCATCGTCAATCAGATCGCTGGCCACAAACCGCAGCGGCGGCCGGGGACCGGAGAAGAACGGCTTGCCGCGACCAAGCACCACCGGGTGGAGGTACAGTCGATACTCGTCGATGAGACCAAGATCGGTCAGGCTTCCCGCCAGCTCGGGTCCGCCAATTTCAATCTCCCCAGCCAGATTCTCCTTCAGGCCACGTATCACCGCCTCGATGTCACCGTCGACCCGTGTGGCGTTGGGCCCGACCGACTTCAACGAGCGGGACACGATCCATTTCGGTTGCTTCCGCCACGCTGCCGCGAAGTCGTGTTCCTCCGCGATCCAGTCCGCGCGGTCTTCGTCCCAATAGCGCATTACCTCGTACATTCGGCGTCCGTACACACTGCCGGCCAAGTCGCGTACTTGTCCTATGAAGTGACGAAAGAGCGCTGGGCTTGGACTGAATTCCAGATGGTCGACGTAGCCATCCAACGACTGGTTCATCCCGAAGACCAGTTTCGCCATGCTACAGATCTCCCGTTCTGCCAGCGGCTTTGAATCGATATCCGTGTTGTGATCTGGCGTGCTTCAAGCCGGCACCAAGGAAAACGTCATTCCCGACGATGCCCTGATCAAGCTCAATGTGCGAACATTCGACGCCGGCGTGCGCAAACACGTTCCCGGCGCTATCGAGCGGATCGTCAACGCCGAGGCCGCAGCTTCGGGAGCGCCCCGCAAGCCGGAAATTACGCAGATCGACAGCTATCCACTGAACGTCAATGACAAAGCCGCGAGCGAACGCGTCGCCGCGGCGTTTCGCGCGTATTTCTCTGCGGATCGCGTGACGCACACAGGCCCCGCGCCGGCCAGCGAGGATTTCGGCTGTTTCGGCACGGCGTGGAACGTCCCTTCGGTGTTCTGGTTCGTCGGCGGCAATGATCCCGCTACGTATGCGAAGGCCAAGGCGGCGGGCAAGCTGAACGAGTTGCCCGTCAATCACAGCCCGAAGTTCGCCCCTGTGTTGCATCCGACGATAAAGACGGGGGTCGAGGCGTTGGTCGTCGGCGCGCTGGCGTGGCTTGCCAAGACCTGACCGCGTTGGGGCGGGAGGCGGCGCTGCGTTCCCGGCTGCCGCTTCCGCGGCCGCGCGTGACCGCTTGATCGTTCACCCGTGGCGCCGGGATGACGTCTGAAACGTTCCTGCAGATCCTCGACCTGATCGGCACCTTCGTCTTCGCGATCAGTGGCGCGCAGGCCGCGGTCGATCGCCGACTCGACATTTTCGGTATCCTCGTCCTGTCGTTCGTGGCTGGGAACTTCGGTGGCATCTTCCGCGACCTGCTGATCGGCGCGGTGCCACCCAGCGCTCTTTCCACGACGCGCTATCTGCTGGTTTCCATCCTGGCCGGCCTCATCACTTTCTTTTGGTATGCCGGCGTCGACCGGCTGCGCAGTCCGGTCCTGATGTTCGACGCCGCCGGATTGTCGCTCTTCGCCGTCTCCGGCGCACAGAAGGCGCTCGACTTCGGGCTCAACCCGATGATGGCCGCTCTTCTGGGAATGCTGACCGGTGTCGGTGGCGGCATGACTCGCGACGTTCTTCTCGCAGAGATCCCGCAGATATTGCGGTCAGACCTTTACGCGGTTGCAGCTTTAGCTGGTGCAGCCGTTGTCGTCATTGGCAATATGGTCGATGTTCACTACGGCGTGTCGGCGTTCATCGGCGCCGCGTTGTGCTTTGGTCTTCGCTTCATGGCCATCAGACACGGCTGGCCCTGCCGGCCGCTCATCTTTCCGCGCGGACGCGGGCTGAAAAAGGGCCGAATGATTAGCGCCGGCGCCCACAACGAACGCTCGAATCTCGCCGGGCGCATCATTGTCATGGGCCGGAACTCAACGAACGACATTCGTCCCGACTGCTGCCAATCAATGCCCTTTCTCGCTGTGGACCAACCCCTATGACGACCTCCAGGCTACCCACGCTGTTCATCTCCCACGGAGGCGGTCCATGGCCCTGGATGAAGGATCAGATGCGCGGGACTTACGATCGGCTTGCCGCGGCACTGCGACACATACCGCAGCAGGTGGGCGACACGCCGACGACCGTGTTGATGGTTTCGGCCCATTGGGAAGAAGCCGATTTCACTGTCATGAGTCATCCCAACCCGCCGATGATCTATGACTACTCGGGCTTTCCTGACTATACCTATCGTATCCAGTACCCTGCACCCGGTGCTCCGCGACTCGCGCAGGATGTGCAAGCGGCTCTTCAACGGGCCGGCATTGCCGCCAAGCTGGACTCGATGCGAGGCTTCGATCACGGCATGTATGCGCCAATGGCCGTGATGTACCCCGACGCCAGCGTCCCGACCGTCCAGCTTTCTCTCAAGCGCGGACTTGATCCTGACGCGCACCTGGCCGTCGGCCGGGCGCTGGCGCCGTTACGGGATCAGGGCGTGCTGATCGTGGGAAGCGGGCTCAGCTATCACAACTTGCGCGCATTCGGCCCGGCAGCCAAGGAAACATCGGCCGCGTTCGACGACTGGCTGCAGGCCGA
>Ga0157375_10005631_pt1 | contig 10907 bp, 11 predicted proteins | sample M35metaG_FD_115311 | JGI IMG/M metagenome (GOLD analysis project Ga0157375, IMG submission 115311) | Miscanthus rhizosphere microbial communities from Kellogg Biological Station, Michigan, USA - M3-5 metaG | ecosystem: Host-associated > Plants > Roots > Rhizosphere > Soil | place: USA: Michigan...
ACCGATCCGTTCCGCGATGCGAACGTCGGCGTCGCTGCTGCTTCTGCCGCATTCGTGCTGGCGCCCGACTCGTACATGACGATGACGTCGGGCTTCTTGTCGCCGTTGACGTCCACCACTTTGAGATCATACATCCCAAGGTCCATCAACTTCAGTCCCTCGGCAGCCGCGCGCGTGAATCCGCCCTTGCCATCGCCGAGGAGAATCACCACTTCGTGCTGCGTCGAGTCGACGTAAGCGATGTCGAGATTGCCGTCGCCGTCCATGTCGGCGAGCGCCAGTCCGGTCACCGGACGGTGCCCGCTCCAGCGCGCGATCGGGTAACGCGTCGCCGTCCCATCCTTCGCGAACGAAACGCGATCGATGTTCGTGGTCTCCGCGAGCGGCGGCTTCGGCATGACGGTTGGATCGAGATCGCCCGGCCAGTAGCGCACGTAACTGATGATCGCGTCATCGTGCGTCTTCGATGTGATCCTGCCCGCCGCGTTGGCGTAGTAGTACGCGCCCCACGGGATGAGATCGTCCACGTTTTCAAGGCGCGCCCATTCGTTCGGGCCCTTGCTGAGATAGAAGATGTCCCGGCTGCCGAGAAAGATGCTGCCGATGACGTAGTCGGTTCGTCCGTCCTCATTGAACTGACCGGCGGAGAGCCAGTCGCCGCCGGTCTTCACGCCGGACGGCGCGATGTCTTCGACCTGCCACGACTTCCCTTTATTTTTGTTGATCACCGCGATGAGCGGACCGCGCGGCAACCCTACCATCGGGCGCGGCGTCGGTCCTTCGGTGACCGCCACCAGGTCCGGGTAACCGTCCTGGTTGACGTCGGCCACGACGAGACGGCGCGTCGGAAAGTCGTGCGGCAATCCGTCGGAAGATTCGGAGAAATGTCCCTTGCCGTCTCCCAGATACACGAACAGACCGGTGAGATGGACGCTGAAGGCCATGTCCTTATGGCCGTCTTTGTTGAAGTCAGCAACGACGACGCTGCCGTAATCGAGAGCGTGAGGAACGCTCGCCGGCCAGCCCTTCCAGTGACCCTTCCCGTCTCCGAGGTAGATCGCCGGAAGCCCCTCGGCGCCGCCGCGCTGCGGCGGAAGCACGAGGTCGAGGAAACCATCCTCGTTCATGTCGGCGATGGCCATGGAGTTGCGGAATGATCCGATTTTCGGCAGACCGTCAGACGAGTCCTCGAAGCGAAGCGTGCGGTCGTTCTTCGCCGGATCGAGCGGAAAGAACTGCGGGCGGAGAATCCCGAAGAATTTGAGGTCGGAGTCGCTGTAGCGCGGGCCGGCCGCCGTTGGCGTAACCGGCTGCACGGCTTCCTGCGGTTCCGGATCGCCGACCCAGACCCAGACCCACTTTTCATTCTGCTGGTAGAGCTCGAACGCGAAATTTACATTCGCCATCGGACGGACGGTGCCCTCTTCGCGGTCGTAAGCGGCCCACTTCCGATCGAACTTTTCGATGTGGTACGACTTCCCGAAACGCCAGAAGTGCATTCCTGGATCGGGGTTGATTCCAGGGTCGACGTTCGAGCCGAGGCGTTCGCGGCGGTGTTCCGGCGTCTCCGGTTTGATCCACGTCGGCATGCCGCCGTCGGGAACCGTTACGCTGGACTGCGTGGCGGACGTCTGCGGCGCCGCGTCCGCAACCGGCTTGGCCGGCTTCTGTGCGAACGCCGCCGGCACCAGCGCCGCGGCGACACACGTTGCAAGGATCAACTTCCTATCAAGCATTCAACTCTCCTGGTTTTGATTCAGATCAGATCGGCCAACGTACCTTGCGCGCGTCGGAAGAACAGAAGTCCGCCGGTGAACGTCGCGGTAGCGACAGCTAGAAGAAATACGATCGACCCGGCCGCAGGTAACGAGGCCGATAGCATGGCGCTGCGGAACAAACCGAGCAGGGGTGTCATCGGATTCCAGATGAAGATGCGCTCGAAGCGGCCGGCCACCGGATAAAGGATGGGACTGAGATAAAAGATGACGCCGAGCAGAAACGCGAGGATCGGCGTCAGGTCGCGGAAGAAAACGTACGTGGCGGCCAGGATCCAGCCGACGCCGACCTGCACCGCGAACTGCACCACGAGCACGAACGGGAGCAGCCATACAAGCCGCATCGGCATCCCGCGCACGAGGAGAAAGGCCGCGAAGAAGCCGAGGCCGATCGATTCGAAGATGAGCGCCGACGCGTTGGGGACGATGATCAGCAGTTCGCTGCGAAAGGCCAGTCGGCGCACCATGGCCGCGTTGTCGACGATGCTGGTGGCCGAGCGCATCAGGCCCTCATTCAGTCCCAACCACGGCAGCAGCCCGGCGATGAGAAAGTCAATGTAGTGATCGTTCTGCCCCGCGCCCGGGCGGCGGAGCATGTACGTGAAGACAAACCAATAGAGGATGACGAGGCTGAGCGGCTGCAGCACGGCCCAGAAGATGCCGAGGGCGGAGCCGGTAAAGCGCGCGTGGAAGTCTCTTTTGATGAGCTCGCGGAGGAGGTGGAGATTTTTGTGCGTTTTCGGACCTTCTCAGCTTGACAGATGACCGCCGAGCCCGTAGATTGTCGGGAAGTTTATGGTGCCTATCCCATAAAAGTCAACGAAACCCGCATGAATAAGCCAGCACAGCTCGAGCTCGTAGGCCGCAAAATCCGGCAACTTCGCCGCCAGCGCAAGCTGACGCAGGTGGAGCTCGCCGACCGAATCGGCGTCCATCAGTCCGACCTCTCGCGCATGGAACAGGGCGAGTACAAAGTCGGTCTCGACACGCTTCTCAAGATCCTCGGTACGTTCGACCTCAGCATCGGCGACTTCTTCGACGAAGGCGCCCGAGGGGAATCGGTGGTGCAGAAATATCGCAGCCTCAGCCCGACCGCGCAGAAGGAAGTCGAGAGCTTCATCGAGTTCAAGCGCGCTCAGGAAGAAGACGGCTCGTGGGATTCAGACAGTGGGGAGAGCGAGGGTGACGATGTCTGAAATCAGCAACCGCATCGGAGAGCTGCGTCAGCAGGCTCTCGAACAAGTCCGCTCGGAAAATTTCGACGAGGCACTCGCGCTGTATGACGAGGCCCTCGGCCTGGCCGAAGACGAAGAAGTTCGCGAACTGCTCACGATCAACAAGGGCCACGCCCTGATCGCCGCCGAGCGCACCGGACCCGAAGTCAAGGCTCTTCCGCTGATCCTGATGCGCCGCCGCAACGCGCATCACACCTTCCTCTCGTCCTACGCGTTGATGTACACGCACCGGCTGACGGGTGAATCGAAGCGCGCCATCTTCTACGGCCAGATCGCGCTGGAAGCAGCGACGGAAGCCGGACAGATTCTGTGGAAGGTCGCAGTGCTCAACGAAGTGGGCATCCTCTACGAGACCGACTCGCAGTTCGCGAAAGCGATCGAGTCGTTCAGCCAGGCGCTTGCCTGTCTCGATGAATGCGACGCGAACGATCCGGCCGCGCAGTCGTTCAGCCGCATTCAGCTCATCCAGAACCTCGGCGACAGCACGCTGCTCGCCGGCAACAGTAAAGAGGGTCTTCGGCTCATCCTCAGCGTCCTCGAAGAAATCAGGTCGCCGCGTCTGAAGTCGGATGCGTACGGCAATCTCGCCTACGGCTACCTCGATCTCGGCGACTTCGAGAAGACGCGCAGCTACGGCGAGCAGGCTCTCGAAACCGCATGCGAAGAGCGCCAGATCCGCAACGCGCATTACCTGATCGGCGAAGCGGCCTACAAGGCCGGCGACGTCGACGCAGCAGAAGAGCATTTCGAAGAGCTGGCCCGGTTCTACCCGCAGTTCCGTCACCTCAAGAGTGTCCTATTCGCGCTCGATCTTCGTTCGATGATCAACCTAAAACTATGAAACGCCTTCTCATCGCTTTCGCCATCTCATTCGTTGCCGCGGGCGCGTTCGCGCAGGTCGCCGATCGCGATGTGCTCGTGACGCCCGAGGGAACGGTGTACACGCTGGAGCAGCAGACTCCCTCGGAGTCATCGGGCGTCGCCGCGAACAACGTTCTCCAGCTCTCGATTCAGAACGGCACGGATACGCAACGCCTGCTCGTTCCCGAGTCGCTGGCCGCGGGATTTCACTCCGACGGCGCTCTCGCCTACGACGCCACTTCGAAGACGCTCTTCCTCATCTGGACTCACATGCCGAACGGTATGTCCAGCGAACTGCTCCTCGCCTCGTTTCGGGACGGCAAGTTTCAGCGCGCCATTTCGATCGATAGTCAGGGATATTCAAATCACCTGAATCTGCGTCTCGGCATCACGCGCCGCATTTCGCAGCTCCAGAAGGACGGCACCTACGCCGACGCGCCCGCGCTGATCCTCCACGCTCTCTGGTGGGAGAGCAACGGACACGGCGAGGAAGCGCGCTACGCGATGCTGCCGATCGAAGACGGCGCGCTCTCGCAGGACTCCGTCGAGATCCACTCGCTCGAAGAGTTCGTCGGCAGCAACGACGAGACGGTCAATGCAGTCGACGCGAAATTCAATCCCGAAATCCTCCGCCACCCCGCCATCGTCAGCTCGCCAATGCAGAGCACCGTCGATATCGTTTTTGGCGACACGGACAAGAAGTCGATCCACAAAGTCACGCTCCATCCGATCGCCGAGCACCGGGCGCATATCCCGGTCGGAATCGGCGGCGGCGGACCGGCAGGCGGCGGCAAGCCTCTCAACCTGATCGCGCCCGCCAGTTTCAGCGCTGACTGGAAGGGACCGATCACCGTCATCGAGCGCGGCGATCGTCTCGTCTTCGCGAACGCCACCGACAAGGCCCTGAACTACCTCACCTACTCGGACGGAACGTGGAGCGAAACGAAGTCGATCACGCTGAGCAGCAAGCTGTCGGTCGAGACCGCGCTGGCCGCCGTCGACAAGATGTTGAGCTCACAGTAGACACAACTGATCCACGCATGAACTCAGAGCCGGCGATTTCCGGCTCTTTTCTTTTGTGCGCGATCAGGCACCGCCATTGCTGAGTCCCTCAGCGGAGGTACGCCGTGAACTGGTTCAATCTGTCCTTCCTCGGCTGGGTGATTCTGATCGCCGCGCTCGCGATCGCTGCACACATGATGCACATGCCGACAATCTGGATCGCCATCGCCGCGCTGGCGCTGCTCGGCATCGGCATCATCGCCTCGGTGGCGAAATCGAAGCCGCGCATCTGAGGCCTCAAACAAATGCGCGGGCGCGCCTTCGGACGCGCCCGCGCAGGGCTTACTTCACGAAACTGCTGCTATGTCCTTGGCAATGGAGCCGGCGCCGGCGCACCTGTTTCGCTTTGGCTTTGCGAAACCGGGTGGCGAGAACGCCGCGCATGTCAGCGACAAGCGGAGCGAGATCGGCGGTTGCGGGCCGCTTCGCCAGACGCTTGTCCAATGGATCTCTGAACTCCCACGTGAACGTGGGGACTACGGTTCTTACGCCGGCGTCGCCGGCGACCGATTTCCTTGTTCGCCCGCGTCAGGAAAAACTTTTCTCTGTACTACTACTATCAGCAGTTTCTTCGCGCGACGCGAAGACTTCTGCTTTCGACGCCGGGACGGCGTCGGATATGTCCGTGATCAAATTTCGATTCTTCAATTGAATCCAGAAAACCCGAGACGCCTACACTACGCCTCAGCGCTGCCGGCGGTCGAAGAGTTTCCAGCGGCCTTCATTCTGCGAATAGCCTGAGTGCTTCACCTTCACCCACAGGGTGTCCGGTGCGTACGGGTCGGTCTTGCGCTTGGCGACGATTCCTTCGAGGTCCTTCTCCACGACCAGGGTGAAAAGCGCAGGATTCTCGACGTGGTCGACGAACCCGATCGGGGAGTCTGCAATCAGCCGCTGGAGCGTCTTCTTCCTCCGCCAGAGTGCCTGGCTTCGAAGATCGCGTCCGTCCAGCCAGAGGAGATCGAAGGCGGCGTAGGCAGGCTGACCACGGCGCATCATCAGGGAGTAGAAGTCGGGGCCGTCGTCTCCCATGACGATGATCTCCCCGTCGAAGATTGCGTTTTTCACTGGGAGCGCGGCCGTCAGCGAGGCCGCAAGGTCGTCGAAGCGCTTGAGAGGCTTGCGGTTCTTCGAGGTGAAACTCCCGCGGCCGTTCTCGATGGATAGGATTCCTCGGAAACCGTCGAGTTTCAGTTCGTACAACCAACCGGAGCCTGCCGGCACGACCGGCTTTTTCACAGGCCGCATGGGGTCGATCTTTGGAAGCGTCACGCCTCATGATCGCGAAAGGTCCGCAACGATTGCCATGAGCGCGGCACAAAAAACACAACGGCCCGGCAGAAGCCGGGCCGTTGGGCGTTGCGAGTAATGCGTGCGATCTACAGTTTGTAGACGGTGAACGCGATCAGCAGCGCGTAGATGACCAGCGACTCGATGAGGGCGAGACCGATGATCATCGAGAGGCGGATTGCGCCTGCCGCCCCCGGGTTGCGGGCAATGCCCTCGACCGAGGCAGCGATGGCGCGACCCTGACCGATGGCGCCTGCCGCTGCGGCGATGCCGAGAACGAATGCCGCGGCGATGACGCCCCAGCGAACTCCCGACTTCGCGGCCGTGGCCTGGGTGATCGGATCCTGCGGCGTGGCTTGCGCAAACACCGCGCTGGCCATCAGCACGATGACCAGAGCCATCAAGATGAATTTGACTTTGCTCATTTACCTATCCTCCTTTCCTGAAATCTTTTGAATCATGATTTGTGAAGATCAGTGTTCTTCGACGACCGTCGCCCCGGCGATGTAGACCATCGTCAGCATGATGAAGACGAAGGTCTGCAGGAACGCCCCAAAGATGCCGAGGCCCATCATCGGCCAGGGAATGACGAAGGGGAGAATCCCCATGAAAATGCCGGTGGCGGCGTGCTCTCCGAAGATGTTGCCGAACAAGCGCATGCCCAGAGACAGGATGCGCGCGAAATGGCCGATGAGCTCAATCGGAAACATCAGCGGAGCCAGAATCGGCAGAGGCCCCATGAAGTGCTTCACGTAGTGCACGACGCCCTGCGACCGGATGCCCTGGACGTTGTAGTAGAGGAACGCGCAGATGGCCAGCGCGAAGGTCGTGTTCGGATTGCTGGTCGGCGGCTGCAGGAAGAAGAAGAGGCCGAAGATGTTCGAGACGAAGATGAACGCCGCGAAGCCGCCGATGATGTAGAGGAAGCGTTCGCCGTCGTGGCCGACGATGTCGTGCAGCAGGCCTTTGAGGCCGCTGACGACAAGCTCCAGCATCTGCTGGAAATGGCCGGGATTCTCGCGGCTGATCTTCCGCGACATCAGCGGAAAAACGATGCAGCTGATCAACAGCACCAGCAGGGCCATGATCACGTGATCGGGGATGTCCCAGAGAAACCGGTGCTGCACGCTGTGCCAGAGCGCGTTGACCGGTGCGTAAAGTATCGAGCTTTCGTGTTCCATTCAGTCTTATTCGGCGAAGCTTCGGATTGTCATATACACAGCTTCACCCATGATTCCCACCACCACGATCGAGAACCCCAGCAACACACTTAGGGGATTGATACGGGCTACGAAGATTGTGACCGAGAGCGCCAGACCGAGGAGCGCAAACCTAGACAGAGTACGTACTGTCAGTCTCCAGGGGTGCCGACTCGGCGTCGGCTGGAGCAGGCCGTCAACGATCTCCTCCAGCCAAAGAAAATTGATCATAGTGACGAGGCCACTGCAAGTCAATCCGAGCAATCCGCGCCATCCGCCGGTCATCAGAACGGGCACCGCGAACGCGATCCAGGCGGCCGCGGCGATGAGACGGATACGCCGCAGAACGACGGGCGCGGATTCGTCCTGAGGGGCCGACGGTTTGTCATCCTGAGCCGCCGGAGCCGAGTCGCGCGAAAGCGCGACCGGCGGAGGACGGTGAAGGATCTCAAGCTTCGCGGCTCCGGCTGGAACCCTGTTGACGTTACGCGGCTCCGGCTGGAACTGCGCATCTTGAGATCCTTCGCCGTCCTCCGGCGTCTTCGCCTTCGGCTCAGCGCCTCCGGCAGCCTCAGGATGACAAAGCTCCGCCATCGCGGTCATTCTTTCCGTAAGCCGATCCGGAAAAGGTTGATGAATGCGGCGGCGATCCCGAAGCCAGTGAAGATCCAGGTCAGCCACGGGCTGGTGTGAAAGAGCTTGTCCATCCCCCATCCCCAGGCGTAGCCGAGGCCGATGGCGATCGGGAACATCAAGCCGATCGACGAAGCCTCGAGCAGCGTTTCGTTCTGGCGCAGTTTCTTGCGGTCGCTGTCGTTATCGTCCGGCATGGGGCGTCGTGAGCGCCGCGCGGGCGGCGACATGGCTCGATGACTCGATTACCTGGTCGATCATCGGCGCGGGAAGGATGCCGAGGGCCAGCGTCACGATGAGGCAGATGCCGGCCACGATCTTCAGCGGCGTGGTGATCGCGAACTCTGCCTCGACGCCTTCGCGCAGGTACATCGCCACGACGAGGCGGAGGTAGTAAAACATCGACACGGCCGACATCAGCACGGCGATGACGGCCAGCCAGCCGAAACCTGCCTGCACGGCGGCGGCGAAGAGAAAGTACTTGCCGATGAATCCTGCCGTCGGAGGAATGCCGCCGAGGGAGAGCAGGAAGATGACCATGGCGAATGCCCACAGCGGCGCGCGGCGGCTGAGCCCTTCGAAGTCGTCGACGCGCACGCCGGCGTACTGGTGGCGGCGCAGCATCAGCACCGTGGCCCAGATGCCGAGGTTCGCGAAGACGTAGACGATCGAGTAGACGAGGATGCCGCGCAGGCCGAGCGCGTTGAGCGAGAGCACGCCGAGCAGGATGTAGCCGGCGTGCGCGATCGACGAGTAGGCGAGCATCCGCTTGACGTTGTCCTGCGTCAGCGCGGCCAGGTTGCCGAGGATCATCGACAACGCGGAGATCGTGGCCAGGATGTAGTTCCATTCGAGATGAAAGTCGTGCAGGCCTACGTAGAAGATGCGCGCGAAGATCGAGAACGCGGCGGCTTTCGACGCGGTGGAGAGGAACGCGGCGATGGGCGTCGGCGCGCCTTCGTAGACGTCGGGCGTCCAGACGTGGAACGGAACGGCGGCGATCTTGAAGCAGAGTCCCGCGCCGAGCAGCATGATCCCGAACATCAATGCGTCGTTGGTGATGATCGTGGACATGGCCGCGGCGATGTCGAGCAGGTTGAGCGAGCCGCAGACGCCGTAGATGAGCGAGATTCCGTACAGCAGAATCCCCGAGCTGATCGCGCCGAGGATGAAGTACTTCATCGCCGCTTCGGTCGACTTCAGCTCGCTCTTGTAGAAGCCGGCCAGGATGTAGCTCGACAGCGAGAGCAGCTCCAGGCCGATGTAGATGGTGATGAGGTGGACGCCCGAGGCCATGAACATCATGCCGCAGAGGGCGAAGGCCAGCAGTGAGTAGTACTCCCACGGCGAGTAGCGCGACTCGGCGAGGAAGTCGTCGGAAAGCAGGACGAGCAGCCCAATCGCGGCGATGAACAGCAACTTGAAGAAGATCGAGAAACCGTCCAGCGCGAACATCGCCTGCAGTTGGCGCGACTGGTCGATGGTCTCGACCGCGTGCGAGCAGGCGATCAGCGTTCCGGCGGTGGCGAGGAGGATGACCAGCATCGCCCACTTGGCGGAGAAATTCGTTCCGCGCGCGCCCATGACCGGCACGAGCAGCAGCGCCGAGGCGCCGATCGTCAGCACGATCTCCGGCAGCAGGTAGATGAAGTCGTTCCAGGTCATCGCGTGGTCTCGACCGCGCTGACCACTACGGGCGCGGCCGGCGGATACTCGATCGGTCTCTTGTCAAAGTACGTCGGATCGACTTTGCGCACGACGTAGTTGACCGGCTCCTCGATGACGTCGAAGAAGACGGCCGGCTTGATTCCCATCCACACCATGATCACGACCAGCGCGAGCAAAAGGCCGAGCTCGCGACGGTTGACGTCGAGCAGCGTCTTGTTCGCGGGGTTGTCGAGCGGCCCCCAGAAAACGCGCTGGTAGAGCCACAGCAGATACGCGGCGCCGAGGACGATGCCGACCGCAGCGAAGGAGGCCCAGACGAGGGAACGGTTCGCGGCGCCGAGGAGGATGGTGAACTCGCCGATGAAGCCGTTGAGCGCCGGAAGTCCCATCGACGACAGCGCGGCGATCAGAAATAGAGTCGCATACATCGGCATCTGCTTCGCGAGACCGCCGTACTCCGAAATCATGCGCGTGTGCCTGCGCTCGTAGATGATTCCGACGAGAAGGAAGAGCGCGCCGGTGGAGATGCCGTGGTTGATCATCTGCAGCACGGAGCCCTTGAGGCCCATCGGGTTGAGCGCGAACATCCCCAGCATGACGAAGCCGAGATGCGAGACCGAGGAGTACGCGACCAGCTTCTTCATGTCCTTCTGCACGAGCGACACGAGCGCGCCGTAGATGATGCCGATGATCGACAGGACCACGATCGGGATGATCAGCTGCTTCGTGGCATCGGGCAGGATCGGCAGCGCGAAGCGCACGAATCCGTAGGTGCCCATCTTCAGGAGGACGGCGGCGAGGATGATCGATCCGGCCGTCGGCGCTTCGACGTGCGCGTCGGGCAGCCAGGTGTGGAACGGGAACATCGGGACCTTGATGGCGAAGCCGAGGAAGAAGCCGATGAAGATCCAGAACTGGAGTTGCGGCGGGATCAGGTGTCCGATGTTGTGGTACTGCAGAACCGAAAACGTCGACGGATTGCCGAGGCCTTTGATGTTCAGGAACGGGATGCCGCCGTCGTTGAAGAAGTAGAGCGCCAGGATCGAGAGCAGCATCACCACCGATCCCGACAGCGTGTAGATGAAGAATTTGATGGCGGCGTACAGCTTCCGCGGCCCGCCCCAGATGCCGATGATGAAGTACATCGGCACGAGCATGATTTCCCAGAAGACGTAGAAGAGGAA
>Ga0157375_10005633_pt1 | contig 10905 bp, 10 predicted proteins | sample M35metaG_FD_115311 | JGI IMG/M metagenome (GOLD analysis project Ga0157375, IMG submission 115311) | Miscanthus rhizosphere microbial communities from Kellogg Biological Station, Michigan, USA - M3-5 metaG | ecosystem: Host-associated > Plants > Roots > Rhizosphere > Soil | place: USA: Michigan...
CTTGATTTTGAGAATTTCCGTTTTGGATGTGGCATAACTTCCTAAATTATCATTTAAATATTTTTCAAAACGTCCCACCTTGGGTCCGTTTTGTCATCTTCACCGCCTTTTGCCGATAGCTGATTTAATCTTTCGATCATCTCCTTATCGCAATAAGACGTGTTCCCCTCGTCGTTGCAAACTGCTATAAAAGGAGCCGCAACATTTATGTATTCATATATCAAACCCGCAATATTGATCTCGTGATCATTTTTTGTCAGGGTGATGATTTCTTCGTCTTCGTCAATTTCCTCTTCGGCAAATTTGGCGATCTGCTGCTCATGAACATCAACAGGCTGCGGCTATTCGGCCAGGCATTTGTCGCATGTCATCGTGATGGTTCCATAAATATGGAAACTCAAAATGAGCATGGTTTCCTGCTTGTCCAAGTCCACTTTGCACTGAAGATCAGCCTTTTTGACGATGGAGTAGTCCATTTCATCAAAAAATTCGTCTTTGATCACATAGTCAAAATAGTGCTTCCCCAGCTTGAGGCCGGTAAAAGGAATCGAATATGTTTTGAGCGATTTCAATGAGCGACAATTAGCCCGCAAATGTAGGGAAAAATCCTAAATGTGGAAAAAAAAGTTGAAAATGGAAAATGAGGGTCAATTAAACATTCTAATGGGGTAGAAATAGGGAAGTATTCGGATAGCTAAGCTTCAAAGCTTGTCAATTAATTGTTACCTCTTGTATTGAATTAATAAATTTAAATCCAATTAAACGTGAACGCAAATAGAGGGTTTCCTCTATAATAAAGAAAAGTAGAAGTAGTTTAATCCCTATCCCTGCTCAACTTTGCGATAGTAAGCGGATTTTCAGTCAACACCGCGGTCTCTCTGCGATGTTTTACAATATGAAGCGCCGTAAATATCGCCTCGCGGAAGGAAATTTCAGAAGCCTGGTTTTTCCCGGCAATATCATAAGCTGTCCCGTGATCTGGTGAAGTGCGGACAAAATTCAACCCGGCAGTAAAGTTCACGCCCGACTCAAACGATATCTGTTTAAACGGTATTAAACCCTGATCGTGGTACATGGCCAGCACTGCGTCAAATTGCATATAGGTGCCATTGGCAAAAAATCCGTCTGCTGAGTATGGACCAAATGCCAGTATATCGTTAGCGCGTGCTTCTTCAATAGCAGGTATGATGATGTCTTTTTCTTCAGTGCCTATTAAGCCGTTGTCGCCAGCATGCGGGTTCAACCCTAAAACAGCGATCCTTGGTTTTTGTATCCAGAAGTCCTGGCGTAAACTGGTGTCCATTAGTTTAAGCTTGGCTAATATCTTGTCAACAGTGATTGAACTTGCTACCGTATTTAAAGGAATATGACCAGTTACAACACCAACCCGCAGGGTATCGCTTACCAAAAACATCAGTGATTCGGCTGCGCCTGCCTTTTCCTGCAGATATTCAGTATGCCCAGGAAACTTGAACTCTTCGCTCTGAATGTTGTCCTTATTAATAGGTGCGGTTACTAAAGCATCTATCTCGCCACTTACTAAATCTGCAGTAGCGCGTTGTAAGGATAATAATGCATATTTTCCGCCTGTTTCGTTGATCGTGCCCAGGTCGATCTTCACATCTTCTTCCCAGCAATTTATCATGTTGGGTTTGCGGTGCTGAGCTTGTGAAGCGTTGTTGATCACGTTAAAATTCAACTCCCCGGCATTGACTGTGCGACGGTGAAATGAAGCCACTTTGGTATGCCCGTAAACTATCGGAGTGAAATATTCATAGATATGGTTGTCAACAAGGGTTTTGATGATCACCTCAAGCCCGATCCCGTTAACATCACCTATACTGATACCTATTTTTAGTTTTTCTGACACGATAACTCCGATTTTAATATGACTACACCGATTGTTGGTTTTTCAAACGCCACGCACCCTGCGCCAACCGTCCCGCACCTACAAACATACAAATAAAAGATTTTAGACTTATAATTCCGGATTAAAGGACAAATATGACGTAATTTGCGGAAATAATTGAATGAATAATGTCATTGGTAAGAGCAAAAAAGCATCTTGGTCAGCATTTTCTTACTGATAAAAATATCGCCGCTAAAATAGTTGACAGTTTGCAGTTGGCAGTTGGCTATCATGAGGTGCTTGAGGTTGGGCCGGGGATGGGTATCTTATCCGATTTCCTTTTACAGCGCACCGACGTGCAAACTTACCTGATCGATATAGACACCGAATCCTACGAATTCCTTCAAAAAAAATACCCGCAACTGGGCGAGCGCCTGATAAATGATGATTTCCTGGAGATGGATTTTGGAAAGATCTTCCAGAGTCCTTTCGGTATCATCGGGAACTTTCCTTATAATATTTCTTCGCAGATACTATTTAAAGTGCTCGATAATCGTCAGCAGGTGATTCAGGTGGTAGGCATGTTTCAAAAGGAGGTTGCCGAGCGCTGCACTGCAAAAGCAGGGAGTAAAGAGTATGGTATCCTGAGTGTTTTTCTGCAAGCCTATTATAAAGTAGAGTACCTGTTTACAGTTAAGGCCGGTGTGTTTAATCCCCCACCAAAGGTATTGTCGGCCGTAATTCGTCTTACCCGAAATGACGCTCAAAAACTGGATTGCGATGAAAAACTGTTCTGGCAGGTAGTAAAAGCCGGGTTTAACCAGCGCCGGAAGACGCTCAGAAATGCCTTATCATCCCTGATCAATAAAGAAAAGATGGCGGATGAACCTATGCTTGATCTGCGTGCTGAACGATTAACCGTAGGGGATTTTGTTAATTTGACGAATAAGATTGCGGAGAATAGATGAAATATTTTTTGTCTATATCACTGCTTTTCTTGCTTTTTTCCCCTTGCTACGGGCAGAAAAAAACGCCTGATTATAGCTATATAGTCACCAGCAAAAAAGTGGTAATGAGGCATCATAATGAAACCGCAGTTTTAACTATTCCGGTTGCGTCGGCAAAATATCCAGCCTTGAGAAAAGCGTTATGTGACACCTGTTTATTTTTTGGTGATAGCCTTGAAGATGTTATAAATGACTATCAACTCGAAGGTTCTGGCATTACCTCACTTTCTTACGAATTGACCTTTGTAAACAAGAATATCATATCTCTGAAATTATATTATGAAACAATGGGAGCTTACCCCAGTGAATCGCAACGATGGCTTACCCTGAATACCCACACAGGCCAACACTATGCCTTGAAGGACGAAATCATTCCAAAAGGCTTGAATTGGGTATTAACTAAATATAAGACCATACTTAGAAAAAGAATATCAGGAAATAGGGAAGATAAGGATTGTAGTGATACCTATAATGATTTGAAAACTGCTATTGACAATTTAAATAGCAATGCATTATTTAAAGGATATCTTTTTACAAAAGATGGAATAATGGTTTCAATGGAACCGACATTGCCGCACGTAGTACAAAGTTGCGAGTCCGCCAGGGACGTGATGATACCTTATATAAAGTTGAAACCATTTAAAACCTCAGAAGCTATTGTTATTAAATAAATGAAGAAATCCATATTAATTGTCGACGACATCCACCCCATATTTATAGAACAAGCCGAAGCGATGGGCTACCATTGCGATTATCAGCCTGCCATAAAACCCGACCAGGCTTATGAGATTCTTGGCGGATACGAAGGACTGGTAATACGCTCAAAGTTTTTAGTCAACCGCAAGGTGCTTGATTTGAGCCAAAAGCTGCAATTTATTTGCCGCGCCGGGGCGGGTATGGATAATATCGATGAAAATTATGCCATTGAAAAAGGGATCACTCTGATTAACGCGCCCGAAGGGAATATGGATGCAGTTGGCGAACATGCGGTGGGTATGTTGCTGAGCCTGATGAACAATTTTAACCGTGCCGATGCCGAAATACGTAAAGGCATCTGGCAACGCGAGGCAAACCGGGGTTATGAGCTGAAAGGAAAAACGGTAGGTATTATCGGCTATGGCTTTATGGGCGGAAGCTTTGCCAGGAAACTTGCTGGATTTAGCGTGAACGTGATAGCTTATGATAAATACAAAACCGGCTTCAGCGACCAGTATGTGCGCGAGGTGAGTATGGAAGAAATGGTAAAACAAGCCGATATAATAAGTTTCCATATTCCGTTAACGCCTGAGACTAACGGACTGGTGGATGAAGAATACCTGTTCCATTTTCGAAAACCAATTTTTCTGCTGAATACTTCACGCGGAAAAGTGGTAAGAGTACAAGCTGTTTTGAACGCCATAAAGCAGGGAAAAATATTAGGCGCGGGGTTGGATGTGCTTGAAGTAGAGAAGTCTCCGGGTTTGGGCGAACAAACATGGTATGATGAATTGAAACAATCGGGTAAGGTATTGCTGACTCCGCATGTCGCCGGCTGGACATTCGATTCGTATCGCCGCATCAGTGAGGTGATGGCTGAAAAATTAAGTGTACTAAACGCCTGATTTTGATTGGTTGATCTAATTTATCCATCAAAAAATTTGGATTTTAAAACTTAAATCGCTTATCTTCGTTTTACTTGAAAGCAAGACTATGTAGGCAATTGCCATATAGTCTTGTTTGTTTTTATAAGCAACCGCGTCCTTCGCAAATGGAGGACGGTTTTTTTTGGTATCAATTATTAAACTAAAGAATTAATACGGCGATTTATGGCAGAGGTAGCATATTACACCAAGGATGGCTTGGATAAATTGAAGGAAGAATTACAGCAATTAAAAACTGCCGGCAGGGCGGCTATTGCCAAAGCTATTGCTGAAGCGAGAGATAAAGGTGACCTTTCTGAAAACGCGGAATATGATGCCGCTAAGGAGGCGCAAGGACACCACGAAACAAAAATTGCCAAAATGGAAGAGTTACTTTCAACAGCCCGCTTGCTTGATGAAAGCAAACTGGATAGTTCTAAAGTGCTGGCATTATCCATAGTGAAGATAAAGAATGTAAAGAACGGCGCAACGATGAGCTACCAGCTGGTATCTGAAAGCGAAGCCGATCTTAAATCGGGCAAAATATCTGTTAGCTCGCCTATAGCCAAAGGCTTGCTGGGTAAAAAAGTAGGCGAAAGAACGGAAATTACCGTACCCGCAGGTAAAATGGAATTTGAAATTCTGGAAATTAGTCGTTAGTTGCCTGAAAGAATGGTTGATTGAGTTAAGTAATTTTTAAACTCAATCAACCATTCAACTTAATCAACCTAAGTAGTATGACCATCTTCTCAAAAATAGTAGCCGGTGAAATACCCGCTTATAAAGTAGCCGAAACTATAGATTATTTGGCATTTTTGGATATAAGTCCACTGGCCGAAGGCCATGTTTTAGTGATCCCTAAAAAGGAAGTTGATTATTTATTCGACCTGGATGATGAATTGTATGCCGGTTTGCAAATATTTGCCAAAATAGTAGCTACTGGTCTGAGAAAAGCTATCTCATGCAAAAGAATCGGAGTAGCTGTAATTGGATTGGAAGTGCCCCATGCGCATATCCACCTGATACCGATGAACAATGTAAGCGATCTGAATTTTTCAAGGCCTAAACTGAGTTTTACGCCGGAGCAGTTGCAAGCCACTGCCGGCAAGATCAGAGAGGCTTTAAGAACGGAGTTCTAATTTTCGGGCGGTCCACCACCAATCAATCTATTCCGTTATTCAAAAGCATTTAGTTTGCGTTTGAACCATAATTAATCTTATAAATAACATCATTTACAGAAAACATCTCTGGCGTTTCATCTTTCGGAAAAGTGAACACCAGCTTACGTTTTTTAGTATCATTTCCTTGTATCTGTGAATCAACGCTACCAAACATATTGATAGCTGTTTCTAACATGGCAAATTCTACTTTGTATTTGCCGTGAGTTTTTGGATCGAGCAGGTAAAAATTGCCAAAATCCAGCTTTTTCTTTTGGCTTGAACCATTTTTCAAGCTAACAAACAGGAAAACAAATTTGTGCCCCCTGCTGGCATAGTAATAACCATTTCCCGTAGAGATGTTAGTTCCTTCCTGAACTTTATCAATAGTAAAGGAAATTTCATCATCATACTTATATTTCTGAGAAATAACGCTGTGAGTGCTATAACATCCTGCCAGAATCATTAATGCAGTCAATAAAACGGCAAGAAAAGCGCTTCGTAAAAGTTTAGGCATTTTATTAAGTTTTAACTCAAATATATATTTTAACTTCAAAAATCAACAAAGCTTTTTACTTTCTAATTTTTTTTGGAGAGGAAACACGATCGCCGTTATCTTTCACAAAAGTCTCCCAGCCTGAATAGGATTTTTTCTTTCCTGTTCTCCCTGTAGATGTACTAATCTTTTGAAATGAGTGGCATACCGCTACCGCAAGTCCGTCCGTTGCATCTAAAAACTCCGGAGTTTCTTTAAATTTTAACAGGTTTTGCAGCATGGCAGCTACTTGTTCTTTGGTGGCATTACCGTTGCCGGTTATGGACTGTTTTATTTTTCGCGGCGAATATTCGGTAATATCGATATTTCTAGATAATGCAGCAGCCATCGCCACGCCCTGCGCACGACCCAATTTCAGCATTACCTGTATATTTTTTCCATAAAATGGCGCTTCAATGGCCAGGCAATCGGGGTGGTAGTTATCTATCAGGGCGACGGTTTTTTCGAATATCCGCTGGAGCTTTAGCATGTGGTCGTCCATATTCTCCATCTTGACTACGCCCAGGTTAATCAGTTCAATTTTGGAGCCGGTTTCTTTCAACAGGCCGTAGCCCATTACGGCTGTGCCGGGGTCGATGCCTAATATGATACGCTCTTTCTTGTTAATTTGCTCCATTATTTTCCGGATCAGATTTACGAAGTTTTTGAAACTTCGTAAATCTTGTACGTACAACAAAACTAAACTTATCCGACGTTATTTTGCAGCATAGCCAAATATTCTTCGCGGCTAATCATCTTCGCCCCCAACGATTCAAGATGCTCGGTGTATAACTGGCAATCGATCAATTTATAATTATTGGTATTGAGTAGACTAATCAAAGCCACTTTTGAAGCATTACTCACCTTGCTGAACATGCTCTCCCCACAAAATACGTCCCCTACCTGCACACCATATAATCCACCTACCAGTTCTGCATCCTGCCAAACTTCAACAGAATGAGCATGACCTTCCCGGTGCAGACGAATATAAGCCTCCTTCATATCAGGAGTTATCCATGTGCCACCCTGACCTTTTCGGTCGACCGTGGAACAAGCATTTATAACCTCTGCAAAATTCTGATCATATGTCACCCTGAAGCGGTTTGATCTTAAAATCTGCCGCATGCTTTTTGAAATCTTCAATTTGTCTGGGAATAAAACAAACCGTTCGTGCGGGGAATACCATAGTATTGGCGTATCGTCATTGTACCAGGGGAATATACCATGCTGATACGCCAATAAGAGCCGGTTGGTCGACAAATCGCCCCCTACAGCCAAAAGACCATCTTCTTCTGCCAAAGATGGGTCAGGGAATACGATGCGCTTATCGAGCCTGAATATCATCAGGCAAATTTATGCCTTCTTTTTTATCACCAGCTTTTTATTCTGCGCTTTTGCAATACCATCCATGTATTGCTGCATTTCGGTATACTTAGCAGACGGTATTACCTGGTTGTTCAAAACAAATTTAGCGGTACTAATAACCTGGTTCTTGTTCTTGTTGTAGGCATAATTTATTTCATAGCTGCCATAAGTAAATTTCAGGCTGGTATTGGCGGGCAGTGTTTCCACTTCAAAGCCTTCAGGAAGATCGATGGTTGTAGTACATGATTTTTGCATAGGATGGGGTAAACAAAAGTCTGTCAGCCTTTTATCCAAAACTGGAACGGTCATACCCCACAGATCAAAAACACGCGGCCTGTAGAACTGCTTATTGCCGGCCAGTACATCACAAAATTTATCGTACTCTAGGTCCAAATTCAATTGATTAATTTCTGCTTTGTCGGGTGAAATTTTAAAATCAAAAGAAGCAGGCTGTTTCATGTTAAAATACCTTAGCAAAAACTCTTTTTGCTCGTCCGTTTTCTGCGATGCCATTCCAATAAACATTTCACGATAACCGCCAGTACTTAACACTTTAACTTGCGCTTTCGCCCCACCGTCAGGCAGCAATTCTATGTGTGCCTCACTGTTGAATTGATTTTCCTGCGCAGTACTTTTTGGTGTATTTACCAGTCTGCCGCCATCCTCTGTGATTAATAGTGCATTTCGGTTTTCAGTAAATGAGCCCAATTCTCCAAATGGCTGGGTATTACTTGTGCATTCCAGCCAGGTGGTATCATTTTTTAAGGGGACACACAAGATAGCATGATTAAAGTTATTATTCGGAAATGCATAATCAGCGGGCTCCTCATTTTCACCTGCCCTGATTAAAGCGTAGTAAGATGGGATATCCACTGCTTTCAATAAAGCACGCATATAATTAGATAAAGCTTTACAATCGCCATATTTTTTTTCATCAACAAAAGTTGCCGGGAAAGGCTTATACCCCCCTATGCCCAATTGAATACCAACATAACGCATGTTTTGCTGCATGTATTTATACAAAAACTTCACTTTATCTTTATCACTTTTAACGGTATCTGTCATTTTTCGTATTTCAGCAATACGGGGAGCACTTAACGTGCACATATCATTATTTAAACCTTGTATCCATTTGCCGAAATTCTGCCAGCTGCTCAAATCACCGGGATAGCCATAACAATTAAAAAGGGTGGTGGTAAATACAATTTTGGGCAAAAACCGCCACCGCATTGTTCCCTCCTCCTTTTTTATGGCCTTCCTGTTCCTTATCTGCCATGCATAAACATCAGCTGACCCTTCTGAAGTTTTTGTGGGAGAAATTGCAATGTTTTCGCTTTTATATTTCAAACCACTTGCGGGGTCACATATTATTTTATAGTGCTCTTCCTGAACCGACTGCTCCGGCTCTCTTTGTATATACCACTCCGGCAGATCAATATAGCTATTCAGATCCTCCTCATAAGTTATTTCAATTGTTTCTGGATAGCGGCTCACCGTATGTTTTAATCCCAGGAAGCGATCGTCAGAAACCAACGTTTCATCACTTGAAGCTGCACCGTCATACATATCACTTTTGCGATATTTTTTTATCTGTTTACCGTCCTGATCGTAAATCCGAATGTCAATAAAACTGTAAGTATCATATTTTTTGTTGTATGAGTAAGTAATAATGGCATCTTTATCGCCTTTCTCATTTAAAATAGTTACCAGGCTGTGATGATTTATTACAGCCTTGCCGGGCTCTTTTATCTTTATCTCGTCTGATGAATACCGTATAATTGAATTGGCATCCTCCTTAAGGGAATCCGGAATACCGGATGCGCTATAGAGCGCCTGCGGAATATCTTTAGCTTGCCCGTAAGCGTGTGCAGTACTTAAACAGTATCCGGAAATTACAAATGCCAGGAGTTTTAAATATTTATTATAGTTCATTTTTAGCTCTTTTTTAGTATGATCTGTTCGTTCAGCATTTCATACATTTTTCTATAGAAATCATGCATTACAGGGTAGTCGTCTTTAAAGAATATTGATCTATTATAGTTTATAGCATACTTTATGGTTATTTCGCCGTCCTGTTCGGCAACAATCCGCTTAAAAACAATGCTTTGGTCGGGCATTGTCATACTCGCATTTTTAGGCAGGGCATCTGATTTATAGCCTGCGGGTATTTTGAATAAACCTACTATAGCATAATTATTCCGATAGCCAAAATCAATATCGGTCATACGTTCTTCATTCAAAAATGGATTTGGCCCTATCGAGGTGAGAATATTAGGTTTGAAGTAAATGTAATTCTGATCCGAACTTGTAAGATCAAGCGTGAAGGAAATATTCTGCGTTAATGGTAATGTATCAATTTCAATATTCTCTAGTTTTAGCGAGTTGATCTTCAGATTATTATCATCCTCACGCAAGTAATCGATATATTTCTTTTCTCCGTTTTCTTTATAGTTTTTTATGTAACTGATGCGGTTGTTGGCAGGGCTGCTGATCTCTGCGGTGCCTTCCATTTTGCCTGCTGCTGTTATATCGGCATTTACCACAATAATATTTCTTACCGGTGTAGTTTTCTCGATAAAAACAAGATCATAATTCTCGTTGTCCTTATCAATATAAAAACCAAAACCGTTCAATAAGGCATCGGGTATATCCTTGTATGTATTGTATTTATTTGTTGCATCAAGCAAGTAAAACCTTGTACTGTCTATAGGTACATAAACTACGGTTCTGTTAAATTGATACCTGTTTGGAAATGCCGGGTTCACCTTGCCATTTTGCTTGGTGCTTACCAGCATAGGGTAGCCTTTTACCCCTGCCTTGTGAAGTAAGTTATATAAAATAAGGTTGATCTCTGTTGAATTACCTATTTTTTTTTGCCAGGCTTTTGAAGTCCCGTCATTGGTATATCTTTCATCGTCTTCATTCCATTTCATGTGGTTTTTTACTTCGCCAAAGAGATAGGCAATTTTGGCATCATCTGTACTTAAGGCTTTTGCTTTGGCAAGGATAGTATCTCCCCCATCAACCCTTCTGTCAAATTCGCCGCCGAAATCATAAAACCGAACTTCATCTTCGCCGATCTTTTTCCATGTGTCAGAAAATGTTTTGTGCAATGCGCCCGAATGAATAGCTAACAATTGATAAAGTATCCTCTGGTAATTATCCTTGCGCGAACTCATATAAGGTTCCTCTTTAAGCGAGGGTATATTGGCCATGGCTTTAACATCCGGTGTGTTTTTAAGAAAGGGCAGGCTTACCATAACCAGGTTTTTATAAATTAATATATTGGGAATAGTAGTATTAAGCTCGCTATAACGAGTGGGGAAACGATCCTGGAAATACCAATTCGGGAAATCGCTAAGGTTTGCGGTCA
>Ga0157375_10005640_pt1 | contig 10899 bp, 10 predicted proteins | sample M35metaG_FD_115311 | JGI IMG/M metagenome (GOLD analysis project Ga0157375, IMG submission 115311) | Miscanthus rhizosphere microbial communities from Kellogg Biological Station, Michigan, USA - M3-5 metaG | ecosystem: Host-associated > Plants > Roots > Rhizosphere > Soil | place: USA: Michigan...
GAACAGGAAGTCGTGCACCAGGCTGCCGTCGCGCATCACTGCCTGGGCGCGGATGCCGGCCTCGTAGGGCAGCAGGTCGTCGAGGGTCAGCGATGGGCAGTACTTGCGGCACTGCTCCAGGTAGCCGGACTTGAACAAGGAATTCTTCATCTCGGCGGTGCCTGAACCGAGGTTTTGCCAGAGGGTTTTCCAGAAACCGGGGAAGCTGGCGTATTGCGCCACGTCACGCCAGTTCACCGAGAACTTGCGGTAGTTCTCACGGCCCAGGCCCAGCACCGCATTGGGGCCGACGGTCACACTGCCGTCGATCATGCGCGTCAGGTGCACACCGAGGAACGGCAGCTCCGGGTCGGGAATCGGGTAGATCAGGTGGTTGACGATGTTGTTTTTCGCCGCCGGCAGACGAAAGTATTCGCCGCGAAACGGGATGATCTGGTGGTCGATCCTGACCCCGGCCAGGCGCGCCAGGCGGTCTGACTGCAAGCCTGCGCACACCACCAGATGGCGTGCTTGCCAGGTTTCGCCGCGGGTGCTGACGGTGACTTTGTCGCTGTCCTCGTGGATGGCCGTCACGGTGCGCTCCAGGCAGATCTCCCCCCCGCTGCGGCGGATGACCTGGGCCATGGTCTCGCATACCTGGCGGTAATCGACGATGCCGGTGGCGTCAAGAAACAGCCCCCCCAGGCCGACGATGTTCGGTTCGCGTTGGCGCAATTGGTCCGCGTCCAGGCGCTCGACCTTCATGCCATTGAGTTGGGCGCGGGCATACAAGGCCTCCATCCGCTGCATTTCCAACGGGCTGGACGCCACCAGCAGCTTGCCGCATACCTCGAACTTGATCCCGTGTTCGGTGCAGAACTGTTTGGTGGCTTCGGCGCCGCGCTTGCACAGGTCAGCCTTGAGGCTGCCTGGCGCGTAGTAAATGCCTGCGTGGATCACGCCGCTGTTATGGCCGGTCTGGTGTTTGGCCAGCACGGGCTCTTTTTCCAGGATCACCAAAGACGCGCCGGGCTGGCGCTTGAGCAGCTCCATTGCCGTGGCCAGGCCGACGATGCCGCCGCCGATGATGCAAAAGTCGTGAATCATTGCGTGGGGGACCTCACAGTGCACATTTCAGTCTGCTTATCAGGTTGTCAGACTAATGTTTTTGTTAAAAAAATGGCGTGTCGAGGACACGCTATAAACGGGGTGGAATCGGTCAGTTGGTGGTGGGCAATTCCAGGCTCAGGCGCCCGGCCGCAGCGCGCAGGTGGGCCTCGGCACTGGCGGCGGCGCGTTGAGCGTCACCGTCGGCAATGGCTTGATAAAGCAACTGGTGTTCCTGGGTCGCATCCGCGGAGCCGGTGACAAAACGCGAGGCCGAGTTTTCCCAGGCTGTCTTGCGTGCGCTGGCCAACTGGCTGCGTAAAAAGTCATGGAAGGCCACGAAGTAGTCATTCTTGCTGGCGTCGGCGATGGCGCGGTGGAATTCCACATCGGCCAGGGCGGCGGCTTCGAAGTTGTCGCGATGCTCCTGCATGGCCTGCAAGGCGCGTTGCATGCGTTGCAGGTCGGCGTCGTCGCGGCGCCGGGCGGCAATTGCGGCGGCCTGGGTCTCGATCCACAGGCGCACCTCGAACATCTGCGCCAGGTCGGGAAGACGGCCATTCGGCTGCGGAAAACGGAACACCGTGCCGGCCGGGGTTTGCGAAATGAACGAGCCCAGCCCGCGGCGCGCGGTGATGACGCCGTCGGCCTTGAGCTGGGCGATAGCCTCGCGCACCACCGAGCGGCTGACGTTGAGTTGCTCCGCCAATTGCTGTTCGGTGGGCAAGCGCGATTCGGGCGGCAATTGGCCGGAATCGATTTCTGCGCGGATGGCGCTGACAACCCGTACGACAAGCGAATCGGGGCGCTGGAGCTCAAGCATGGGACAACCTTGGTAGTCAGGTTGTCAGACAATAGTCGTTACGATTTTATCTTGTCAACAGGTGAGCGCGGTCGACACCGCGCCACCCTGCAATCGCACAGGCCAGCAGCATGAGGCCGGCGGCGACGAAAAAGGTCGCATGCAGGCCCTCCGTCACCGATTGCACGGTCCCATGGACAACGTCGGGGGTCGCCCGCGCGAATACCGCGCCCAGGGCCGAGGCACCGAAGATCAGCCCGAGGTTGCGTGACAGGTTGAGCAGGCCCGAGACCGTACCGCGGCGCGCGCTTTCCATACCGCTCATCACTGCGGTGTTGTTGGCGGCCTGGAACAGGCTGTAGCCCGCCGTCAAAATCACCAGTGAGCCCAGGTAGGCGACCAGTCCCGACGCCAGTGACAGCAGCAGGGCGCCACCGAGCAGAGTGCCCAGCCCCGCGAGCGTCATGCGCTGGCTGCCCAGGCGGTCGGTGAGTTGGCCTGCCGGTACACCGGTGAGCGCTGCGACACAGGGGCCGACGGCCATGGCCAGGCCCATCGACTCAGGGGGCAGCCCCAGGCCAAGGGACAGGTAAAAAGGGCCGACCACAAAGGTCGCCATGATCACCGCGGCGACCAACGCACTCATCGCCAGGCCGGCACACAACGCCCCGGCTTTCAATGACGACCCTGCGCTGGCGGCTGGCCGCGCCCGTTGCTGATCAGCCGGCAAGTAGCGCCAGGCGAGGGCGGCCGCCAGTAACCCCAGGGGCGCACCCACCAGGAACAGGGCCTGCCAGCCCCACACGCTGAGCAACATGCCGCCGACGCTGGGGCCCATGGCCGTGCCCACCGCCGACATCGTGCCGAGCAAACCCATCGCGCGTCCGGTGCGTTCCGCGGGCACCGTATCGCCGACCAGGCCCAGGGTCATCGCCATCATGATCGCCGCGCCCAGCCCCTGCGCGACCCGCGCGGCAATCAACCCATGCAGGTCGGGCGCGACACCGCACAGCCCGCAGGCGAGCGCAAACAACAATAACCCGGCGAGCAACAACCGCTTGCGGCCCAGGCGATCGCCCAGGCGTCCGGCGCTGACAATCACCGCGGTGATCGCCATCAGGTAGGCCAGCACCACCCATTGCACGGCATGGAATGACGCATCGAACGTTTGCGCCAGGCGCGGCAGGCCGACATTGGCAATGCTGGTGCCAAGGGACGCGAGCAACATGGACAGGGACAGGCTGGTAAGACCGCCACGTGAGGAAGTGTGCATGGGAGATTCCTTGAATGAACGCAACTGTCACAAATCTACGGCGTGGCCTAACATGGCGGAAGACGCATGAGTTGCACTGAATACCTGCGTCAAACGCCTGATAGGAGCGCTGATGCCCGACCTCAACTTGCTGGTCACCCTGGATGTGCTGCTGGCCGAAGGCAGCGTCGCCCGCGCGGCCCAGCGCCTGGGCCTGAGCCCTTCGGCCATGAGCCGCGCCTTGGCACGCCTGCGGCAAACCACGGGCGACCCGTTGCTGGTCCGCGCGGGCCGAAGCCTGGTGCCGACGCCACGGGCGCTGGAGTTGCGTGAACAGGTCGGCCGCCTGGTGCAGGACGCCCAGGCCGTGTTGCGCCCCGTGCAGTCCCTGGACATGGGCCAGGTGACACGTACGTTTACCTTGCGCACCAGCGAGGAGTTTGTTGAAAGCTTTGGCCCGGCGCTGCTGGCCCGTCTCGATCAGCAAGCCCCGGGTGTGCGCCTGCGCTTCGTCAACAAGACCGATAAAGACAACCTCTTGCTGCGTGAAGGCAGCGTCGACCTGGAAACCGGTGTGGTCGACCCCACCGCCAGCCCCGAAGTGCTGACCCAGGCGCTGTTTCGCGATCGCCTGATCGGCGTGGTGCGCAGCGGTCATGCCCTCAGTCAGGGCGACGTCAGCGCCGCACGTTTTGCCCAGGGCCGCCATGTGTATGTGTCCCGGCGCGGTCAGGCGCGCGGCCAGATCGACGATGCCCTCGAAGCGCTGGGCCTGGCTCGGCAGATCACCAGCATCGTCGCCGGTTTTTCCACCGCGATTGCCCTGGCCCGCAGCACCGACCTGATCGCCGCCGTTCCCGAGCGCTACACCGCCGACCGGCGCGACCTGTTCTGTTTCCCACTGCCACTGGCGCTGCCGACGTTCACTGTCGCGATGCTCTGGCACCCCCGCCTGGACGCCGACCTGGCCCATCGCTGGTTGCGCAGCTGTTTGCGCGAGGTGTGTGCCCAGCAGGTACAATCCGCGCTGCCTTGACGTGAAACCCAGGAATTTGCATGTTCAGCCTTACCCGCTACACCGCGCCGTGCCCCGAGCCGATCAACAGCCAGATCCTGCAGATGGTGGTGGACAACCTCACCGACATCAGCAGTGTGGCACTGCCGCCGAGCAACCTGCTCTACACCATCTACCAGTACGCCATTGGCTTTGAGGTGCACCTGTACCTGGAGGCGTTGGGTGGATCGAAGGGGATTGCGGTCGAGCTGGTCGTGGCGATGGAAGACGAACAGGTGATTGGCTTTTGCCTGTATTTACCGATGAAAGATGACCCTCAAGCGTGTGGTATCGCGTTCATGGCGGTGCAAGCCGGTTTTCGGCGCCAGGGCGTGGCGCGTGGAATGCTTCAGGACGTGCTGGCGCGCTATCCCCATGCCGAACTGGCATGTGCGGTGGAGAAGGTACCGGTGTTCGAAGCCATGGGTTTTCAAGTGCGAGCCGCGCGTGACACCCAGGTGCTGATGAACACCCGCGGCTACGCCAGCGATGGGCTGATGGGCGTGCTGGATGTAGCGTCTATCTACAGCTCGCTGGAGGTGCGGCAGATCCATACCTACCTGCTGCAAAAGCACGGCAAGCGCGCGATGGTGGATGCCGAGAAACAGCGCGATCGGCACCTGGATCAACTGGCGCGCAAGGTCCAGTTGTTTGTTGCGGGGCGCTAGCCTGGGCCGGGTTGGCTATTTTTTGTGGCGAGCGGGTTTGCGCTAATGCCGTTCAGTTAAGCGTACATCGCCTTCTTTCTGTAGGAGCGAGCTTGCTCGCGAAGAACCTCAACGATAACGCGTGTTTCCTGAATCAACGCGGCGCCTGTGAGTTCTTCGCGAGCAAGCTCGCTCCTACAAAAAAGCCTTAACTGGACGGCATCAGGGCAAGCCCGTCCAGTCTTCAGCTCCGTGAGCGATTGACCATCGCCAGAATCGTCGCCAGCAACTCCTGTTGCGCCTCTTCACGGCTGATTTCGCCACTGGCGGCTGCGTGGGACAACGCTTCCGCGGCACCCAGCATCGCCCGCAATCCTGCCTGTGATACCTGGCCAAAGGGCGCCAGCGCGGCGCGGCATTTGTCGAGAAAGATCGCCTCGTATTTGCGCTTGAGCGCTTCCAGCTCCGGCGAGCTGCTCAGTGCCGCAATCACCCCCGGAATTTCCCGGCCCTGCAATAACACGCAATCGACATAGCACGAGGCAATCACCCCTGCGCGCTCTTCCAAGGTCGTGCTGCTGGCGTCGAGGGCCTCGGCAAACACCTGGGTCTGACGCCCGTCGAAGTCTTCATACAGCGCGGCGAGCAACCCGGCGCGGGTGACGAAATGGTCGTAGACCACCGGCTTGGTCACGCCCGCCAGTTCCGCCAGGCGGCCCAGGGTCAGCGCTTCGGTGCCTTCCTCGCGCACCAGTTGCCAGGCCACATCCAATAATTGGCGCAGGCGATCTTCACGGGACAGGCGACGACGTGGGGCAGGGGATTCAGGGCTTGACATGCTTATATACCAAAAGTAACTTATCTGCGTTAACTTACTAAAAGTAGATTAAACCGAAAGGGAGTCAAAGTCATGCACGCACTCATCGTCGTTGCCCATCACGACCCACAATCGCTCACCCACGCCGTGGCCGCGCAGGTGGCTGCCGGGCTGACTGCGGCGGGCCACAGCTTCGAAATCGCCGACCTCGCCGCCGAAGGCTTCAACCCGCGCTACGCCGCCGCCGATCACCTTGTGCACCGTATCCGCGCTACGCCGCCGGCCGACGTATTGGCCGAACAAGCGCGCATCGACCGTGCCGATGCGCTGGTGATAGCGTTCCCGATCTACTGGTGGTCCATGCCGGCGTTGCTCAAGGGCTGGGTCGACCGCGTTTTCGTCAACGGCTGGGCAATCGACTACGGCCCCGCCACGCCCGTGGTGAAAAAGCTGCGCCACTTGCGTGTGCACCTGCTGGCCCTGGGCGCCGCCGATGAAAGCGCCTTTGATCGACATGGCTATGCCAAGGCGATGCGCACGCAAATCGACTACGGGATCTTTGATTACTGCGGGGCCCAGGTGGTGACGTCGGAGCTGTTGCTGGAGTCGGAAGATGGCGCGGCGACCGCGCATCTGCAAACGGCCAAGGCGGTGGGGCAGAGACTGTTCGAGGCCGAGACGGTTGCCGGTTGATTCAACCTTCGCGAAACAGATCGTGGGCGTCCAGCAGGCGGTAGGCAATTTCCGGGTTTTTCTCCAGGCCCCGACGAATCGCCGCCGGGATCGATTGTCGGGTCTTGCGGCACATGCCGGGCAGTTCGTCGATCACGATCTGAATCCCGCGCATGCTCTTGACCTCGGTGTGCCCCGGCGCGATGTGCACGCGAATCCCCAACAGCTCGTACATCCGCTGCTGCATACGTTCCAGGTCTTGCAGGTTCTGCAGGTTTTCAAGGCGTTCGAGCAGGCGTTTTTCTTCCTGGCGGGTCAGGCTGAGAATGCGCAGGTCGGCGCCGGGGGCTTGCAGCAACTGTTCGCGATCGCAGACGCAGGCGCCGGGTGGGCAGGGTTGGCGAATCGTCATGTTCATTCCCTCCCCATTCCGACGCGTTTTCCTCAGTAAGTCAGCGCCACACCGAGGCTGCCCAAGGCCTTCCAGTACTCAGGATAGGTCTTGGCCACGCAGTCCGGGTCTTGAATCCTGATGCCCGAGACCTTCAGCCCGGCGAGGGCAAAGCACATGGCAATGCGATGGTCGGCGTGGGTGTCGATCAGGGCGTTGCACGACGTGCCGGCCAACGCCGGGTCGGCGGCGACCAGCAAGTCGTCGCCTTCAATGCTCGCCAGGCCCGGACGAATCTCGTTCAGGCCGTCATGCAGCGCCTGCACCCGATCACATTCCTTGACCCGCAGGTTGGCCAGTTCGGTGAAGCGTACCGGGGTGTTGTTGAACGCGGCCAGCACGGCCAGGGTGGGGATCGCATCCTGCATCTGCGAACCGACCACCGTGGCCTGCATGTGCGGGAACTGGGCAATCACGGCCTGGGCCTTGGCGTCCGGCTGGGTGAAGTCCTGCGCGGCCACGCCGATGTCGATGCGGCCGCCGGTCAACACTTCGGCAGCCCACAGGTACGTGGCGGCGGAAGCGTCGGGCTCGATCAGGTAGTCATGGGCGGTGTAGCCGGTGGGGGCCACGCGCCAGGTCGTGTCGTCGACCACCTCGACCTGCGCGCCGAACGCACGCATGCAGTCCAGGGTCAGGTCCACATACCCACGGGCGCCGATATCCTTGCCGGTCAGCGCCACTTCAATCGGCGCTTCGCCGCAGGCTGCGAGCATCAGCAGGGCCGAGACGTACTGGCTGGACAAGCCGCCATCGATCTCGAAGCGCTTGGCCTGGACCTTGCCGACGCCGTGCACGGTCACCGGGGGGCAGCCGGTCGGGCTCTCGACCTGGATGCCGTTCTCACGCAGGGTCGCCAGCAGCGGGCCGATCGGGCGTTTTTGCATGTAGTCGTCGCCGTCCAGCACCACGGTGCCTTGCACGGTGGCCACGGCGGCGGTGAGGAAGCGCATGGCGGTGCCGGCGTTGCCGAGGAACAGCGGTTGCGCCGGCAATTGCAGTTTGCCTGAGCCGGTGACCACGAAGGTGGTGTCGTCCGGCTCATCGATGATCACGCCCATCTGGCGCAGGGCCACCGACATGTGCCGGGTGTCATCACTCTTCAGTGCGCCGCTCAGGCGGCTGGTGCCGGTGGCCAGGGCCGCCAGCAGCAGGGCGCGGTTGGTAATGGATTTGGAGCCGGGGGGCGCGACCTTGCCAGTGAGGGGGAAATTGGGCGGTGTAACGGTCACGGTTTTCTGCGAACTCAAGGTACAAGGCTCCTGATTCAAGGCAAGGTGGTACGGAGTGGCCGACGGGCGGACCCGAATAATCGGGCATAGACGCCACGCTTGTCGAGGCTTAGCGCTGGGCGAGCCAGTAATCGTGCAGCGCCCGGGCGGCCGGTTCGATTGCGCTGGCGCGCTGCTGATGGGCCTGTACATCGAGGTCGGCCGGCAACTCGAAGTTGTCCTGTTCGGCGCACCAGGAGATTTTCTCCAGGTTCGCGGCCTGTTCAGCGGGCAGGTCCGGCCAGTTGCCGATCGCGGCACCACGGATATAACCAAAGCACCATTCTTCGGCGAGGGTCACGGTTTGCCCCTGATGCTCGGTGTCATCGAAGCGCGCCTTGAAACCCTGGGCATCGGTGGCCAACTGTGTGGCGAGGGCGTTCATATGGCGTACGCACAGTTCGAGGAACTGCTTGGCTTGCTCGGCGCTTTCCCAGTCCGGGTTTTGCCCACCCCAGATCGCCGGAAACCATTCGGCGATATCCACCTGCGCCGGGCTGGACACCAAGGCCGTGAAGTAGCCGTCGAGCTCAGCCAGGTTCAGCACCGAATGGTCATCGCCGTACTGGAGCAGGGTGTCTTCGATAAATTCGAAATCGGCGGGGGTGAGGGGGTGGGTGAGCATGGGCATGTCCTTAAACGTCGAGCGCCGCTGATGGGGCGGCTTAAAGCGCGCAGGATGGCGCTTGGGCCGGCTTTTTTCCAGCACTTTCCCAGCGTTGGCACAGCTTGCTCACGCAGACCGCACCCACCACCGCGAGAATAATCGGTACCAGGAAGTCATGCTCGATACGGGTGAATTCCGCCACCAGCACGATCGCTGTCAGCGGCATGCTCATGCTGGCGGCCAGGAAAGCGGCCGCGCCGATGATCGCGAAAGCCCCCAACGGTACCCCCGGCCACGCCAGGCTCCAGGCGCCGCCGAGGATAATCGCCAGTAGCGCGCCGTTGGCCAGGCCGGGCGTCAACAGCCCGCCCTCGGCTCCGGCGCGCAGGCTGCTGGTGGTGATCAGCACCTTGACCAGCAGCAACAGTGCGGCCAGTCCGATCGTCAGTTCATTGTCGAAGCCCAATTGCGCCGGGCCTTTGCCATTGCCGAGGATTTGCGGCAGCAGCATCGCCAGGCCGCCGATGAGTGTGAAATTAATCAAGCACAGCACCGGCAGGCGCCAGCCGCGCGCGGCCTTCGCCCGCGCGGCGCCGGTCAGGCGCGTGAAACCGTAGGCGGCCATGCCAAACAGCGGCCCGCAGACCACGGCCCAGGCGATCAATGCCGGGCTCAGGACAAAATGCGGCACCACGTACTGCGCCTCCGCTCCCAACCCGATCCAGGCCACGGCCGCACCAATGGCCGAGGTCGCCAGGGCGATCAGCGCCGCGGGCCAACTGAACGCGCCCACCAGCACCTCCAGCACAAACACCGCGCCGCCCAGCGGCACGTTGTACACCGCCGCCAGGCCCGCGCCCGCGCCACAGGCAACGATCAAACGGTGCATATCCGGGGTCAGCCGCGCGCGTTGCGACAACCAACTGCCGGCCAGTGCGCCGACCTCGCGCGGCGCCACTTCACGGCCCAGGGGCGAGCCCAGCGCCACGGTGACGATCTGCAACAGGGCGTGGGCGAGGGTGGTCTTGGGCGGCATGATCGGCATCGTGGGTGATACCGCCTGCTTGATGCTCACCAGCGGGCGACCATAGCGATACACGGCCCACCAACCCAGGCCGGCGACCAGGCCGCACACCACCAACACCTGCAAGCGCCGCTCGGGGGGCGCGGCAGTGACACCCCGCAGAAAGGTTTCATGCCCGACCAGGCTGTCGAGGCTGTAGCCGTAGGCCAGGTGTTGGATGCCATGCAGCAGCAACGCCAGGAGCATCCCGCCCAGGCCGGCGCCAATGCCGGTGAACACGACCACCAGGGCCAGAATCAACGATGAGCGAAACGTGGACGGCATAAACGACTCCAGACAGTGCCCCAGAGTGTATAGCCGATAAACCGTCGGGCCTGGATGAAATGTATCGGCGTGCCGTCAACCCTGCGCCACTGCATTCAATGGCTTTTACCAGTCCTGTTTTTGGCCGATGCGCCCTTGTGCACCCTTGTTATAGTCTGGCCTTTCTCAATCGCCAGCCAGGGATCACTGCCATGTCCGAATACCAAGCTTTCGTCGTCGAACTCATCGGTAACGTTGCCCATGTGCAGATCAACCGCCCGGAAAAGATCAACGCGATGAACGCGGCGTTCTGGACCGAGATCATCGATATCTTCCAATGGGTGGAAGACACCGACGCCGTGCGCGCCGTGGTACTCAGCGGTGCCGGCAAGCACTTTTCGTCCGGTATCGACCTGATGATGCTGGCCTCGGTGGCCAATGCGTTCGGCAAGGACGTGGGCCGTAACGCACGCCTGCTGCGCCGCAAGATCCTTGAGTTGCAAGCCTCGTTCAACGCCGTCGACAACTGCCGCAAGCCGGTGCTGGCGGCGATCCAGGGTTACTGCATTGGGGGGGCCATCGACCTGATCAGCGCCTGCGACATGCGTTACGCCGCCGAGGACGCGCAATTCTCCATCAAGGAAATCGACATCGGCATGGCCGCTGACGTCGGCACCCTGCAACGCCTGCCGCGCATTATCGGCGACGGCATGCTGCGTGAGCTGGCCTATACCGGCCGCGCGTTCGGTGCCGAGGAAGCGCGCAGCATCGGCCTGGTCAATCGCGTGTATGCCGACCAGCAAAGCCTGTTGGCCGGCGTCCTGGAAATCGCCCATGAAATCGCCGCCAAATCGCCGATCGCCGTGACCGGTACCAAGGCCATGATCAGCTACATGCGTGACCATACGGTCAA
>Ga0157375_10005642_pt1 | contig 10897 bp, 10 predicted proteins | sample M35metaG_FD_115311 | JGI IMG/M metagenome (GOLD analysis project Ga0157375, IMG submission 115311) | Miscanthus rhizosphere microbial communities from Kellogg Biological Station, Michigan, USA - M3-5 metaG | ecosystem: Host-associated > Plants > Roots > Rhizosphere > Soil | place: USA: Michigan...
CCACCGCCGAGCTCGGCGTCGACCGGATCTTCGGGCGCGGCACCACGCCCGGCGAGGTCGCGAGCTACCTGGTCCACGCCATGGAAGGACGACGATGACCGACGACCCGCGGCTCGGCCTGTCCGTCACGCACCGCCGCTACGTCCCCTACGCGCACGCGCACTACGCCGGCGACCTGGTCGACGGCGCCTACGTGCTCGGCTTGTTCGGCGACGTCGCCACCGAGGTCTGCATCCGCACCGACGGCGACGAGGGCCTGTTCGCCTCCTACTCCGACGTGCAGTTCCGGGCTCCGGTCCGGGCCGGCGACGTGGTCGAGGTGGAGGCCACCGTCACCCGGGTCGGCACCCGCTCCCGCGACCTGGCCCTGCTCGCCCGGGTCGTCTGCCGCGGGGCGATCGCCGCGACGGGGGATACGACGGCCGACCCGTCGGCCGCGGTCGTGCTCGACCCGCCGGTCGTCGCGGTGACCGCCGTCGGCACCGTCGTGGTGCCGGTTGCGACCGCAACCTGATCCGGGCTTTGCCGGTCAATGGCCCGTTCGGGTGATCTGCAGGTAGAGCATCCGGCCCGACACGCCGAAACCGTTGGCCACAAAGGGAAATAGTCTGGTCCGACGTCACGTCCCCCACCTGCACTTTTGCGCATCGGTGCAGGTCAGGGGGGAGTTGACAGCAGGGGGTCGCGCCACCAAGGTAACGACGTCCACCACAGGACACCCACGAGGAATCCCCCTCCGCGACAGTTGCCGACTTCGGGCCGGGGACGGCGCAATGCGCAAGCGCCGTCCGGGTGCCAGGTCCGACCGCCGGCGTCGCCCCGGGTGAGGGAGAGACCTAAGGGTGAGACACGGGAAGGGCCCGACCGCCCAGTAGACAACGGCCTTCGATCCGGCAGCCGGCCGGGCGAGGTCGGTCCGAAGGGCGGTTCGGGCCCTGACCCGTCTTCCGGGCAGGACTCCGGTCGGCACCGCCCGGCGCGCTGACACGTTGTACCGTCGCAGCCCCGGCACGGATCGCGTGCCGGTCCGTCCGCGACGTGCCCGGGAGCAAGCCATCGTGACGACCACCGCGACCGGTCAGCCCGCGGCGGCAGCCGCCGGCGGAGCGACCGGGCCGTCGCGGTGGCGACCACGAGGGTTCGGTCCGCGGTTGGCCGGTGCCGCTGTCAGCGGGGCTCTGGTCGCCCTGGCGCTCCCGCCGTACGACCTCTGGCCACTGGCGCCGGTGGGCGTAGCGCTCCTGATCCTGCTCAGCCGTGGCCTGTCCGCCCGGAAGGCTGCGGCGGTCGGCCTGGTGCACGGCCTGGCCACCTTCGTTCCACTGCTGGTCTGGCTGACCGTCATCGGGCCGGACGCCTGGCTCCTGGTGGCGTTGCTCGAGGCCTCGTTCCTGGCCCTGGCCGGTGCCTTGACGCCGTCGGTGCTGCGGCTGCCGGGCTGGCCGCTGTGGGTGGCCTGCCTGTGGGTGGCGGAGGAGCTGGCCCGGGACTCGTTGCCGTTCGGTGGGTTCCCGTGGGGACGGCTCGCCTTCGCCGAGACGGCCTCGCCGTTCACGCCGTACGCCGCGGTGGGGGGCGCGCCACTGGTGACCTTTGCCACCGCTCTGTGCGGTGCGCTGGCGGCGGCGGCCGTGCTGGCGTTCGGGTCGTGGCGCCGGGCCGTCCCACTGGTCCTGCTGGCTGTGGCGGTGCCCGTGGCCGGTCTCCTGCTGCCGGTCGGCGCGGGGGAGGGGCGCCCGGTCACGGTCGCACTCGTGCAGGGCAACGTGCCGGGCGTGGGGATGCAGCCGTTCGGCGAGCGCGAGCAGGTGCTGCGCAACCACGTCGACGCCACCCACCGGCTGGCGGCGGACGTCCGGGCCGGCCGGGTGGACCGGCCGGACCTGGTGGTGTGGCCGGAGAACGCCTCGGACATCGACCCGTTCCAGGACCCGTCGGCGAAGGCCCTGATCGACGACGCGGTGCAGGACGTCGGTGTGCCGGTGCTCGTCGGGGCCGTGCTGGACGGCCCGGGCCCCGACCACGTGAGCAACACCGGCATCGTCTGGGACCCGCGGACCGGCCCGGGCGCCCGCTACGTGAAGCGGCACCCGGTGCCGTTCGGCGAGTACATCCCGTTCCGGGCCGAGCTGACCGGCCTGATCTCGCGGCTGGACCAGATCCCGCGGGACTTCTACGCCGGGCACCGGCCCGGCAACCTGACGGTCGGGCCGGCCCGGGTGGGTGACGTGATCTGCTTCGAGGTGGCCTACGACGGGCTGGTCCGCGACGTGGTCCGCGGGGGTGCCCAGGTCCTCGTCGTCCAGACCAACAACGCCACCTACAACGGGACGGGGCAGCCGTACCAGCAGATGGCCATGTCCCGGCTGCGCGCCGTCGAGACTGGTCGGGACGTTCTGGTGACCGCCACCAGCGGCATCAGCGCGGTCGTCCGGGCGGACGGGACGGTGGCCCAGCAGGCTCCGGAGAAGGTCGCCCGCACGCTGGTGGCCGAGGTGCCGCTGCGCGACCGGCAGACGCTGGCCACCCGGTTGGGCTTCTGGCCGGAGTGGCTGCTGGCCGCCGCGGGGCTGGCCGCGGCGGCGGTGTCGTCGATCTACGCGGCCCGGCGGCGGCGGGGGAGCGCAGCGTGACCGGCGAGATGCCGCCCGGCAACGTCGATGGCCTGCCGGCCGAGGGCCTGCCGGCCGAGGTCGTGCGGGGCGAGGGGGTGCTGGTCATCGTCCCGACCTACCAGGAGCGGCTCAACGTCGAGAACATCGTCGGCCGGGTGCGGGCCAGTGTCCCGATGGCGCACGTCCTCGTGGTGGACGACGCGAGCCCGGACGGGACCGGCGCCCTGGCCGACGCGCTCGCGGCGACCGACGCGCAGGTGCACGTGCTGCACCGGGCCGCCAAGGAAGGGCTCGGCGTGGCGTACCTGGCGGGGTTCGGGTGGGGGCTCGAGCGCGACTTCGAGGTCCTGGTCGAGATGGACGCCGACGGCTCGCACCAGCCCGAGCAGCTGCCGCGCCTGCTGGCCGCACTGCCCGACGCCGACCTGGTGCTGGGCTCCCGGTGGGTGCCGGGCGGCTCGGTGGTCAACTGGCCGGCCCGGCGGAAGGCCCTGTCGCAGAGCGGAAACGTCTACGTGCGCAAGGCCCTGGGGCTCGGCGTCCACGACGCCACCGGCGGCTACCGCGCGTTCCGGCGGAGCACGCTGGAGAAGCTGGACCTGGCGGGCGTCGCGAGCCACGGCTACTGCTTCCAGGTGGACCTCGTCTGGCGGACCGTGCAGCAGGGCCTGCGGGTGACCGAGGTGCCGATCCAGTTCGTCGAGCGGGAGCGCGGTGACTCCAAGATGAACGGTGCGATCGTGCGCGAGGCGCTGTGGCGGGTCACGGTGTGGGCGGCGCGGGAGCGAGCGATGCGACTGCGGGCCGGGGCACCGGCCGGGAAGGACTGACGCGGATGGGCTGGTTCCTGGTCGTCGCGTTCCTGATCGTGCCCATCGTCGAGATCTACGTGATCGTGCAGGTGGGCCAGCAGATCGGGGCGCTCCCGACGGTGCTCCTGCTGATCTTCGAGAGCGCTCTCGGAGCCTGGATCGTGCGGCACCAGGGCAGCCGGGCCTGGCGGGCGCTGCAGACGGCGGCAATCTCAGGCCAGCTGCCGAGCCGGGAGCTGGCCGACGCGGCGCTCGTCCTGGTCGGCGGCACCCTGCTGCTGACGCCGGGGTTCGTCACCGACATCGTCGGCTTCTTCTTCGTGCTCCCGCCGACCCGGCCGCTGGCGCGGCGGCTGCTGATCGGGTTCTTCATGCGGCGGGCGGTCGTGGCGGTCACCCGGTTCGGACCGGGCGGCCCGGCCGGCCGCTCCGGACCGGGCGGCGGACCGGCGTACCGGCCAGGCCCTGGATCGGGTCGGGTGGTCCAGGGAGAGGTCGTCCGGGACGAGCCGGAGCCCCCGAACGAGCCCCCGGACGACAGAAGTCCGGGCCGCGCCACCGGGGGGTAGTGGCGCGACCCGGACGTCAGGTCGCCAGCAGGAAGCGGGTCAGGCGCTCTTGCGCTGGTTGCGTCCGCCGGTCACCTTCGGGGTGCCGGCCCGGAGCAGCTCCAGCCGCTCGGCCAGCAGCACCTCGAGCTCCTTGACGCTGCGGCGCTCGAGCAGCATGTCCCAGTGGGTGCGGGCGGGCTTGCCCTTCTTGGGCTCGGGCCGGGTGCCGTCCAGGCGGAGCGCCTCGTCACCGCAGACCGTGCACTCCCAGACCTCGGGCACGTCGGCCTCGAGGGAGAAGGGGACGCTGAATCGGTGCTCGCGGGGGCACGCGTAGGTGACGCTCTGCCGAGGCGCCATCTCGACGCCGTTGTCGGTCTCGTAACTCTGGGCGCCCAGGCGCGAGCCGCGCAGTGCTCGCTCGGCCATGTCGATCTCCTCCGGGATGGGGTCGGCGGGGTTCCCCGCCGGTCAGGACAGCCCCCGTGGGCGCTGTCGTACGCTCGGTCCAACGAACCGGACCGCCAGAGGATTCCCCTGATGGGCCCCGGCAACCTGTCTTCCGGTCACGGACCGGCGACGGATGCGTCACACCGGCCGCCGTCCCGCCGCCCGCGGGCGTCACGCAGCGTGACGAACGGATCGGATCCGGCTCACGGGGTCGCGGCCGGCGTGGGGGTGCACGCGTCGACCATCGTGCCGTTCACGCTGATCGACGCCTCCCACGTCCAGCGGTCGCCCAGACCGCCGGCGGACCCGGGGGGGAACCAGGCGCCGCCCACGCCGTGGTCGCCCGGGTCGCCGAACGGGTTCGCGTCCCGCGGCACGTCGCGGCGCGCGCCGGTGCTCGGGTCGCGCACGTACTGCTCGACCACGGTGCCGTCGACGGTGCGCTGGACGAACTCGCGCGAGCGCGTCCCGTCGGCGCTGTGCGCCTCGATGCGGAACACGACGATCCCTGATGAGGGCATCTCGCCGTGCACGAGGGCGTAGTGGAACAGGGGAGCCGAGGGACGGTCCAGGGAGAAGAAGTCGACGTCCGGCTCGCCGACGCTGTCGCCGGCCGCGTCCTCGCACCCGCCGACGCCGACGGGCCCGGTCGGCTCCTGTCCCAGCACCAGCTCGGACGGAGACGGGGCCGCGGGCAGGGGCAGGTCCTTCCTGGCGGTCCCCGGGTCCGCGGCGAGGGCGACCGCGACCGCGGCGACGACCGCTGCGACCGCCACCGGTACTGCGATCACCTGCAGCCGGTGCCGCCGTCGCAGGTGCTCACCGCGGGCGACGACCGCCGCTCGCTGCGCTGGGCCCAGGTCGGCCAGCGGCATCGGGTCATCGAGGTCCCGCAACACGCTGATCACACCCTCTCGACGGTGTCGCGCAGCCGGGAGAGTCCCCGGGCGGCATGCGACTTGACCGTGCCGACATCCAGAGCGAGGGCGTCCGCCGTCGCCTTCTCCGACAGGTCACCGAGGAACCTCAGCACCACCACCTCGCGCTGCCTCCGGGGCAGTGCCCGCAGCGCTGCCTGGAGGTCCAGCCGGCGCTCCACCTGGTCGACGGGGGCGTCTTCGACCAGGAGCACCTGCCGGCCGCTGGCCGTCGCCCGCCGTCGGCCGACGTCCAGCGCCAGGTTGGTGGCGACCCTGATCACCCACGGCTGGGCGTGGTCGGCGACCGACGACCACCGCGCGTACGCGCGGGCCAGCGCCTCGGCGGCGACGTCCTCGGCGGTGGCCCGGTCTCCGAGGAGGCGGTACGCGGCCCGGTAGGCAGCCCGGCGCAGGGGCTCGAACGCCCCCTCGAAGGTGATCACCAGATCGCCCGCCACGACTACCCTTCCGGCCGGACCTCCCGCTGTTGCACTGTCCTACGTCTCACCCGGCCGCGGGGTTGTCACGGGCAGCGAAATCGCTGTTGCCCGTCGCGGCTGGCCCGCGAGCCTCACGCCGGCCACTGGCCTCGTGCCTGCAGCACGTCACGCAACGTGACCAGCTCGTCAGTCATCAGCCCGTCGACGCCCAGATCGAGCAGCCGATGCATCTCGGACGCCCGGTCGACGGTCCAGACGTGCACCTGCTGGCCGCGCGCATGTGCCAGCCGCACCAGGCCGGGAGTGACCACCCGCAGCGGGCCGACCCGGTCCGGCAGCTGGGCGCAGGGCGCGCCCGGCGGTGCCAGCCGGTGCGGCACCGGGTGGACGGCGGCCGCACGCAGCCGGAGCACCTCCCGGCTGCTCAGGGAGGTGCACAGCCGCGGGCCGAGGACGGCCCGCACCGCCTGCAGCCGGCGGAGGGAGAACGAGGCCACGCAGACCCGGTCGACGGCGCCGGTCCGCTCGATGCTGCGCACGAGCGAGGCGACGGCGCCCCGCTCCTTGACGTCCACGTTCAGCCTTATGTCAGGCCAGGCCGCGAGCAGGTCCTCCAGCAGGGGGATCGGCTCGACCCCGCCGATCCGGGCCCGGGACACCGCCGACCAGGACATCTGGGCGACCTGGCCGCGGCGGTCGGTCACCCGGTCCAGGGTGCTGTCGTGGAAGGCCAGCAGGACACCGTCCGCGGTGGCGTGCACGTCGGTCTCCAGGTACCGGTAGCCGAGGTCGACGGCGTGCTGGAAAGCCGTCATCGAGTTCTCCAGCCCGCCCGCCGCGCCGCCGCGGTGCGCGAACGCCAACGGCCCGTCATGCCCAGGAAGGCAAAGCGCTGCGCCACGGCACGAAGTCGACCACGTAAAGCACGTCGGCGGACACGGCAGCACGGCTGCACGCGTGATGTCGGGTCCGCGCGGGTGCTGAGGTGAGGCGGGTACTGAGGTGAGGCGGGTACTGAATTGAGCGTTGCGCCGATAATGGACATTATGTCAATACACATCGAGATCCGGGTACGGCGGGGGCGAACCCGGTCCCCTCGGCGGCCGCGGTCCCGTGTTTGACCGCCCGACGGTGGGTCATCGGAGACCCATGAGCCGTGCCACTGCCGACCGCGCCACTGCCGACATCGACCTGCGTGACCGGGACGGTGCCACCGACGTCCCCGGCGGTGCCGCCGACCGGCCGGGCGAGATCCCGCGCCGGGGCTGGTTCCAGGTCCTGCGCCGGGCCCGGCGGGAGGCGAAGGCCGACCAGGTGCCCCTGATCGCCGCTGGCGTCTCCTTCTACGCCTTCCTCGCGCTCTTCCCCGCGATGATCGCCGCCGTGCTGCTCTACGGGCTGGTCGCGACCCCGTCTCAGATCACCAGCCAGATCGACCAGCTCGGCTCGACGGTCCCCGCCCCGGCCAAGACGCTGCTGCACGAGCAGATGACCAGCCTGGTCGCCAGCAACCAGCAAGCACTGGGCATCGGCCTCATCGTGGCGCTGCTCCTGGCCCTGTGGAGCGCTGCCGGCGGGATGGGCAACCTGATCACGGCCGTGAACATCACCTACGACGAGGACGACGACCGCGGCTTCGTGGCCCGCAAGGCCCTGTCGCTGGTCATGACACTGGGCGCCATCGTCTTCGTGGTGCTGGCGATCACCCTGGTCGGCGTCTTCCCGGCGGTCGTCAACAGCCTCAACCCGCCGCTCGCGGTCCAGGTGGCCGCTCAGGTCGTGCGCTGGCTGCTGCTGGCCGGAGCGATGATGTTCGCGCTCTCGGTGCTCTACCGGGTGGCACCGGACCGGGCGGCGCCCCGGTTCCGCTGGGTATCCGTCGGTGCCGTCACGGCCACCGTGCTCTGGCTGGTGGCCTCGGTCGGGTTCTCGCTGTACGTCAGCCTCTTCTCGTCGTACGGCAAGACCTACGGCAGCCTGGCCGGCGTCGTGGTCCTCCTGCTCTGGCTCTGGATCACCAACTACGTGGTCTTGCTCGGCGCCGAGATGAACGCCGAGGCCGAGCAGCAGACCGGGCGCGACACCACGACCGGCGCGCCGCTCCCCCGTGGCCGCCGCGGCGCGGTCAAGGCCGACTCCCGACCGGGCGACCCCGCGCCCGCCCGCAGCTAGGTCACTCCCCCGCCGTTCCAAGATCGTTCGCGACGCTCGCACCCTCGACACGCCGCCACGGCCGGCGTGTCGACGTCGCCCGCGTCGCACACGATCTCGCGGTGGGCACGACGCTCGACAGAGATTCGAACAGGTGTTCTAATTGCGGCATGCGGTGGGACGAGCTGCGGCTGAGCGAGGACGCCGGCGGGAGCGCCGCCGGCACCCTGCCGCTACTCCCCCGCGGCGCGGTCACCCGGACGTTCGACACCCCGGAGTTCGCCGGGATGACCTTCCACGAGGTGACCTGCCGGTCGGCGCTGAACAAGGTGCCCGACGCCTCTCGGATGCCGTTCCGCTGGACCGTCAACCCGTACCGGGGCTGCTCGATGGCCTGCGTCTACTGCCTGGCCGGTGACACCCCGATCTTGATGGCCGACGGTCGGGCCAGGCCGTTGGCCGAGGTCACGGTCGGCGACGAGATCTACGGGACTCGTCGGGTCGGCCTCAGCCGGCAGTACGTCATCACCACTGTGTCTGCGCACTGGCGGACCACGAAGAGGGCCTTCCGGATCACCCTCGCGGACGGGGCCCGCGTCGTGGCCAGCGCGGATCACCGGTTCCTGAGCGAACGCGGGTGGAAGTACGTCACGGGAAAGATGAACGGCGCCGACCGCCGCCCGTACCTCACGACGGGCAACTCCTTGCTCGGCTTCGGCGCCATGTCGGACCCGCCGAAGGTCGACGCGGACTATCGGCGGGGCTACCTCACCGGGATGATTCGCGGCGACGGCTCCCTGGGCGTCTACGACTACTCCGGCCCCGGGAACCGTGTCCGCCGGGTGCATCGGTTCCGGCTCGCGCTGGCCGATGCCGAGGCGCTGGACCGCAGCCGTAGCTATCTCGATCAGCTCGGCGTCGCCACCACGACCTTCCGCTTCAGCGAGGCGACCGAGAAGTATGCCGCGGTGACGGCGATCCGGACCAGCCGCGGTGACGCGCACGCAGCGATCACTGCTCACATCGCCTGGCCGGAAGAGGCCTCCGACAGCTGGCGACGAGGCTTCCTCGCGGGCATCTTCGACGCCGAGGGATCGCACTCCCAGGGAGTCCTTCGGATCGCGAACACCGACGACGAGATCATCAGCCAGACATCGCACGCCATGACCGCTCTCGCAGTTCCCCACGTCATCGAGAAGACCAAGGTGCCGAACGGGCTCCGGAACGTCCGGGTCACGGGTGGACTGTCGCAGCGGATGCGGTTCCTCCAGATGGTCGATCCCGCCATCACCCGCAAGCGCGACCTGGTCGGATTCGCCGTCAAGTGCCGGACCCCCCTCGATGTCGTCGCGATCGAGGACCTCGGAGTTGAGATCCCTATGTTCGACATCACCACCGGCACCGGAGACTTCATCGCGAACGGGGTGATCAGCCACAACTGCTTCGCGCGCAAGACGCATGAGTACCTCGACCTCGACAGCGGCGCCGACTTCGACTCACAGGTCGTGGTGAAGACCAATGTCGGCGAGGTGCTCCGCCGCGAGCTGCGCCGGCCGTCGTGGGCCGGCGAGCACGTCGCGATGGGCACCAACGTCGACTGCTACCAGCGGGTCGAGGGCCGCTACCGGCTGATGCGCGAGGTGATCCCGGCCCTGACCGAGGCGGCCAACCCGTTCTCGATCCTGACCAAGGGCGCACTGATCCTGCGCGACCTCGACCTTCTGGTCGCCGCCGCCGAGGTCACCGACGTGTCGGCGGCGCTGTCGATCGGCTCGGTCGACCGGGACATCCGGCACCAGGTCGAGCCGGGCGCGCCACCGCCGGCTCGCCGGCTGGAGGTCGTCCGCCGGCTCAGCGACGCAGGTGTCCCCACCGGGGTCCTGATGGCTCCGGTGCTGCCGTTCCTCACCGACTCCGACGAGCAGCTCGAGGAGACCGTGGCGGCGATCGCGGCCAGCGGTGCCACCCACGCCTCGCCGATCGTGCTGCACCTGCGACCCGGCGCCCGCGAGTGGTGGCAGGCCTGGCTCCGGCGGGAGCGACCCGACCTGCTCCCCCGCTACGCCGAGCTTTACGGCACCCGCACCTACGCGCCCAAGGCCTACCAGGACCGGATCACCGCGACCGTCCGCCGACTGGCCGATGTGCACGGCGTCGGTCGCGAGCGGGTGGGCCGGTGGCGCGCCGGCCGCGAGCACCTAGGCCGTATGCCGGTCGCTCCGCCGCCAGCGCAGGCCCCGGCCCAGCTGGCCCTGCTCTGACCGGGTGTGTCGGGCCTGGCGCTTAGCGTCCGCCGGGTGACGACTGCCCCGACCTCCTCGCGGTGCCGTGTGCTCGAGCTGCGCCAGTACACCCTGCGTCCCGGCCGCCGAGACGACCTGATCGAGCTGTTCGAGCGTGAGCTGGTGGGGCCGCAGGAAGCCGTCGGGATGCGGGTCCTGGGCACCTTCCGCGACCTTGACGACGCCGACCGGTTCGTCTGGCTCCGAGGGTTCGCCGACATGACGTCCCGCCGGTCCGGGTTGGAGGCGTTCTACGGCGGCCCGGTGTGGTCCCGCCACCGGACGGCGGCCAACGCCACCATGCTCGACTCCGACGACGTCCTCCTCCTGCGCCCCACCGACCCGCCGCACCCGCTCCCCGACGGAGCAGCTCCGTCAGCCGGTACGCCGGCAGCCCGGCCCGGTTGCGTCGCGGTGACCGTGTACCTGGTGCGGCCGGGCGACGAGCCGGTGGTCCGGTGGCTCACCGAGCTGGTCGGACCGCTGCTCGAACGGCTGCTGGGCGTCACCGTGTCGACGCTGCGCACCGAGCCGTCCGAGAACAACTTCCCGGCGCTGCCGGTGCGCGCCGGCGACAACGCGTTCGTCTGGCTGGCCGCCTTCGACGACGTGCAGAAGCACGGCCATGCGATGGCAGCGCTGCAGTCGGACCCCGACTGGACCGGCACCGTGCTGC
>Ga0157375_10005643_pt1 | contig 10897 bp, 9 predicted proteins | sample M35metaG_FD_115311 | JGI IMG/M metagenome (GOLD analysis project Ga0157375, IMG submission 115311) | Miscanthus rhizosphere microbial communities from Kellogg Biological Station, Michigan, USA - M3-5 metaG | ecosystem: Host-associated > Plants > Roots > Rhizosphere > Soil | place: USA: Michigan...
CGCGCAGCGCATCGGCGTCGAGCCGTGCGACCTGCACCGCGCCGGCTTCATCCAGCGCAAACGTGCCGTCGAGCGCTGGCAGTGGCGCGCCACGCGCCGTGCCGACACCGATCGCATCGACGCTGAAACCTTTCGCCGATGCCTCGCGCGCGGCGGCCTGGGCCAGGGCATCGGCGCCATCGCTGAGCACGAGGATCCGTCCCTGCGCATAACCCGCCTGCGCGAGCAAATCGGTCGCGCGACGGATCGCGCGATCTGCGCGCTGGCCATCGACCGGCATCGTGTCGGGCGCGAGCGCGGCCAGCAGGTCGCGCAGGTTGTTGGCATCGTCGCTGAGTGGCGCGACGGTGAAGGCGTCGCCCGCGTAGGCGACGAGGCCGACCTGTCCGCCCTTGCGCGCCGCAATCAATTGCTCGATCTTCAGGCGCGCGCGCAGCAGCCGCGATGGCGGCTGGTCCGCCGCCAGCATGTGCGAGGACGCATCCATGACCACCACCAGGGGCGCGGCGGGCGCGTACAACGGAACCGGCTGTTGCCGCCAGGACGGTCCGGCAAGCGCGAAAACCGACAGCACGTATGCCATGCCAAAAATCCACGCGATGCGTTGCGTCCCTACCTGCGCGGCTTGCAGCAGGCTCGGCAACAGATGCGCATCGACCACATCGCGCCACGGTGTCCCCCTGTTTGCATTGCGCCGTTGCAGCCACCACAGCAATGGCAGGCCAAGCAGCGCAAGGAGCCACGATGGCCGCAGCAGGTGCGGAATGAGCGCCGCTGGCATGGGCGCACTCAAGCGACCCTCAGCCGCGGCTGCAATGCGGGAACGACCACCAGCAAGACGCCAATCAACAGCGCGGCCGCGAGCGGCCATGGATACAGCTCGATGCGCGGGCGCTCGATGCGCCCTTCATGCAGGCTTGGTTCGATGCGATCGAGCTCGGCGTAAATGCCCGCGAGGGACTCGGTGTCGCGCGCGCGGAAATAACGACCGCCGGTCTGTTCGGCGATCTTGCGCAGGGTGTCTTCATCGACGCTGTCGTCCTGCATCGGCAACGCGAAGCCCATCAACGGATCGACCTGTCCTTCGCCACCGAACCCGATGGTATAGATGCGCAGGTGCTCGGCGGCCGCGAGTTCGGCGGCCTTGAGCGGTTCGACGGCGCCCGCATTGCTCACGCCATCGGTGAGCAGGACCAGGACGTGCGTCGTCGCCTTGTCCGCTTGCTGCTGCGCGCGCAGGCGTTTCACCGCGAGCACGATCGCATCGCCGATGGCCGTGTTCGGCCCGGCGAGCCCGACTTCACTGGTCAGCAACTGCTGGCGAACGGTCTCGCGATCGTACGTCAGCGGCGTGACCGCATAGGCCTGCGTGCCGAACAGGATCAGGCCGACGCGATCGCCGATACGCCGATTCAGGAAATCGCCGAGCACGGCCTTGATCGCGGTGAGGCGATCGACCGCATCGCCGCCGAGCTGCATGTCCTGCTGCTGCATGCTGCCGGACAGATCGACCGCGAGCAGCAGGTCGCGCCCGCTGTGCGGCGGTCGCACGATGTCGCCAACCTGTTGCGGACGCGCGGCCGCGACGCAAAGCAACGCCCAGCCGAGCAATGGCAACCAGCGACGGAGGCGCAGACGCCTCGATGATTCGGTGGATGTGCGCATCGCCGCGAAAGCGCGCGCATACGGAACCCGCAGCGCAGCCTGCAGTCGTTGCGGCGCAGCCGGCAGGAAAGACATCGCCAGCCACGGCAGCGGCAACGCGAGCAATGCCCAGAGCCAAGCGAACTCGGGCCACGCGAACTCGGGCCAGGGCAAATCAGGCATGGACGCGCTCCAACAACGCGATGAAGCGCTGGCGCGCGAGCGACAGGGCCGGTGCGATGTCGCCGGCGACCTCGCGCCGGAAGCCGCCGTCGCGCAACAATATTCCGGCGCCCATTGAGAAGGGCTGCGCCGGATCGTCGCCATCGAGGAAGCGCAACCATGCGTCTCCTTCGAGCGTCGCGGCATGCGGATCGCTCGCATGCGCCGCGCGGCGCAGTAGCATGGATGCGGCGGCGAGTTTTCCCGGCGCGTCGCACGCGGCGTCGAGCGCACGATCGTATTCCCTGCGCGATGCGGCGATCAGGCGCCGCCGCTTGCGCCCGCGCAATGCACGTCGCGCGGCCCATGCGAACGCGACGATCAGAAATGCGGCGACCACCCACCAGCCCGGCGCGGGCGGCCACCAGCCCGGCGATGGAGGCAGGTGGATATCGCGCAATGCGGGCGTGGAATCGATCACATGCGCTCGTTGTTCATGCGGCGACGCGCCGCTGATCGAGCAGTGCCGCCAGCAATGCGTCGGTTCCAACGTCGCCGCCCAACACGCTGACACGCGCTCCCATGCCGCGCAGTCGCCGGGCTTGCGCCTCCACTTCTTCGACGAAGGCATGCCGCCAGCCTGCGCGCGCGACCGCGCTGTCGAGGTCGAGTTCGATGCGCGCGTCGTCGAGCGCGAACGGCAGTCGGCCGCGCGGCGGCTGCAGTTCGAGCGGATCGGTCAGCAGGACCGCGAGCAGGTCGTGGTGCGTTGCGAGCGCGGCGAGGCGTCCTTGCGCGACGTCGGCGAGCGAGCTCGCATCGGCCAGCACGACCAGACTCGCCCCCGGATGCAACAGCCGCGCGGCGGTCGCAAGCGCGTGATCGAGTCCAAGATCCTGCGCCGGCGGTCGCGCATACCAGCGCACGAGTGCGTCGAGCGTGCGCAACGCGCCGCGACTGCCGCCGGCTGGCGTGATCGGCGGCTCGGCGGACGTGCCGCGCAACGCGCCGATGCGATCGCCGCGACGCTGCGCGGCCCACGCCGCGACAGCGCCTGCGCGCGCGGCTTGCACCGACTTGAAGCGCACGCGCGTGCCGAAATACAGGACGGGCGCGGTGTCGGCGATGACCATGCTGATGCGCTCGCGCTCGGCCTGGAACAATTTCGTGTGCGGTTTTCCGCTGCGTGCGGTGAGTCGCCAGTCGATGTGCCGCGCATCGTCGCCGGCGGCATACGGACGCGACTCGGCGTATTCCATGCCGCGACCACGAAATGGCGATGCCGCTGGACCTGCGACTTGCGCAGCTCCGCGTTGCGCTGGCGGCCAGCCACGCACGCGATCGCGTAGCGCAATCAATTCCGACAGGCTGGGCTGCAAACCGGCGGGAGATGGCGGCGCTGGCGACGACACGACGACCTCAAGGCAACGGGACGCGGTCGATCAGCGCGCGTGCGATCCGATCGCCGTCCCATCCTTCGGCGATGGCTTCGTAGCTCGGCAACAGGCGATGGCGCAGGACGTCGGGCGCGACCGCCTGCACGTCTTCCGGGGTGACGAAATCGCGGCCGCTTAACCAGGCGCGGGCGCGCGCGCAACGCTCGAGCGCGATCGATCCGCGCGGGCTCGCGCCCCACGCGATCTTGGTGGCGAGATCGGCGTCGTAACGCCCGGCATCGCGGCTGGCCAGCACGAGTTCGACGAGATAGCGCTCGAGGGCGGGCGCAAGGTGCAGGTCGAGCACGGCGATCCGAGCAGCGAACAATTCCTGCTGGGACAGCAGCCGCATCGGAGTCGGTGCGTCCTGCAGCGTTGCGCGCGCGCGTTCGCGGACGAGGCGCAGGATCTCGGTTTCGGCGCCAGCCTCCGGGTAACCGACGCGCACGTGCATCAGGAAGCGATCGAGTTGCGCCTCGGGCAGAGCGTACGTTCCTTCCTGCTCGATCGGGTTCTGCGTCGCCATCACGAGGAACAATTGCGGCAATGGATAGGTCGTGCGACCAACGGTGATCTGGCGCTCGCCCATGGCCTCGAGCAGCGCGGATTGCACTTTCGGCGGCGCGCGATTGACCTCATCGGCCAGAAGCAGGTTGTGGAACAGCGGGCCCGGCTGGAATTCGAAGCGGCCATCGCTTGCCCGCCAGATGTCGGTGCCGGTGAGGTCGGCCGGCAACAAATCCGGCGTGAATTGCACGCGACTGAAATTCGCTTCGATCCGCACGGCAAGTTCCTTGACCGCAGTGGTCTTGGCAAGGCCGGGAGCGCCTTCCACGAGCAAGTGGCCGTCGGCCAGCAGGGCGATCAACAGGCGTTCGACCAGCGCGGCCTGGCCGATGACCACTGTCGTGAGATCATTTCGGAGCGCGATGAAGCGTTCGTGCAGGCGGGAGATGGTGTCGATGGGGGTGTCCATGCGGGAACGAACGCCAGTTCAATGTCGCAATCTGTGGACCTTGCGCGACTTCGACAGGGGGCTTCTTGGAAGGTTCCGCAGAAGTTGGAGGAAAGCTGGCACTTGGCTATTCCAGAGTGGTCCTGCAACTGAAGCGGCCAACGGAAGGGCAGGCGCTCCACTGGCCGAGATTGCTTGTCGGTGCGATTTCGTCTTCCACTCAAACATTCGATAGCGATTGCTTGGTCCGGCGACGAAAGGTACCTCAGCAGTTTGCCGGAAAAAGAAAAGGCCGCATCGCGGCCTTTTCTGGACAACTCTAACTTGGATTGGTCAACGTCAGTTGCGGAACGCTGGTGGTGCTTCATCGCGGAGAGGAGCGGGATATGTCACTTGATCGCGCTGACGCACCTGCAGGATCTTCGGCGTCACGAACACGAGCAACTCGGCCTTGCTGCTGTTCTTGTTCTTGGTGCGGAACAGATTTCCAAGACCCGGCAGGTCGCCGAGGAACGGAACCTTGGTCAGGTCTTCGCGGCTCTTGAACTCGTAGACGCCGCCAATGACCACGGTCTGGCCGGAATCCACCAGCACGGCAGTGGTGATCTTGCGCTTGGTGATCTGCGGCACGTCGCCGAAGTTCGAGACATTGATGAACTTCGCGAGTTCGTCCTTGTCGATGTCCAACGCCATGTACACGCGGTTGTCGTTGGTGATCGTCGGCGTAACCTTCAACTGCAGCAGGACATCCTTGAATTGCACGCTCGGCGTTGCCGCGGCGCCGCCCGCTCCGCCCGTAATAGTGACGTACCCGATTTCGTCGCCCTGGCTGATCAAGGCTTCCTTCTGGTTGCTGGTGATCACGCGCGGGTTGGAGATCACGTCGCCCTTGCCTTCCGATTGCATCGCACTCATCTCCAAGTCCAACACATGACCGCCGTTGATGATGCTCAGAGCAAGGGAACCAGCCGGATTGTTGACGGGGAGATTGACGTTTAGAGCATTGATGGTGTGGATGAGGGGGACACAGGCACCGCCACTGAGACAGGTTGAGGCCTTGTCGGCGTTGCCAGCAGCGTCCGTGAGAGTTCCGCCGTAGGAGATGACACCGTTATGGCCATCCTGGTTGACACCGGTCAAGCCGAGACGTACGCCCAGATCCCGAGCGAATTCCTCGTCGGCGATCACGATCCGCGCCTCGATGAGAACCTGGTCGACCGGCCGATCCAGCATGGATACCAATTGCTTGATTTCGGCCACTTTCCTCGGCAGGTCGATGAGCAACAAGGTGTTGCTGCGGCGGTCAAAGCTCACGCTGCCGCGCGACGACAGGAAACCGCGCTGTGCATTGGCGCCACCGCCGCCAGAGGTGTTGGACTTGCTCTCATCGGTCAACAACTTGGCGATGTCTTCGGCGCTGCCGTAATTGACCGGGATGTACTCCGTGATGGTCTCGGCACGCATGTCGATCGCGATGCGCGCATCCTCTTTCGCCTGCTCGTAGTCAGCCAGTTCCTTCTGCGGAGCGACCCAGATCACGCCGCCATCCTGGCGCTTGTCGAGGCCCTTGGCCCGAAGCACGATGTCCAGCGCCTGATCCCACGGCACGTTGATCAAGCGCAGGGTGACATTGCCGCTGACGGTGTCGGCAGCGACGATATTGAGATTGGATTCCTCGGCGATCAGCTGCAGAACGGTACGAACGGGAACGTCCTGGAAGTTGAACGTGGCCGGCTTGCCCTTGTAAGCGACTTTTCCAAGCGTACCGCCGATGCGACTCGAATCGGTGCTCATGCGATCGGCGCCGACTCTTTTCGGCGTGATTTCAACGACATATTCGTTGCCGGTCTGGTATGCAGAAGAGTCGTATGCTCCATTTGTATTGATGACCAGCCGCGTGCCGCCCGCCTGCTCACGCGGGTCGATCGATTGCACTGGCGTGGCGAAATCGCTGACATCCATGTGCTTGGAAAGGTTTGCCGCAATCGCCGCGTTGTTGACGTCGACGACGATGCGCGTGCCTTCGTTGCGCATGTCTGCCGATGCACCTTCGCCAGTGAAACGCATCACGATCTTGCCCGAACCGTTCGTGCCGCGCCGGAAATCGATGTTCGAAACGCTCAGGGCACCCGCCACGCGGCGCGATGGATCCATGGTGTTGGCAAGGATCGGTCCCTTTACTGACGTTTTCGCGGAGGTGGCCACCACCGGCGCCACGGCGCCGGAACCGGCGACCGAAAGCACCAGGCGATTGCCTTCGATGCGTGATTCGTAAGCGGCGGGACGGAACAGGTCGACCACGACTCGGGTCCGACCATTCGCCTCGGCAGCGGAAACCGCGCTTGCCGAACCATTCCCGATGGCGACCTTGCGCCCGGCCATGCCGTTATGGGTGTCGGGCAAGTCGATGGCGATCCGCGGTGGGTTGTCGGTCGTGAATACCTGTGCGTCTGCGATCGGGTCCGCGAATTGCAGGGTGATTTCCACCCCTCCCTTCGCGCCCGGTGCGTGGCTGACCTGTTGCAGGACATTCGACGCGAACGCGGGGAATGCGCTGCTGAGCAGCCAGACACCCAAGCCCAGCGCCGCAGCGCGCGACCGGTTCATCCGGCGAATGACATTGATTGCGCTCATCTTGCTACTCCCCCGATCATTGATTTGCTAGTGCGATGGAAGCCGGCCGTTCAATCCACCCGCCCGCCCCATCCGGCACCAGTTCGGTGATTTCGATCTTCGTCGGCCCCACGGATGTCACATGACCTTCGTTCTGTCCAAGGTACGTATCCGTCGTCACGCGATGCGTCACCCTGTCCGGCGACATCACCAGCCCGATGATGTTCGGGCCGGAACCCAGCGTACCGACCATGACCAGACTGTCCAACGGATACGCTTCCAGCGGCTGCTTTGGACGATCCTTGTCGGGACGCGGTCCGGATGCACCTGCATGTTCATCCACCGGCGCCGAGAACGGATCGCGCAAACCCTGGTCGTTGTAAAGGAACGTCTCGAACCGCTGCATGACCGGAACCGGCTCCAGCGCTGGCGCCGGCTTGGCCTTGACCTCAGCCACCCACTGTTCGAGATCCGAGGTGCCGCGACCACAACCGGTGAGGGCCACAATCGCGGCGGCAATCGCTATCCACCGCAATGCCTGAAACTGCTTGCCGATCATGTCAGTGCCCTCCCGCTGGTGACGCCGCTGGCGACGCCGCTGCTGCCGGCGCGGGTGCGCTAGCCGGGGCAGGCGCGGCTGCGGCCTGTTCGTTTTCATCCATGTAACGGTACGTCTTCACCGTGCCCATCAGGGTGAGACTGCCGTCATCTCCGATCTTGCCAGCCTTGTGGGTCGGCTTGAGCGAGATGTCGTGCATGGTCAGGATCACCACGCGCGGGAGCGATGCCACGCCGCTCATGAACGATCCGAACTGGTGATAGGTACCCACCATCCGCAATGCGATCGGCTTCTCGGCGTAGAACTCCTTCGGAGCTTCCGGGCCGGGCTGGAACAGTTCGTTGACGATTCCGGTGGCAAGGGCTGTCTGGGAGATATCCACGATCAGGTCCGGCATTTCGGTCTTGCCCGGCAGCTGCCGCATCATCTGTTGCAGCATCTCCTCCATCTGCGCGAGCTGGATCTTCAGCGGCTCGAGATTGGCGGCGCGGCCCTGCTTTTCCTCAAAGGTGGCCTTGAGCGACGTTTCCGTATTCTCCAATCCGGCCAACGTTTCGCGGCTGCCGCTGATCGAAAAATAGTAAAACAGCACCAGAATGAACAGCATTACCAGGCCACAGGCCGTGTATTTCAATCCATCCGGCCACGCGCCCGCGTTGGTGAAGTCCAGATTTCGCAGGTCGATTTTCTTCTTGGTGCTCACGGAGTCGCCCCTCCCTTGCTGCTGGCGGCCGGTGCCGGCGCGGTGGTCGCGGGCGACGCTGCACTTGACGCAGCACCAGACGCGGCGGGCGGCGGCGGCGCCGGCAACACGGGCGCGGCGGTGGCCGGCACGGTCGCGGTTGGTGTCGTGGTCGCTGCACCCGGCGCGGGATTCATCAAGGGCTTGCCGTCGGGACCCATCACCGGCTTGCCGTCCGGACCGATGACCTGGCCCGGCTTGGTCAAGATCAACGACAGGTTGAACTGATACGGCAAGGTCTTGTCGTCACCCTTGGCTTCGATCACCGACAGGTCGGGGTTGGTCATCCACCCGGACGCTTCGATGTTGCGCATGTAGGCGCTGACGCGGGCGTTGGATTGCGACTGGCCTTCCAGCGTCAACTTGTCCCCGTCCTGCTTGACCGATGTCAGGCGAACGCCGTCCGGTATCGTGCGCACCAGTTCGTCGAACAGATGGACCATCTGCGAGCGGTTGGCTTGCAACTGCTCGATGACCTCCTTGCGGCGAAGCAGCTTGGCTTTCTTCTCGTCGAGCGCCTTGATCTCGGCGATCTTGGCATCGAGCTGGGTGATCTGGTCGGTGAGGTAGGCATTGCGCTTGTTTTGCCCGTCGATCTGCTCGCTGTAATAGAACATGGCCAACAGGCCCAGCACGAGGGCGCCAACGGCGGCGGCGCCAAGCAGGTAGTAGAACTCCTGCTGGCGGACTTTGCGGCGCTCGCTGCGCCACGGTAGGAGATTGACCTTGGCCATCAGTCGAAACTCCTCAGGGCTAGGCCGCATGCAATCATCAGCGCGGGCGCATCCTGTGCAAGCGCATTGGCTTGCACGCGTGGCCCGAGCGACATGTTGGCAAGCGGGTTGGCGATCAGGGTCGGCACGCCGAGCTGCTCCTCGATCATGCCGGCCATGCCGGCGATCGACGCGCATCCGCCGGCCAGGACGATCTGGTCGACGCGGTTGAACTCGCTGCCGGCATAGAAGAACTGCAGCAAACGGCTGATCTGCTGGACCATCGCTTCCTTGAACGGCTCCAGCACCTCGACTTCATAGCTTTCCGGCAATCCGCCCTGGCGCTTGGCCAAGCCGGCTTCCTCGTAATTGAGGCCGTAACGGCGCATCACTTCGTCGGTCAACTGCTTGCCACCGAAGGTCTGCTCCCGCGTATAGATGCTGCGCTGGTCGCGAAGGACGTTGAGCGTGGTGACGGTGGCGCCGACATCGACCAGCGCGACCAGGCCGTCCTTGGGGACGGAGAGCTGGTCGGCGATCAGGCGGAAGGCGTTCTCCATCGCGAAGGCCTCGACGTCCATGACCCGGGCCGTCAATCCACCCATCTCCAGGGCCGACTGGCGCAGGTCGACGTTCTCCGAGCGCGATGCGACGAGCAAGACCTGCAGGACGTCGGGGTTGCCGGGCATCGGGCCCAACACCTCGAAGTCCATGCTGACCTCGTCGATCGGATACGGGATGTATTGCGCGGCGTCGTACTGGATCTGGTCTTCCAGTGCGTCCTCATCGAGGTTGGCCGGCATCGTGATCAGCTTGGTGATCACCGCCGATCCCGCCACCGCGGCTGCGGCATGCTTGGCCCGCGTGCCGGATCGGCTGACCGCGCGCTTGATCGCGTCGCCGACCGCCTCGACCTCGACGATGGACTTCTCGACCACCGCGTTCGAGGGCAACGGCTCCACCGCGTAATGCTCCACGCGATAACGCCCGCCGCTCTGGCTCAATTGAAGGAGCTTGATCGCGGTGGAACTGATGTCAACGCCGACGAGCGGCGCTTGAGTGTTTCCGAAGAGACCCACGGTTTCTCCCCTTCCTGCGGGCATTTAGCGGCAATACGTGCACCGCTACATTAAATTAATAACGATTTGCTCACGAAATAGCAACAGGCAGCGCAAAATTTTTGGCTGACCCCCATCTGGAACCCCCTCGCAGGCCCCGCCTGCCCCCTCGAAGAGGCGCACTACCCGATCCCCCTGAGCAGTCCGCCCACGTTCTATACTCCTTCGCACCACCTCCTGTAAACCTCTGGAAATTCCCAAGGATGGTTCGACTTCTCCGTTGGCTGCGCCGGTTGACCTACGCGGCGCTTGTTCTGATCGTCCTTGGCATGGCCACGCTCGGCATCGTGTACTGGCTGGTCGTCCCGCGCCTGCCCGATGTCGAGGGCCTGCGGCACGTCGAGATGCAGTTGCCGATGAACGTCTATTCGCGCGAAGGGCGGCTGATTGCGCAATTCGGCGAAGTGCGGCGCTATCCGATCAACATCCATGAGGTTCCCGACCGGCTCAAGAAGGCCTTCCTCGCGGTCGAGGACGCGCGTTTCTACGAGCATTCCGGCGTGGACTGGCGCGGCGTCACCCGGGCGGTCTGGTTGCTCGCGACCACGCATGGGCACCGCGTTCCCGGCGGCAGCACCATCACCCAGCAAGTCGTCAAGCAATTCTTCCTCAGCAACGAATACAGCTACACCCGCAAGCTGACCGAGATCGCGCTGGCGCTGAAGATCGAGCGCGAACTGAGCAAGGACCAGATCTTCGAGCTCTACCTCAACAAGAGTTTCTTCGGCAATCGCGCGTACGGCGTCGCCGCCGCGGCCGAGTACTACTACGGCAAGAAGCTCGACCAGCTGAGCCTGGCGGAGAGCGCATCCCTCGCGGCGATCCCGAAGTTCCCGTCGAGCGGCAATCCGTTGTCGAACCCCGATCGCGCAAAGGAACGCCGCGACTACATCCTCGACCGCATGGCGGAGTTGAAATTCATCACCGCTGCCGAGCGCGACGCCGCAAAAGCCGA
>Ga0157375_10005646_pt1 | contig 10894 bp, 8 predicted proteins | sample M35metaG_FD_115311 | JGI IMG/M metagenome (GOLD analysis project Ga0157375, IMG submission 115311) | Miscanthus rhizosphere microbial communities from Kellogg Biological Station, Michigan, USA - M3-5 metaG | ecosystem: Host-associated > Plants > Roots > Rhizosphere > Soil | place: USA: Michigan...
CGCGAGCAGCCGCGTGCGATCTTCGTCCACGACGAGGTCGCCGAGCAGCCGTCCGACAACGCCGGCGGGAGCGATGTCCGTGACGTCGCGAACCGCCTCGTTCGCCTCCAGGATTCGCCCGCCGTCGGCCACCGTGAGCACCGCGTCCGGCGCCGAACGAAAGAGCGTTCGGAAACGCCATTCCGTTTGGCGGAGAGTCTCGACGAGCTCCGCGTTTTCCAGCGATACAGATAACAAATCGGCGAGCGCCTCGATGCGCTCGAGATCCGCGCTGGAGAAGATCCGCTCTTCCCGCGCCACGATGGCGACCGCGCCGATCCGCTCGCCGCGGCGCGCCAGCGGAACGATCGCCAGGCCCTTGTAGTCGCCGATCCCTTCGTAGATCTGCGTGTCGATCTCATGGAAGTGATTCTGCACGTTGCTCACGGCCCAGAGCGTCCCGGTCCGCGCCACGCGACTCATCGCCGAGTTCGTGCTCGGAACGATCATCCCGACAACTCCCGATGCCGCCCCGGTCGCCGCCGCGATACGCAGCTTGCCGTCTTCGGTGAGCAGGCCCACGGCCGCCCCGTCGGCGCGAGCGATGTCCGTGACGGTCTCGAGGAAGCGCTCGAGCACGCGCTGCGGGTTGAGCTCGAGCGCCACTTGTTGCCCGAGCTGCCACATGCGCTTGAGAACGCGCTGCGCATCCTCGCGCTCGCGCGTCCTGTTGGAGACGGCGTGCTCCAGCGTCGCCGTGAGCTCGCGCTCTTCTGCGACGTTCCGCGCGAGAGACGCCGTGCGCTCCTCGCCGCGCATCGCGATGCGCCACCCGGACAGCGTCACGATCCATACGCCGACGGCGAGCGGGACGATCAGTTGCAGCGCGAGTGTCGAGATTTCCTTATGAAGCGCGATCAACACGACCGAGCCGGCCGAGACGCAGGCGAGCTGGGTGAGGAGCAGAAACCTCGAGAGTGGCGCCTTCGGTAGGAAGCGACGCATCAGCGAGCCGGGGGGTGGGGCACGGAGGGCTTCGACGTTCGCAGAATCACCCCGGTTCTAGACGCGCAATCGACGTTTACGTTGCGCCAGAACTACGGCAGAGCGAACGCGACTAACTTCGCGCCGTTCGCCGCGCCGGTCGCGACGACGACGAACTGCTTGCCCCCTCTCGTGCGATACGTCATCGGCGTCGAATACGCTGTCTGGCCGAGGTCGGCTGACCACGCCACCGATCCGTCACGATTGTCGATCGCGTAGAGAACAGAACCGCCGCCGGTGACGAACAAGAGGCCGCCGCCGGTTGCGATCGGCCCGGGTGAACCCGCCACGCCCACGGGAGGCAGGTTCAAACCGCGCAACAGCGGATGGTTCCGGATCGCCGGCGTGTCCCCCAGCGTGACGTTCCACTTCGTGTCGCCGCTATTGAGATCGATCGCGACCAGCGTCCCGTAGGGCGGCTTGTTGATCGGGAGCGATGCTCCGCGCTGTGCGCTGTCCGTCGACGGCATCGTGACGCGCAGCCCCTGCGCTCCGAGATCCGCCGCGTACTGCGCGTCGAGCGAGTCGGTGCGGGTCGGTTGGATGATCTTGTACAGCGCCGGCGAATTCGTCGCCTTGATGTAGATGATTCCGGTCGTCGGATCGAACGCGCCGCCGCCCCAGCCGGCTCCCCCGATCGCGCCGGGCATCGTGATCGTTCCGCCGGCCGACGGCGGTGTGAACAGCGGCCCGAAGCGATAGTCCTTCGTCAGCTCGAGCGCGCGCGCCCTGATCGCCGGCGTGAAGTCGATGAGATCGTCGTAGCTGAATCCTTGCTTGGCGAACGGCTTTGGCTTCGTCGGCACCGGCTGCGACTGGGCCGCGACTTCGCCCGGAACATCACTCGGCGACACCGATTTCTCTTCGATCGGCCAGATGGTCTCACCGCTCACGCGATCGAACACGAACAAGAAACCGGTCTTCGTCGGCACCGCGACGACGTCGCGCGGGCGGCCGTTGAACCGGATCGTGGCGAGAACCGGAGCCGTGGGGAGATCGTAATCCCACAGGCCGTGGTGCACCGTCTGGAAATGCCAGACTCGCCGACCGTTGTTCGCATCGAGACAGACTATCGATTCCGCATAGAGGTCGTCCCCTTTTCGCGCGCCGCCGTACCAGTCATTGCTCGGTGTGCTCACGGGCAAGTAGACCAGCCCGCGCTGATCGTCGACGCTGAACGGTGCCCACACGTTGGTGTGGCCGGTCGTCTTCCACGACTCGTTCTCCCACGATTTCGCCGCGGCGTCGCGCGGATTGCGGGGGACGGGGCTGAAGCTCCAGACGCGCTTCCCCGTCTTCACGTCGAACGCCTGGACGTCGCCGGGCGGATCGTTGGGGTAGACGAGACGGTCGGCGACGCCGTTGCCGACGATGACGAGGTTTTTCCAGACGACGGGCGGCGACGTCTGCGTGTAGTGGTGCTTGTTGACCGGTTTGTCGTTTTTCGCCAGGTCACGCGTGAGGTCGACGACACCGGTGTCGCCGAACGAGCGAATCGGTTGACCCGTCGCTGCGTCGAGCGCGATCAGGTTCCACCGGCTGTTCATGAAGATCCGCCGACTTCGGCCGTCGGACCACGTCGCCACGCCACGATGGACGAAGCCGGTGCCATTCGGCGGCTGTCCCGCCGCATACGCCTTCGGATCGTACGACCAATACTGATGACCGGAGTTGGCGTCGAGCGCGACGACACGGTTGTACGACGTGCTCAGATAGAGCGTGTCGCCGATCATCAACGGCGTCGCCTGGAAGTTGCCGGGTCGGGTCCGCAGGTCGGCGTTCGGTGTCTCACCCGTCGCCCATTCCCACGCTTTCGTCAGCGTACCGACGTTCGCGCGGTTGATGTCGGCGAGCGACGAGTACTTGGTCGCGCCGAGATCCGCGCCGTAGTTCGGCCACTCGACCGCCTGCGCGGCCAGCTGACTTGCCGCGATGAACAACACGGCGACCGCATGTCGAATCATTCGAGGCGTCCCTCCGCACGGCTTTGGGGGAGCCCCTTTTCCATCTCTCGCGCCGATCGCAGCGCCAGCGCGCAGAAGGTGAGCGTCGCGTTGGCGCAACTTCCGCTCACGCACGTCGGCGCTCCGACGACGAAAAGGTTTTCGTGGTCGTGCGCACGCCCCCACGAATCCACGACGCTCGACGACGCGTCGCGTCCCATGCGACAGCCGCCCGACGGATGGTCCTGAAAATTGTCGACCGTCGGCGGCCGCAACACGCGACCATTCCCCGCGCGCGCCATATCGGAAAACAGCGCGCGAATCGAATCTTCCGTGCGCCCGCGCATCGCCACCGACTCGGGGGCATCGCGGAAGGAAAGCTTCGGGAGCGGATCGCCGTACGCGTTTTTTCGCACAGCGTCGAGCGTGAGCTCACTGGCGCGATCGGGGATGACGTCGTAGTACGCGCGAACGCGAGCCGTGCCCGTCTTCGTCCGACGGCGCCAATCGTCGAGAATCGCGTCGCCGAGCATCAGCGCGCCGGTGTCGTCGACGAGGCGCGCTGCTCTGCCCTGCGACGATTCCCAGATGCGCAGATCGTGTCTCATGTACTCAGAGCCGGCTTTTAGCCGCATGAACTGCTTCGTTACGAGACTGTGCTGCTCGTTCATCCCCGGATACAACTTGAGCGGCAACTCGACGATCGTCTGCACGTTGCGATGCCCGGCGAGATATTTCCCGACGAGCCCGGAGCTGTTCGCCACGCCGTTTGGCGCCTTGTCCTGCGCCGAGAGCAGCAGCAGATGCGAGCTCCAGGTGTACCCCGCGGCGACGACGAACAACTTCGCGCGCATCTCGATCGACTCGTCGGCCCGGTCTTGATGCACGGCGATCGCGTGTGAAATCGTCTTGCCATCGGGCGAGAGTACGAGCTTTCGAACGAGCGTCCGCGTCGCCAGCGTGATGCGGTTCGTCCGACGCAGCGCACTCCATGTGAAATCGGGGGAGTACTTCGCACCAATCGGACAGATCGGCGAACAGGTGTCGTTGCGGCAGCACTGCGGACGTCCGCGATACGGAATCGAGTTCTTCGCGGACGGCTGGCTCCACATCGCGATGCCCGCGCTCGACGCCCACTTCTTGAGGAGCTCGAGGTTGTACGTGAGCGGGATCGCCGGCAGCGGAAACGGCTTGCCGCGCGGGTCGAGGTCTTCCGGCCCCTGTTCGCCGGCGACCCCCATCAACTCTTCCGCTTCCTGGTAGAAGGGATCGAGCTCTTCATACGTGATCGGCCAGTCGGTGCCGACGCCGTAGAGCGACTGCTGCTTGAAATCCTCGGGCGAAAAACGCGGCGTCACCGCGCCCCAGTGCATGGCCAGCCCGCCAACCTGCATCGAACGCGATTGAAGCGGCCCCTCGACGTCGTAACCCTCGAGGTGATCACGGCCCCAGGGATTCTCGTTGTAACGGAGGAATCGCTCGCGCGCCGACGCTCGCTGGGCGAGTGGCACCGTGTCGTCTCCCGCCTCGACGACGACGATTTTCGCCGACGTCGTGCGCGCCAGTCGCTCGGCGACCATCGCCGCGCTGATCCCCGAGCCGACGATGCAGACGTCCGCCTCGACCGCGCGCCGTCTCATTTCTCGAGCACCTTGAGCATGGGCCGTGGCTTGGCCGCCTGCGCGGCGAGGGGCCGGCACGTCTGGCGCCCGATCTGCGCTTCGTAGCAGAGGTCTGCCGCGCCAGGACTCTCGTAGAAGTGCGCGAGCAGCGCGACCGCGACATGGTTGGCGTCGACCACCGACGGCATCCGATCGAGCCGTTCGTTCTTCAGCGCGTCGCGCACGACCTGTTCACGGTCCGCCGCACTCAGATCACGGAAGCGGCGCTGTCGCAAGCGCTGCGCCTCCGCATCGAGCTGGTCGAGCTGCGCGGTCCACCGCGTGAGCGGCGTCGGCCCCGTCGAACGGAGTCGCGACGTGCCGTATCCGTGAACCAGCTCGGCGCTCTCCCGATACTTCGCGGCCCAATCGCGAAACGCCGCTGCTTCCCGCGTGATCCCCGACCGCCCCAACCGGGACGGCAGCACCGTCAACGCGAGCGCGTCGAGCGTCGCCGGATCGCCCTGCACATGTTCGACTGCCGCGGCATGCGCGCGTCGCACAATGACGGCGAGCGGCACGGTCGCGGCGAGCGAGGCGAGGAACGAGCGCCGGGTGGGCATATGGTGGAGGATGCGCCGGGCGCTCTGGATGCGCTAGTGCGCCCCCCCTCCCCCCTCGGCTCCTACCGCACCCAATGTCCCAACCGACTCCAGCGAATGTCCGTGATGAACGGCAATGCGCGATCGCTCACCTGGCCGCTGCACACACCACTGTCGTCACCCGGGCCGGGGACGTACGAGTAGTAGATGAACAGCGGACGCCCGCGCACGTTCGCTTTCGGCACGATGCCCCAATACCGGCTGTCCTTCGAACAGTACCGGTTGTCGCCCATCATGAAAAAGTGATCGGCCGGGATGAGCAGCGGGCCCCAGTTGTCGTGTGTCGGTTGGGTGGGTGGCGCCCCAAAACGAGAGTTCTTCAATTCGATCTTGTGCTGCCAGTCGAAGAGGGGGCTCACCTCGTTGCCGTCCAGCTTCGGGTTGCTCGCGGCGAAGCCCTGCCGCTGCGGGATGCCGTTGAGGTAGAGCAGGCCCGCGCGCATGTAGAGCGTATCTCCCGGCTGGCCGATCAGTCGTTTGACGAGCGTCGGCGTCGGGTCCGCGCCCCTCGCCGCCTCGTCCCCCTGATACGGCGACACGAAGACGACGACGTCGTTGTGCCTCGGCGTGGTGTATCCGGGCAGGTGCGTATTCGTGAACGGAATCGTCGGGCCGTATGCGAGCTTGTTGACGAACAGCCAGTCGCCGACGAGCAGCGTCGGAATCATCGAGCCGGACGGAATGCGAAACGCCTCGATGAACAGCGTCTTGACGATGAGGTAGATCGCGACGGCGCCGGCGAGCGACTTGAAGTTCTCCCAGAGCCAACGGCCGGCCGGCTGCGACGTCTTCTGTCCGCCGCCCCCGCCTCGTCGCGCGGCGGCGACGGTGCTGGTCTTCTTGGCGGGAGGCTGAGTGCGTTTTGCCATGGTGTGCTATACGGCGCGAGTCGGGTTCGAGGTTCAGGGCTAAGCTAGGCAGCTAACAGCCTATAGCCAACGCTGACAGCACTACGCACGAAGGGGCAGCGACCAATGGTCGCTGCCCCTTTCGCTAGCCCACGTGAGAGTGGAGCCGTCGACGACTACTTGAGGTGCTTGTTGACGAGCTTGGTCATCTCGAACATCGAGACTTGCTTCTTGCCGCCAAACACCGCGTTGAGCTTGTCGTCGGCGTTGATCATGCGACGATTCTTCGCGTCCTGAAGCCCGTTGCGCTTGATGTAGCCCCAGATCTTCTTCGTCACTTCGGTGCGGGGCATCGGGCTGCTGCCGACGACCGCGCCAAGCGCCGCATCGGGCTGCATGGCCTTCATGAACGCTGCGTTCGGTTTGCGCTTCGCCGCCTTCTTGGCCGGCTTCTTCGCGCTGCGCTTCGCCGCCTTCTTGCCGCCTTTCTTCGCGGCCTTCTTTCCACCCTTCTTTGCAGCCATTCGCTCTCCCGGTAGATGGAATGGTTGTGGGTTGATACCTGCGAAGAGATGTCGTTTTCCCTATGAAAATCGACCTCTTCGAGGGTGAAAAGTATAGTGCTCGGCGTAGCACGCAATAGGGAAATGCGGTTTTCTCACTCTGAGCGTGATGCTTTTTCCCTCTGAAAATCGCGCTTTTTTCACGCGACGCACGCTCACAGGTTCTTCGCCAACCAGTCCGCCACCGCCCCCAGTACCTCCTTTTTCACCTGCAGCGAGGGCAGCGTGGGATAGCGCAATCGGCCCGTCGCGTCGGCGAAAGCGCCGCTCGAATCTTCGACGAAGAGATGGTTCGTCGACGGGAAAAGGCGCACGGTGACGCTCGGCGCGACGCCGCCACGAAACGCCGCGCCGAGTCGTTCCGCCTCGGCGGGAAGCACCTGGCGATCGGTTTCTCCCTGCAGAATCAACACACGCGCGCGCACGCGGGCCGCCGTCGGCTTGGGATCGTAGGTGAGAAAAAAGCCCTGCCAGTCCGGCACCTTCGCCGCGGAGTCCACCGTGTGAGTGACGCGCGCCAGCAGCGTGTCGCGCTGCGCGCCGCGGAGGTGCGCCAGGCTGTCGATGATGTAGCGGTTCTGTTCCATCACGACCTCGCGCCCCGTCGATGCCGTTCCCGCCATCAGCACGATGGCGCGGATCGACGTATCGCTCGCCGCCACCATCGGCGCGATGATGGCCCCCTCGCTATGGCCGAGGAGACCGAGCCGCTTCTGATCGATCTCGGAACGCGTGCGCAAATACGCGACACCGGCGCGAATGTCGTTCGCGAAGTCCTCGCTCGTCGCGCTGCTCGTGCCTCCGTCCGACGCGTTCACGCCGCGGTCGTCCAGACGCAGCACGGCGATCCCTCTCCGTCCCAGCGTGTCGGCGAGCTCCCGGAACGGACGGTAATTGGGAATGAGTCCGGAGTTCTCGTCACGATCTTCCGGGCCCGACCCGGTGATCGTGACGACCGCGGGGACGCCGCCGCGCGGCCGCGCGCGCGGCAGCGTCAACGTTCCGGAGAGACGCAGTCCGCCGCTCGTCCGCACAACGACGTCTTCTGCGGTATACGGCGCATCCGCCGGCGCCGAGTAGTCGACGCGAGAAATCGACGCGAGCGACGACGCGTCGCTGCCGCGCTTGATGATGATCCCCTGCGCGGGAATGACGCCCCCCAGCACCCACCCCGACGGTGTCACCGCCAGCCGCATCACCACCCCGGCGTATGCCACGGACACGGAATCCTTGCTGATGCGGGCGACTTGCGCCGCCATCGGCTGCTGCGGCGCTCCGACGATGTAGATCGGAAAGGCCGTCGTGTCGCCGCCAACGGCGCGGGCGCGGAACACCAGCTGTTCGATGAACGCCACCGCCGGATTGAGCATGAGCATCGCGTTGCCGGCGATGCGCAGGCGCGACGGTGGTGCCCCATTCACCGAGCTCGTTACGCTGTCGGGAGTGACGACGAATGTCGCGGGCTCCCCCGTCGTATCGGTCGACGTACGGAACGTGCGCGCCTCGAGGCGGGTGACCAGACCACCGGCCAATGTTGCCGTGTACGAGATGCGGGCGCCTCGCAGCCTGTCGCGGAACTCGCCGCGCAGCTCGGTCGGCGTCCGCGACACGCGCTCATCGAAGATCGTGTCGCCGCGCAGCACGAGAGCGAACGACGCGCGGTCCGGCGGGGGCGCGGTCTGCGCGGCACAGAACACCGGAACGATCGACGCGAACGCGCCGATCATCGAAAGTCGCTTCATCGAGACCTCACTGAGCGAAGCTCTCCAACAACGCCATCATCTGTACGTCGTATGGGTCGGGTGAAGGATCGTCGTCGGCGATCTCCGCGTTCAACTGCGGCGTCTCCAACACCAGCGGAATCCCCTGTGATCGTCGGTCCGCGAACAGCTCGCGGAACGGCGGGACGCCGATCTGTCCGTCGCCGATCAGCACGTGACGATCCTTGTTCGAACCAAGGCCGCCTTCGCTGTCGTTGAGATGGAAAAACCCCGGCGGCTCACCCGTCGCCTCCTCGAACTCGTCGAGGATCCGCGACACTGCCCCGGCCTCTCTCAGGTCGTATCCCGACGAGAACAGATGGCACGTGTCGAGGCCGTACCCGGTGCGATGCCGCAGCTCCGGCGGCACGTGTCGAAGTATCGCCCCGACTTCGCCCGCCGTCTTGGCAAACGTGCGCCCGGCGCCGGCCGTGTTCTCCACGAGCACCCGCGTCGCTCCATTCGGCACATGCTCGAGCGCCTGTACGATCGCGCGCGCCACGCGCTCCGCGGCCGCCTCACGGTCGCCATCCGTCGCCGCACCCGGATGAAAGCAGACGCCTCCGACGCCGAGCGCCGATGACCGCTCGAGCTCCTTCGCCAGGCCGGCCCGCGCGCGCATGTTCTTGTCGTCCTCCGGCGTCGCCGTGTTGAGCACGTACGCCGCGTGCACGATCACGAACTTCGGATCGATGCGCGCCTCGGCGAGAGCGGCGCGGAATCGCTCGACGCGCTCCGGCTTGATCGAGATCCGGTCGCCGTAGTAGTTGGGGATCGCCGTGAACGCCTGCATGGCGCGCATGTTCGCCGCGCCGGCACGGCGCGCGGCCATGTGGATCCCGCCGTTGTTGATCGTGTGTGCGCCGTAGAAGTGTGTCATGTGAGCCGTTATTGAAGTCGTCCAACGCGAACGACGCGATTCGGCGGGCCGCCTTGCGGCTGCGTGTTGAGCCAGGAGACCGCGAGTCGGGGCCCCGACATCGCGACTGCCGGCGACGACGCGACGTCGATGCCGCGCGACGCCGTCGTGTGCCAATCGAAGAGATGACCCTGGGTCACCGAGATCGCCACGTCGATCTGCGGACGGCTTCCGTTGGGTTCTTCGTACGCCACCGCCACGCGGTGCTCGTCGGCGGCGATGCCGGTTTCCACCAGTCGCTCGCCGTAGATCACCGAGACGGGCGTGTGGAGCATGCCGCCCATCGAATGCGAGAAGAACACGCCCTTTCCTTCGGGCGCGATCATCGAGTACGCCACGTACACGTCGTCCCCGACCGTCGTGAGTGCCGGAGCCGGGCGCCGGCAGCCGTTTGTGCTCACGTCCGTCGTATCGACTTTCTGCGCCGGAAGCCAGCCCTGTCCGCGATCGGCCGACTTGGCGAGGTACAGGACGGCGCTGCTGTCGGCGCGAACGCTCCACCACGAGGCGAATAACAGCGACCGTCCCTGAGACGTCCGCAGCGTCGCCGCACAGAGGCCGGCCGCCGAGGGCGTGCTCGAGGGACGAACCGTATCGGCGACGTACCGCGCCGAGCCCATGGAATCAACCACGAGCCGGGACGGGGGTTCCACGGGCTGGATCGGTTTGGGGTCGCTCCACGCGACCGGCTCGGGCCCGCAACCGGCGAGCGCGACCAGGAACACCAGTGGCAGCGGGTGAGCACGCATGACGAGACAATAGCCGCTCGTCGTAACCCCGAAAAGCGCGCTATGTTTTTCTATCGGCGGTGATATGCGCCCGCCGCGACTCCCTGAGGATTCAATCAATGGCCGTCCGAACCGCTCCCGAGCGCGTTGCCGCCGAGTCCGAGCAGGCAGCGCAGACCATTCATCCACGCTCTGCGCCACTCGCCGGATTCAACGGAACGCGCCGCGTTCCAACCCCCGTCAACGAGCCGGTGAAGAGCTACGCACCTGGTTCACCCGAGCGCGCCTCGCTCAAGGCACGCCTGAAATCGATGGCCAACGAGCGCGTCGAGATTCCGATCATCATCGGCGGCCAAGAGATTCGTACCGGCGAGATGGCGCAGTCGGTGATGCCGCACAATCATCGTCACGTGCTCGCCGACTACCACAAGGCGTCGGCGTCGCACGTGCGCCAGGCGATCGAAGCCGCGCGGAGAGCGCGGACCGAGTGGGCCAACTGGGCGTGGGAAGATCGCGCCGCCGTCTTTCTCAAGGCCGCCGAGCTGCTGGCGACGACGTGGCGCGACGAGCTCAATGCCTCCACGATGCTCGGCCAGTCGAAGACCGTGTTCCAGGCCGAGATCGACGCCGCCTGCGAGCTGATCGACTTCTGGCGCTTCAACGCCGCGTACGCGCAGGAGCTGTATTCCGAGCAACCGTTGTCGACGTCCACCATGTGGAACCAGCTCGACTATCGCGGACTCGAGGGGTTCGTGTACGCGGTGTCGCCATTCAACTTCACGTCGATCGGCGGCAATCTGTCGACCGCGCCGGCGCTGATGGGCAACACGGTCATCTGGAAGCCCGC
>Ga0157375_10005647_pt1 | contig 10893 bp, 10 predicted proteins | sample M35metaG_FD_115311 | JGI IMG/M metagenome (GOLD analysis project Ga0157375, IMG submission 115311) | Miscanthus rhizosphere microbial communities from Kellogg Biological Station, Michigan, USA - M3-5 metaG | ecosystem: Host-associated > Plants > Roots > Rhizosphere > Soil | place: USA: Michigan...
GTGCCGGCGCTTGCGGTACCGCTGCGGTGATCGCGTTAATCGGCGGCAGCCAGTACAACGGCAAGCTGCACGTTTTCAACAGCGAGACCGGAGTGGGCCCGATCACCCAGAAGCTCTACAAAGAGCTGACCGGCGTGCAGACCGGCGACGTTGAAGCGCCAGCGGGTTGGATCGTCAAGGTCTAAGCCCAGCGTTCCAAGCGGCAACACCACAAAACCCTGTGGGAGCTGGCTTGTGTGGGAGCGGGCTTGCTCGCGAAAGCGGTGAGTCAGTCAATAAATCTTGTGACTGATACTCCGCGTTCGCGAGCAAGCCCGCTCCCACATTTGATCCCCAGCATTCTCACGATTGTGGAGGAATGTTCTGGGCAATCTTCTTGCCCATGCTGATCCTCGGCTCCACCCCATACCCCAGCGCTCCATAGAACCCCACCACCGCCTCATTGCCACTGGTGATCTGCAGGTTGATCTTCATGCAGCCCAGCGCAATCAGTGCCTGCTCCGCATGCCGTACCAGTGAGGCGCCCAGCCCCTGGCGCCGATAATCGGCGTGCACCGCCACCGAATACAACCAGCCACGATGACCGTCGTACCCGGCGAGTATCGTGCCGATCACGGCCTTTTTATCCGTCGCCACAAAGAACAGCCCATCGTTGACCGCCAGCTTCTTGTCGATCGCCAGGCTCGGCAGGTTGTGGGCGGTGTCATAGCCAAACGCCTCCTGCCACAACGCCACCACCTGCGTACGGTGCTGTCGGTCGCGATACGGGCCGATGGGATGGCGGGACGACAGCGCCTTTTCCATCACCAGCGTGCGCTCATTGCCGTGGTACACGTCGCGCACGGTGTGAAACCCCAGCTTGGTGTAGAACGGCTCGGCCGTCAGCGATGACGGCACACTCAGCACCGTGACCCCGGCTTCACGGGCGCGCAGTTCGAGCTCGATCATCAACAGGCGGCCAATGCCCTGCCCCTGCAAATCGGGATTGACGAACACCGAGCGCACCACGTTGCCGTCCAGGGCGGCCGTGGCCACGATCGCCTGGCCCTGCACCGCCACCAGCACCAGCCGCCGCGTGAGCAACGCCAATACCGCGTCAGGCGTGAAGTTGCTCGCGACGCGCGCGATCACCTCGGCCGGGTAATCCCGCGCATTGCTGCTGTGCAGGGCGGCCAGGATGACCTGGCTGATGCCTTCAGCATCGGTGGGTTGGGCGAGACGAACGGCAGTCGACATGCAGGGCTCCTTGCAGAAACAGATATCAAAACCATCCCCATACTAATGTGGGAGCTGGCTTGCCTGCGATAGCGGTCTGTCAGTCGAAGCATCTGTTGCTGATACACCGCTATCGCAGGCAAGCCAGCTCCCACATTTGAAAGCATTTCAGATCGACAGCCGATTCGGCTGCGCCACTGCCCTTTTCAGCTTTACCGGCTGAACCGCCCCACTGTTTCAGCCGGGATTCATCCGGCACAAGCCACAAAATAAGCGCACAGCTCAACCTCATGGATTCGTGCACCCATGCAAACCACCAACACCGTCTTGATGATTCGCCCGGCGCGCTTTGCCTTCAACCCGGACACCGCGATCAACAACCGTTTCCAGCGCCCGCCCCAGGACCCGCTCAGTGCACAGCAGAAAGCGCTGGAAGAGTTCGACGGCTATGTCGACACCCTGCGCAGCCACGGCGTGGAAGTGTTGGTGGTGCAAGACACGCCGGCCCCCCACACCCCCGACTCGATCTTCCCCAACAACTGGTGGAGCAGCCACGCCGACGGCAGCCTGGTGCTGTACCCGATGGAAGGCCAGAACCGACGACTGGAACGCCACAAAGGCGTGCTGCAGGTGCTGGAGCAACGCTTTGCGATCAACAGCACCATTGACCTGAGCCACCTGGAACAACAGAACATCTTTCTCGAAGGCACCGGCAGCATGGTGCTCGACCGCCAACACCGCATCAGCTACGCCTGCCACTCCGGGCGCACCCACCACGACGCCCTGCGCCAGTTCGCCGAACGCCTCGACTACCAGCTCTGCGTGTTCCACGCCGTCGACCGCCATCGCGCACCGATCTATCACAGCAACGTGATGATGAGCGTCGGCCGCGACCTCTCGGTGGTGTGCCTGCAGGCCCTGCCTGACGACAGCGAGCGCCTGACCCTGGAACGCTCCCTGCGCGACACCGGCAAAGACATCCTCGGCCTGGACTTCGACCAGCTCGAAGCCTTCGCCGGCAACATGCTTGAAGTCCACGACCGCGACGGCCAGCCACTGCTGGTGATGTCCGCCAGCGCCTGGGGCGCCCTGCAGCCCGCGCAGCGCCAGCACGTGGAGCGCCACACCCGCCCAGTGGTGGTGAACATCGACAACATCGAACGCATCGGCGGCGGCAGTGCCCGCTGCATGCTGGCGGAAGTGCACCTGCCCGTCCGCGCCACCTTCCAATAAATCAAGGAGTCTTGCCATGACCCGCTATATCGACGTCAACGACCTCAGCTACCTGGTCTCGCAAAAAGGCCTGCAGACCTGCATCACCGAGATGGCCGAGTACATCCGCGCCGACTACCTGCGCTGGCAGGATTTCGAGAAATGCGCACGCCTGGCCAACCATTCGCCGGACGGCGTGATCGAGTTGATGCCGGTGTCGGACGCCTCGCTGTACGCCTTCAAGTACGTCAACGGCCACCCGAAAAACACCTTGGCCGGCATGCTCACCGTGATGGCCTTCGGTGCCCTGGGCGATGTGGACACCGGCGAACCGGTGCTGCTGGCAGAAATGACCCTGACCACCGCGATCCGCACCGCCGCTACCTCGGCCCTGGTCGCCCGTTACCTGGCCCGTGACAACAGCCGCAGCATGGCGTTGATCGGCAATGGCTCGCAAAGTGAATTCCAGGCGCTGGCCTTCCACGCCATGCTCGGTATCAATGAGATCCGCCTGTTCGATATCGACGCCAAGGCCACCGCCAAGCTGGCCGCCAACCTCAAGGCCTTCCCGGCCATCAAGGTGATCCTCGCCGGCAGCGTGGCCGAGGCGGTCAAGGGCGCCGATATCGTCACCACCGTCACGGCCGACAAGGCCTACGCCACCATCCTCACCGACGAGATGATCGAACCCGGCATGCACCTTAACGCCGTGGGCGGCGACTGCCCGGGCAAGACCGAGCTGGACCGACGTATCGTCGAACGCGCCCGAGTGATCGTCGAGTACGAACCGCAAAGCCGCATCGAAGGTGAAATCCAGCACATGCCGGAAGACTCGCCGGTGACCGAATTGTGGCAAGTCATCAATGGCCAGCAGCCCGGCCGCGAGAACGCACGCCAGGTCACCCTGTTCGACTCGGTGGGGTTTGCCATCGAAGATTACTCGGCCCTGCGCTATGTGCTGGACGTGGCCAAAGCGCTGGACGTGGGCAGCACCCTGGAGCTGGTGCCGGCGCTGGCCGATCCGAAAGATTTGTTCGCACGCCTGGCCCAACAGCCCCGCGCACAGCACAAAAAGCGCGCCTGAGACCGCTCTGGCCTGCCCCTTTGCGACCAGGGCCGGCCAGAATTCAACCGACAAAAAGCCGATTCAGCACGTGCAGCAGCCGATTCCGCTGCATTGCACGGTTTAACAGCGCAATTCGCGCTTTATACACGGGGTAAACGACACAAAAAACGCACCATCATGAAGCATTCTCTGTGCCCAGCGATTCAATGCCCTGACATCAATTACAACATATAGGGACAACCCATGACTCCACTGCGATCACTCTTCGCCGCGTTGCTGTTGCCACTCTGCGCCAGCGCCGCTCACGCCCAGGATTGGAAAGAAATCCGCTTCGGCGTATTCCCCGAATACCCACCCTTCGAATCCGTGGCCGCCGACGGCAGCCTGCAAGGCTTCGATATCGAGCTGGGCAACGCGATCTGCGCCAAGCTTGAGGTCAAGTGCACCTGGGTGCACAACGAATTCGACGGCATGATCCCGGCCCTGCGGGCACGCAAGTTCGACGCGATCATGTCGTCCATGGCCGTGACCCCGGCGCGGGAAAAAGTCATCGACTTCAGCGACCGCCTGTTCCTCAGCCCGACCTCGGTGATCACCCGCAAGAGCGCTGACTTCGGTGACACGCCGGAATCGTTGAAAGGCAAACAAGTGGGCGTGCTGCAAGGCTCGCTGCAAGAAGCCTACGCCCGTGCCCACCTGGCCAAGCTGGGGGCGCAGATCAAGGCGTACCAGTCCCAGGAGCAGAACTACGCCGACCTGCAAAACGGCCGCCTCGACGCCACCCTGACCGACAAGCTCGAAGCCCAGCTCAACTTCCTGTCCAAGCCTGAAGGCGCCGACTACAAGACCGGCCCCGCCTTCAAGGACCCGACCTTGCCCCTGGACATTGCCATGGGCCTGCGCAAGAACGACCAGGCATTGCGCGCGCTGATCAACAAGGGCATCGCCGCCGTGCAGGCCGATGGCACCTACGCGCAGATCCAGAAGAAGTACTTCGGCGATCAAGACATCTACAACGAGTGATCCCAACGCCTCACCCCTGTAGGAGCCGGCTTTTGTGGCGAGGGCGCTTGCTCCCGCTGGGGTGCGAAGCAGCCCCAAAAAAGCCGGCCCCAGCTGCGCTGTCGAGCGGGAGCAAGCTCCCTCGCCACAGCAAGCCGGCTCCTACAAAGGTCGTGTGCGTCCTTGAGAGATACCCACCATGAACGAACTCCTCAACTTGCAAGGCTACGGCCCGATGCTCGCCCACGGTGCCTGGATGACGCTCAAGCTGGCGTTCCTCGCGCTGGCCCTGAGCCTTGCCCTGGGCCTGATCGCCGCGGGTGCCAAGCTGTCCAGCGTGAAATGGCTGCGGGTGCCGGCCACCCTGTACACCACGCTGATCCGCAGCGTGCCGGACCTGGTGCTGATCCTGCTGATTTTCTACAGCCTGCAATTGTGGCTCAACGACCTGAGCGAAACGTTCGGCTGGGACTACTTTGAAATCGACCCTTTCACCGCTGGCGTCGTGACCCTGGGCTTTATCTACGGCGCGTATTTCACCGAGAACTTCCGTGGGGCGATCCTCAGTGTACCCGCCGGCCAGCTGGAAGCCGCCACCGCCTATGGCCTGAGCCGCTGGCAGCGTTTTCACCTGGTGCTGTTCCCGCAGTTGATGCGCTTCGCCCTGCCGGGCCTGGGCAACAACTGGCTGGTGCTGCTCAAGTCCACGGCGCTGGTGTCGATCATCGGCCTGTCGGACCTGGTCAAGGCGGCGCAGAACGCCGGCAAGAGCACCAATGAACCGCTGTATTTCCTGATCCTTGCGGGCCTGGTGTACCTGGTGATCACCACCCTCTCCAATCGCATTTTCAAGCGCCTGGAGCGGCGCTACAACCTGGGCATCAAGGGGATGGCGCGATGATCGAACTGTTCCAGCAATACGGCCTGGCTTACTTGTTCAGCGATGGCGCAGGGTTGTCAGGCGTTGCCATGACCTTGTGGCTGTTCATTGTTTCGGTGGTCCTGGGGTTCTGCCTGTCGATCCCCTTGGCCTTGGCCCGCGTCTCGTCGCACTTCTGGCTGCGCTGGCCGGTGGAGGTCTACACCTACCTGTTTCGCGGCACGCCGCTGTATATCCAATTGCTGATCTGCTACACCGGGCTGTACAGCCTGGAACTGGTGCAGGACAACGTCCTGCTCAACCAGTTTTTCCGCAATGCACTGAACTGCACACTGCTGGCCTTCGTGCTGAACACCTGCGCCTACACCGTGGAGATCTTTGCCGGAGCGATCCGCAATATCCCCCACGGCGAAATCGAAGCGGCGCGCGCTTATGGCCTGCACGGCTGGCGCCTGAACCTGTTTGTGGTGGTACCCGCCGCGCTGCGCCGAGCGTTGCCGGCCTACAGCAATGAAATGATCCTGATGCTGCACGCCACCTCGCTGGCGTTTACCGCCACCGTCGCCGACATCCTCAAGGTGGCCCGCGATGCGAATGCCGAGACGTTCCTGACGTTCCAGGCCTTCGGTATCGCCGCCCTGCTGTACATGCTGCTGTCCTTTGCACTGGTGGGCCTGTTTCGACTGGCCGAACGTCGCTGGATGCGTTTTCTTGTTCCTACCCGAGGCTAACCCATGAATCAGTCCGCGCAGGCCCTGGCCGCTTATCCCGTCGACCTCCCCGTTGCCACACCCGCCACCGCAGCGATCAAGCTGCAAGTCGAGGGCATCCACAAACGCTACGGCGAGCACGAGGTGCTCAAGGGCGTGTCGCTGAACGCACGCCAAGGCGATGTGATCAGCCTGATCGGCGCCAGCGGTTCCGGCAAAAGCACGATGCTGCGCTGCATCAACTTTCTTGAACAACCCGATGCCGGGGTGATCACCCTGGACGGCATCAGCATTGAAATGCAGCAAGGCCGCGCCGGGACCCGCGCGCCGCATCAGGCCCAACTGCAGAACCTGCGCACGCGCCTGGCCATGGTGTTCCAGCATTTCAACCTGTGGAGCCACATGACTGTGCTGGAAAACATCACCATGGCCCCGCGCCGGGTGTTGGGCGTGAGCGCCGCCGAGGCGGAACAACGCGCGCGCCTGTACCTCGACAAGGTGGGTTTGCCCGGCCGCGTGGCGGACCAATACCCGGCGTTCCTGTCGGGGGGCCAACAGCAGCGGGTGGCGATTGCCCGCGCCCTGGCAATGGAGCCGGAGATCATCCTGTTCGATGAACCGACGTCAGCGCTGGACCCAGAACTTGTAGGAGAAGTTCTCAAAGTCATACAGACGTTGGCCGAGGAAGGTCGTACCATGCTGATGGTCACCCACGAGATGGGCTTTGCCCGCCAGGTGTCCAGCCAAGTGCTGTTCCTGCATCAGGGCCGGGTCGAGGAACAAGGCAACGCCGCGATCCTCGACCACCCCGGCAGCGAGCGCTTGCAGCAATTTCTTTCCAACCGTTTGAAGTGAACTCATGGATACCAAGGCCAACGGACCCCACTCCTCCCCTGCGCTGGATCGCATCGATGAGGCGATCATCGACGTGCTGCGCCACCAGGGGCGTATCACCTACGAAAAGCTTTCGTCGCTGGTGCACCTGACCCCCAGGCCGTGCCTGGAACGGGTGCGCAAACTGGAGCGGCGCGGGGTGATTCGCGGGTATGGCGCGATCATCGACGTGCAGATGGTCTCGCCCGGGTTGTCGCTATTGGTGTTGGTGGCCTTGTCCAACCAGAGCGGGCGCTCGGCGCAAAAAGCCTTCGAGGCGTGCGTCAAGGCCTGCCCGCAGGTGTTCGAGTGCCAGTTGATCAGCGGGCCGTTCGACTACAGCCTGCGCATGCGCTGCCGCGACATGGAGCACTACCGGGTGCTGACGGAGACCTGGTTGAACAATGACGAATTGCACATTGACAAGTTGGTGGCGCATCCGGAGTTGGCGGTGGTCAAGAACACTGCCACCGAGCTGACCTGAAACCCACCCTCCAAAACAATGGAGATCCCACATTTCTAACCGTGCCCACTTGCGATTTTTTTGCCAGGCTTGGCGCCAATCAACGTGGCCTGGCCATCTTTCTGCTTGCCCATCCGCGCCTCGGTGATCAACCCCGGGATCAACTTGCCCTCCGGCAAATTCTTCCAGAACCGGCTGGGCAAATGCCCTTCCATGACCTTGGGGTTCAAGCGCGCCGGGTTGAAGATGTGGCTGTAGTAGGTCAGCCACATGTCACTGTGGGGGTCCTCGATGTTCTGCGCCAATTGCTGCCAGGCTTCGGGGCACTTGCGCTGGTGAATCATCTGTTCGCCGTCGTAATACACCCCGTCCAGCGGCGTGGCGATCATCCAGCGGTGGCGCCCCATGCGCCCGACAAAATGCTGACTGGCAGACTTGAGGATGTCGTGCGCCGGCTCATGCCATGCCACGTATTCCGGTAACTCAGGGCCCGCCTCGGCTGGCAGCGCGACAAACCGTACAAACGCATGCAAGTGGTGCGCTTCGCGACTCACCTGCTTGATACGCCGCTGCAATTCACTGCCCAGCTTGTCACCGGCCAACATCGCAGTGCGGTCGCCATGGCTGACGCGCCACAGCACTTCATACAACAGGCTCCAGCGCTGGTCGCCGTTGTAGCAGGCGGCGGACTCCAGCAACTCCAGCAGTGCCTTGGGCACCCGCGTCTGGAACGGCCCGAGCCCGGCGGGGATGGGCTCATCAGTGGCAAACAGATCCGCCGCCTGCACTTCCCCCCAACTGACCTGGCTGGGATCCACCTGATGGCTGAGCAGCCAGCGCGCCTGGTCGCGCCAGGTGCTGAACAGGTTGTCGCATTCCAGGCTGATCATCCCCACAAGCCCATTTGCTGCGGCTGCGGACGGTCGCGCAGTTGTTCGCGCAGCAGCACGCTGGTGCTGTCGGCCTGTTGCGGGTGGTAGTCGCTGGTGATGAAAAACGGCTTGGCCTTGGCCAATACACAGCGCATGCGGGCCAGGTCTTCGAAGCGGATCTTGCGTTCGCGGCGCAGGTCGACCAGGCGCTGGGTGGTGCGCAGGCCAATGCCTGGAATACGGGCGATCAAGGTGGGCTCGGCACGGTTCAGGTCCAGCGGGAAGACTTCACGGTGTTCCAGCGCCCAGGCCAGCTTGGGGTCGATGTCCAGGGCCAGGTGGCCGGGGCCTTCGAACAGTTCATTGGCACTGAACCCGTAGCTGCGCAGCAGGAAATCGGCCTGGTACAAACGGTGCTCGCGCATCAGTGGCGGCGCGGCCAGGGGCACGCTTTTGGGGCTGTTGGGGATGGGACTGAACGCCGAGTAATACACCCGGCGCAACTTGAAGTTGCCGTACAGCGCCTCGGCACCGTGGAGGATGGTGCTGTCGTCGGTGTCGTCGGCACCCACGATCAATTGGGTGCTCTGCCCGGCCGGGGCAAACCGCGGGGCACGCGGTTCATTGCGCACCGTTTGCTCGCCGGTGTAGATGGTCTGCATGGCCTGCTTGATCGACACGATCTTTTTTTCCGGCGCCAGGGTCTGCAGGCTGGCCTCGGTGGGCAACTCGATGTTCACGCTCAGGCGGTCGGCATAACGCCCCGCTTCGGCGATCAGTGCCGGGTCGGCGTCAGGAATGGTCTTGAGGTGGATGTAGCCACGAAAGTCGTGCTCTTCGCGCAACAGTTTCGCGACGCGCACCAGTTGTTCCATGGTGTAGTCGGACGAGCGGATGATGCCGGAACTGAGAAACAGCCCGCTGACGCAATTGCGCCGGTAGAAATCCAGGGTCAGGGTGACCACCTCCTCCGGGCTGAAGCGTGCACGGGGCACGTCGCTGGAGCGGCGGTTGACGCAGTATTGGCAGTCGTAGAGACAGAAGTTGGTGAGCAGCACCTTGAGCAGCGAGACGCAGCGCCCGTCGGGCGTGTAACTGTGGCAGATGCCCATGCCATCGGTGGAACCCAGCCCCGCCTTGCCCTCGGAACTGCGCTTGGGCGCACCACTGCTGGCGCACGAAGCGTCGTACTTGGCGGCGTCGGCAAGGATGCTGAGTTTTTCGATCAATTGCATGGAGGGCCACCGATACTGGTTTTTTGTACAGTATCAGCGAGCACCCACAAATGCCAGCCTGGAACGACGACCTGTAGGAGCCCGGCTTGCCGGCGACGATTCGACAAGCCGGGCGCCTACAAGGGGTTAGGTAATAGCAACCAAATATCAGCTGGCCGTAGCGAGCAGTAGATCCTGCACCGAGCGCCCCTTGCCACGGCTGCGGTCGTGCTCGAACAGCGACGCGGCGATCTCATCCGCGCGGATCGGCAGCACCGACAGCAAGGTGTCGCTCAGGCCGTGGCTGGCCTGGCTGAAGCCCTGGATGTAGATGCCCGCCTTGCAGCGCTCGTCGGTGACGATGCGGTAGTCGCGCGCCACTTCAAAGTCGCCCATGTAGGCTTCCAGCGGCGCCAGCAGTTCGCGGTGCATCTGGCGCTCGTAACCGGTGGCCAGCACCACGGCGTCGTAGTGGCTCACGCTGGTTTCGCCGGTGGCGTTGTTGCGCAGGGCCAGTTCGATGCCCAGCGGGCCGGCGCTGGCTTTCTCGACCACGGTCATGGTGCGGAAAGCCTGGCGGGCAATGCCGGAAACTTTCTGGCGATAGAAAATGCCATAGATGCGCTCGATCAGGTCTAGGTCCACCACCGAATAGTTGGTGTTCTGGTACTCGGCGACCAGGCGCTCACGCTCGGCACCCACCTGCTGGAACACCAGGTCGGTAAAGGCCGGCGAGAACACTTCATTGACGAATGGGCTGTCATCGGCCGGCTTGAGCGCCGAACCGCGCAGGATCATGTCAACCTGCACTGACGGGAAGCTGTCATTCAGGTCGATAAAGGCCTCGGCCGCGCTCTGGCCGCCGCCGATGATCGCGATGCGCATCGCCTTGCCGTCGACACACGGCTGGGTGGCCATGCGTGCCAGGTATTGGGAATGGTGGAACACTCGGCCGTCATCCTTGAGGGCCTTGAAGGCTTCGGGAATGCGCGGCGTGCCCCCGGCGCTGACCACCACCGAGCGGGTGGTGCGCACATGCTGTTCGCCCAGGGCATCGCGGGAAATCACGCGCAAGGCTTCCACCTGTTGCTGGTGCAGGATCGGCTCGATGGCCAGCACTTCCTCGCCATAGCGGGCCTGGTCCTGGAACTGCCCGGCAACCCAGCGCAGGTAGTCGTTGTACTCCATGCGGCAGGGGTAGAAGGTGCCCAGGTTGATGAAATCCACCAGGCGGTCGTGGGCCTTGAGGTAGTTGACGAAGGAATAAGGGCTGGTGGGGTTGCGCAGGGTGACCAGGTCCTTGAGGAACGAGATCTGCAATTCGCTCTGGGTCACCAGGGTATTGCCGTGCCAGCGGTAGTCGGCCTGCTTGTCGAGAAACAGCAC
>Ga0157375_10005649_pt1 | contig 10889 bp, 7 predicted proteins | sample M35metaG_FD_115311 | JGI IMG/M metagenome (GOLD analysis project Ga0157375, IMG submission 115311) | Miscanthus rhizosphere microbial communities from Kellogg Biological Station, Michigan, USA - M3-5 metaG | ecosystem: Host-associated > Plants > Roots > Rhizosphere > Soil | place: USA: Michigan...
ACGTTCGTGGGGCCACCTCCTGCAACGCGATGTTGAGCTCGAGCACGTTCACGCGCGGTTCGCCGAGGAACCCGAGCGTCTTCTCCGCGGTGTGGGCGTCGATCAGTTGCATCACCTCGTCGGGCGGGAGCCCGCGGACGGAGGCGATGCGCGGCGCCTGGAAGCGCGCGGCGGAGACCGAGATGTCGGGGTCGAGGCCACTGCCCGATGCGGCCAGCAGGTCGACGGGGATGTCCGCCGTCGTGAGTCCCGGCGTGTACGGCGACTCCAGCTTGAGGATCGCGGTGGCGCGGGACTCGATGTCGTCGGCCAGCTGCTGCGACCGTGGCCCGAGGTTGGTCCCCGATGACGTGGCGGCATCGTTCTGCACGGCCGATGGCCGCCCGTAGAACCACTGCGGGCCCGTCCATCGCTGACCGATCAAGGCGCTGCCGACGGGTTGCCCGGCCACGTCGACGAGGGAGCCATCCGCGTCGTGGGCGAACGCGACCTGCCCGATCCCGGTCATGACAAGCGGGTACGCGATCCCAGTGACCGCTGCCAGCAGCAGCGTGGCACGCAGCGCGCGGAGTGCCGTGCGCATCACGGGAAATGCACCCCCGTGAGGAGGATGTCGATCAGCTTGATGCCGATGAACGGCACGATGATCCCGCCGAGCCCGTAGATCAGCAGGTTGCGGCGCAGCAGACCCTCGGCGCCGACTGGCCGGTACCGCACGCCGCGCAGCGCGAGCGGTACCAACAGCACGATGATCAGCGCGTTGAAGATGACTGCCGACAGGATCGCTGACTGCGGTGACGTGAGGTGCATCACGTTCAAGCGGTCGAGCGCCGGATAGGTCGCGACGAACATCGCCGGGATGATCGCGAAGTACTTGGCGACGTCATTCGCGATCGAGAACGTCGTCAGCGCGCCGCGCGTGATCAGCAGCTGTTTGCCGATCTCGACGATGTCCATCAGCTTCGTCGGGTTCGAGTCCAGGTCGACCATGTTCCCGGCCTCCTTCGCGGCCGATGTGCCGGTGTTCATCGCGACGCCGACGTCGGCTTGCGCGAGCGCTGGGGCGTCGTTGGTGCCGTCGCCGGTCATCGCGACGAGCACGCCGCCCTCCTGCTCCTTCTTGATCAGCGCCATCTTGGTCTCGGGCGTCGCTTCGGCCAGGAAGTCGTCGACCCCCGATTCCTGCGCGATGGCGGCGGCGGTGAGCGGGTTGTCGCCGGTGATCATGACTGTGCGGATCCCCATGCGGCGGAGCTGGTCGAACCGTTCGACCAATCCGTCCTTGATGATGTCTTTGAGCTCGACAACGCCCAGCGGCACTCGATCTTTCGCGACCGCGAGGGGGGTGCCGCCGGCGCGCGAGATGCGCTCGACCGCCTCGTCGAGCTCCGGCGGGAGGTCGCGCCCCGACCAGCCGCGAACCGCGTCGACAGCCCCTTTGCGGATCTCGCTGCCCTCGACGTTCACGCCGCTCATCCGCGTCTGGGCGGTGAACGGCACGAACTCGGCGTGCGCCTCCATGAAGTCGTGTTCGCGCAGGTTGAACCGCTCCTTCGCGAGCACCACGATCGAGCGGCCCTCAGGTGTCTCGTCCGCGAGCGACGCGATCTGCGCGACCTCGGCGAGCTCGCGTTCGTCGACGCCGGGCGCCGGGATGAACGCGACCGCGCGACGGTTCCCGAGGGTGATCGTGCCGGTCTTATCGAGCAGGAGTGCGGAAACGTCGCCGGCGGCTTCGACCGCCCGTCCGCTCATCGCGAGCACGTTCCGCTGCACCAGCCGGTCCATCCCTGCGATCCCGATCGCCGACAGCAAGCCGCCGATCGTCGTCGGGATCAGACAGACGAACAGCGCGATCAGCATCGCGTCGCTCACCCGGTTGCCCGCGTAGATGGCGAAGGGCTGCAGCGCCACGACCACCATCAGGAAGATGATCGTGAACTTCACGAGCAGCAGCGACAGCGCGATCTCGTTCGGTGTCTTCTGGCGCTCGGCGCCCTCGACCAGCCGGATCATCCGGTCGATGAACCCCTCGCCCGGCTCGGCCGTGATCGAGATCTTGATCCAGTCGGAGAGCACCTTCGTGCCGCCGGTCACGGCCGAGCGGTCACCGCCCGACTCGCGGATCACCGGCGCCGATTCGCCGGTGATCGCCGACTCGTCGACCGACGCGATCCCCTCGACGATCTCGCCGTCACCGGGGATCAGCTCGCCCGCGGAGACCATCACAAGGTCACCGGCACGGAGGTCGGAGGCCGGCACGGTCTCCTCGCTGCCATCGGCTATGAGGCGTCGTGCGATGAGATCTGCGCGCGTGCGCCGAAGCGTCTCGGCCTGCGCCTTGCCGCGACCCTCGGCCATCGCTTCGGCGAAGTTCGCGAACAGCACCGTGAACCACAGGCCGAGCCCGATCGCGGTGTCGAACGCGACGGGCCCACCGCTGACGGCGTCGGCAACGATCCGGATCGTGACCACGGCCGACACGACCTCGACCACGAAGATCACCGGGTTGCGAAGCAGTGTGCGCGGGTTCAGTTTGCGGAAGCTGTCCACGATCGCCTGCCGAACGATCGGGCCGTCGAACAGGGGCTTGGCCTTGGCCGTCGTGGTGGTCGCGGGCTCGAGTTGCGGAGGAGCGACGACCGTCATCTCAGCTCAGTCCCTTCTGCAGATGCTCGACGATCGGACCGAGCGCGAGCGCCGGCAGGAACGTCAGCGCGCCGATGATCACGATCACGCCGGTGAGCAGGCCCGCGAACAGCCCGGTGTCGGTTCGCAGCGTCCCCGCGGTGAACGGGACGGTGCGCTCCTTTCCGACGCTCGCGCCGAGCGCCAAGGCTGCGATCAGCGGGACGAACCGGGCGACGAGCATCGCGATGCCGCCGGTGACCGTGTAGTACGGCGAGCTCGCGGTGAGCCCAGCGAACGCCGAGCCGTTGTTGTTCCCCTGCGATAGGTACGCATAGAGGATCTCGCTGAAGCCGTGCGGCCCTGTGTTGAGCGGCCCCGCGAGCCCGGACGGCGTCACCACCGCGATCGCCGTGAACGCGAGCGCGACCAGGAACGGCACGAGCACCGCGATCACGACGATCTTGACCTGGCGGGCGCCGATCTTCTTGCCGAGGTATTCCGGCGTGCGTCCGACCATCAAGCCACCGATGAAAACCGCGATCACGACGTAGAAGACCATCCCGTAGAGGCCGCTTCCGACGCCTCCGAAGATCACTTCGCCGATCGCGATGTTGAACATCGGGGCGAGGCCGCCCAGCGGTTGGTACGAGTCGAGCATCGAGTTGACGCTGCCGTTGGACGCGTCGGTCGTGGTCACGGCCCAGAGCGACGACTCGTCGGACCCGATCCGGACCTCCTTGCCTTCGAGGTTCGGCGCAGTCGCGGATACACCGGCCGCCTGCATCGCCGGTGTCTCCGTCCGCTCACCCGGGACGGTGAGTACGAGCCCTGCCACCAGCAGGACCCACATCACCGAGAAGAGCATCCAGCCCTGGCGGACGTTGCCGACCATCTTGCCGAACGTGTAGGTCAGCGCGCCGGCGATCCACAGGATCGCGAACATCTCGACGAAGTTGGACAGCGGTGTCGCGTTCTCGAACGGGTGCGCCGAGTTCACGTTGAAGAACCCACCGCCGTTCGTGCCGAGCTGCTTGATCGCGATCTGGCTCGCGACCGGTCCGCGTGCGATCGTCTGTGCGAACCCTTGGACGCCGGTGACCGACGCCGACGAGCTGAGCGTCTGCACGACGCCCTGGCTCATCAGGACGATCGCGACGAGCACCGCCATCGGCAGCAGGACGTACAGCACGCCCCGCACGAGATCGCGCCAGAAGTTGCCGACATTGTCGGTGCCCGCCCGGGTGAAGCCGCGGATCATCGCGATCACGACCGCGATCCCCACCGCCGCCGACACGAAGTTCTGGAACGTCAGCGCCAGCATCTGGGTGAGATAGCTCATGGTCGTTTCTCCGCCGTAGGACTGCCAATCCGTGTTGGTCATGAAGCTCGCGGCGGTGTTGAACGACAGGTATGGATTGACGCCGGCGAAGCCTTCGGGGTTGAGCGGCAGGTGCTGCTGCCCCCGCAAGACGAGGTAGACGAACGCCATGCTCGATACGCTGAACCACAGCACCGCGGTCGCGTACCGTCGCCACGACTGCTCGGCGTCGGGGTTCACGCCGATGATCAGGTAGACGGCGTGCTCGAGGCGGCCTGTCTGCTCGCGGGTGTACACGCGGTGCAGGTACGCGCCGAGCGGCGGCGTCAGCGCGATCAGCAGCAGCAGGTAGACGACGATCGTGATCATCTAGAACCGCTCCGGGCGGATCAGCACGTAGACCAGGTAGATGAGCAGTCCGACGGCGAGCAGCAGCTCGAGCGCATCGGAGATCCTCATATCGCGTCGAACCAGCGGACGAGTGCGAAGGCCAACAGGAAGAACCCCGCGGTGATCGCGACGACCCAGATGTCCCACACGGTCCTCACCTCCTGCGACCGACGGTAGCCATCGCATATGTGGTGAACCGTGAGGAAGGGGCCGGCGCGCCTACGGGTTCCGTAAAGGTCGGGCGCTCAGGCCGTCGTCGCAGGTCAGCGGGGGTGTAGCGCTGGCTATCCTTCGACCATGAGCACGTCGCGGACCGTCGCCTTGATGCGCGCGGGCCCGCGCGGACATCTGAGGGCGATCGGCTATCTGATCGCGGTGGCGGGGCCGTTCGTCGTGGTGGCGGGCTTCCTTCCTTTCCGCGATACGCTGCAGCCGCTCACGGTCGGGTTCTCGTTCCTCGTGGTCGTGGTGGCTGCCGCGATCGTCGGGAGGCTCGGCCCCGGGCTCGTGGCTGCGGTCGTGTCGTTCCTGACGTTCAACTTCTTCTTCCTGCCGCCGTACGACTCGTTCGTGATCGCGCGGGGCGAGCACGTGGTGGCGCTGATCGTGTTCCTCGCGCTGTCGGTGTTGATCTCTCTGCTGTACACGCGGGCGGTCGACCGCGCCGATGTCGCCGAGGCGAAGGAGAGCGAGCTGCAAGCGATGCAGGAGCTGAGCCGTGACCTCGTCGTGCGCGGTCCGGGCGAGGAGACGTATGCGGCGCTGTTGGACGACGTCGTCGCACGGTTCGGGTTCGACGCCGGCGCGCTGTTCGTGAGCAGCGCGGGAGGCGGCTTGGATGAGCGCGTCGTCGCCGGCGCGCCTGCCGGGTCGATCAGCCCATCCTGGAACCCGGCGGACCCCGGGCGCGCGCCGGAACGGCTTCCGCTGTCCGTCGGAAACCGCACGCTCGGTCTGGTCGTGTTGACGGGGTCGCGCGATGCGCTCGATCCGGCCGAGACGCGCGTCCTACGTGCGGTGTGCGATCAGCTGGCGCTTGTTTTAGAGCGCGATCGGCTGCTCCGCACAGCCACCGACGCCGAGATCCTGCGCCAGACCGAGACGGCCCGCCGCACGATGCTCGCCGCCGTCTCGCACGACCTCCGCAGCCCGCTCGCCGCGATCAAGGCGTCGGTGACCGACCTGCTCGATCCCGAGGTCGAGCGGTCGCCCGATGACCGTGACGCCGTGCTCAGGGTGGTCGATCGTGAGGCCGATCGCTTAGACGCCCTCGTCGCCAACCTGCTGGATCTCTCGCGGATCGAGGCCGGGGTCGTGCACGCCAACCTCGAGCACGTCGATCTCGCGGAGGCGGTGACGGGCGAGGTCGATGCCGCGGTGCTGCGCTGGCCCGACGTCCGGATGACGATGACGATCGACGACGGGCACGAGGTCGTTATCGCAGATCCGGTCTTCGTGCCGCGGGTGGTGTCTAACCTGTTGGACAACGCTGCGCGGTCCGCCGTCGCGGCCGGGCATTTTGCGGTCGAGATCGAGATCGGCTCGACCGCGCACGGGGAGCGCAACGCCCAGGTCGCGGTCAAGGTGGTCGACCACGGGGCTGGTCTGACCACGATGGAGCGCACGCAGCTGTTCCTGCCGTTCTCCCGGCTCGACGAGCGCACGACGAAGCTCGGCTCCGGCCTCGGACTCGCGATCGCACGCGGGTTCGTCGACATCATGGGTGGCGAGCTCTGGCTGGAGGACACGCCGGGCGGCGGTGCGACCTTCGCGTTCTCGTTGCAGGAGGCCTCGTGACGAAGATCCTGGTCGTCGACGACGAGCCACAGATCCGCGAGGCGATCCAGCGATCCCTGGTCGCGCGGGACTACGACGTGGAGCTCGCAGCCGACGGCGCAGTCGCGCTGGACCTTGCGGCCGCGTCGCCACCCGATCTGGTGGTGCTCGACCTCAACATGCCGGTGCTCGACGGACTGGAGTTCTGTCGCAGGATCCGAACGTGGAGCAGCGTGCCCATCATCGTGCTGTCGGTCCGCGACGAGGAGCCGGACAAGATCGCGGCGCTCGATCTCGGCGCCGACGACTACCTGACCAAGCCGTTCGGGACCGGTGAGCTGCTCGCCCGGGTCCGTGCGCTCCTGCGGCGAGGCGAGGGGGCGCAGGCGGACCGCCCGGCGAGCTACCAGCTCGATGGGGTGTCGATCGACATGCAGGCGCATCGCGTCACCCGCAGCGACGGTGACGTGCACCTGACCAAGACCGAGTGGTCGCTGCTCGAGGCTCTCACGGCCTATCCCGGCAAGCTGCTCACCCACCGGTGGCTCCTCGAGCGCGTATGGGGCGACACCTACGGCGACGACGTCGAGGTTCTCCGGGTGTTCGTGAGCCAGCTTCGGCGAAAGATCGAGCCCGACCCGCGCCGTCCGCGGGCGATCGTCACCGAGCCGGGGATCGGCTATCGGTGGAGCGGGGAGGCGATCCGCGACTCCTGATCAGACCGAGGCGAGCTCCGGCGGCGCGTCGATCGCGCCGGGCACGCCCCGCACGTAGTACGGGATGTCGGCGACGTCGATGTGCGCGTAGCGGCCGAGCGCATGCTCGATCTTGCGGCTCGTGCGGTCGTGCAGGAGCCGTTGCCGCAGCCGCGGGTAGTCGCGCCGCGGCATCACCACCGTCACCTCGGTCCCCTCGGATGCGAGACCGACGATGTAGCGCTCGACGGCGCGCGGGACGTCGCGGTCCCAGCATTCGATCACGTCGAGCGGAACAGGAGCCTTGAGCTCCGACCAGCGCTCGGCGAGGCGCGCTGCGCGATCGGGGTCGGCGGCCGCGTGCACGGCGCGTACCGACCTCGTCCCCAAGCCGAGCGCGTAGGCGACCGCCTGCAGCGTTGCCCGGTCGAGCTTGTCGACGAGGACGACCACGTCGTGGGTCTGCCTGGCGGTGAGCCGCACGACCGGCCGTCCTTCGGCGTCGCGCTGCAGCGGATGGACCCCGTCGGGGTGATCGCGGACCATCGTGACGCGCACGTGGCCGTAGGGCAGCAGCGCCCGGTGCAACCGGGCGCCGGCCCGTCGGTCGGCGACGTGTTCGCGAAGGGTCCGCTCGTGCGGCACCGGCACGATCACGATCGCGTCGCGATCCTCACGCTCGTAGGCGGCGAGGAACCCGGCGAGGCGCGCCGCCTGATCGCCGCGTCCTCGCACGATCCGCAACGGGATCGCGTCCAGGCCGGCGTCGTGCCAGGCGGCCGCCAGCGCTCGGGTCCGCGTGGGGTCGTCCTCGACGTGGACCGCGATCGTGCGCTCCGACCGGATCGTCCGGGTGTACTGCAAGGCGTGCACGGTCTTCGGGTCGAGGTCGTCGACCAGCAGGATCGTGATCGGCGGTCGGCCGGCCGGGGCCGCGAACGCCTCTAGGTCGCGCTCGAGCTCGCGCTTCTCGCGGGCGTATTGGTGGTTCATCCGCACGAGCAACACGACGAGGACAGGCACGAGGATCAGGATGACCCAGGCACCCTCGGCGAACTTGGTCCGGGCCACGATCGCGAGCACGACGCCGGTCGCGATCGCACCGAGGCCGTTGATCAGCAGCCCGACGCGCCAGCCCTGCTCACGCAGCCGGAGGTGCCGCTTCGCCATCCCCGCCTGCGACAGCGTGAACGACGTGAACACGCCGATCGCGTAGAACGGGATCAGCTTCGTGACGTCCGCATGGAACGCGATCACCAGAACGATCGCGACCGCCGACAGCGCCAGGATGCCGTTGGAGAACACGAGCCGGTGACCGCGCGTCGTGAACTGGCGCGGCAGGAAGTCGTCGCCGGCGTGGAAGTTCGCGAGGCGCGGGAAGTCGGCGTACGCGGTGTTCGCGGCCAGCACGAGGATCAGGGCGGTCGCGATCTGCAGCAGCGCGAACGCGGCGTGGCCGAGCGGGCTCGACCCGTAGACCGCATGGCCGATGTCGGCGACGACGGTCGACCGTCCCGAGAAGTCGGGCCTGATCTGGAGCTTGGCGGCGAGCCAGGAGATGCCGAGGAACATCGTGGCCAACAGCAGCCCGAGCGCGACGAGCGTCTGCCGGGCGTGCTTCCACTCGACCGGCCGGAACGCCGGGACGCCGTTCGAGATCGCTTCGACGCCGGTCATCGCGGTGCTGCCCGACGCCAGCGCGTGGAGCGCGACGAAGACCGGCACCAGCGCGAACGCCGACAGCTCTCCGCCCGTCGTCACCGGCGGCGGGACCACGATCGACCCGGTCGCGGCTCGCGTCACGCCAACGACGATCAGCGACAGGATGCACGCGATGAACACGTACGTCGGCGCCGCGAAGATCTTGCCCGACTCACGAACGCCCCGGAGGTTCCCGTACGCGATCAGAACGATCGAGAGCACCGCCATCTCGACCCGGAACGGCGCCGACGCGGGCACCAGCGCGATGATCGCCGCGACGCCGGCCGAGACCGACACCGCGACCGTCAGCACGTAGTCGGTGAGCAACGCGACACCGGCGACCTGCGCCGGGATGAGCCCGAAGTTGTCCTTCGTGACGATGTAGGCGCCCCCGGCGGACGGATAGGCCTTGATCGTCTGGCGATAGCTGAAAACCAGGATCGCCAGCACGCCCACGATCGCCGCCGACAGCGGCACGATGAGCGAGAACATCAGTAGGCCGACACCCGCGATGGCGAGGGTCTTCAGCATCTCCTCCGTCGCGTACGCGACCGAGGACAACGCGTCCGAGCTGAAGATCGCGAGCGCGGCGATCTTGCCGAGGCGCTCGTGCACCAGGTGTGCGGTGGGGATCGGCCGGCCGAGGAACGCCCGTTTGACGGCGTACCCGGAGCTCCGGGGCAGGGGCGGACGTGCCCGCACGCCGGTCCTGGTCGGAGCGTTCGTCGTCTCGGTCGTGGGCGTCTGGTCGGTCTGCATCACGTTCCACGGTAGGAACGCGGGATAAGGGATCCATAAGGACGACTATCGTTGCGAGCGTGGATCGAACGGCGGTCGTGTCTGCCCGGGTGCTGGGGGTCCGCGGGCACGCGTGGCGCATCTGGGCCGCGTACCTCGTCGCCACGGTCGGCGGCCTCGCGATCGCGGCGGTCATGGAGCCGTTCCGCGACACGCTCTCGCACACCCTGACCGCGTTCGCGTTCCTCGTTCCGGTGGTGGTCGCGTCGTGGCTCGGCGGAGTGATCCCCGGGATCGTCGCCGCGGTGGTGGGGTCGGCGCTCTACAACCTCGGGTTCCTGCCGCCGTACGGCACGTTCAACCTCGAGCGGACCGAATACGTGGTCGCGTTCCTCGCGTTCCTGGCGATGTCGCTGCTGATCTCGTGGCTGGTCGGCGTGGCGCTCGAGCGCGCCACCGCCGCGGAGGACCGCGAGGCCGAGGTGCGGTTGTTGTTCGACCTGAGCCACGTGCTCGTGTCGGAGCGCGCTGAGGGCCTGACACCGGCGCTCGGCCGCGCCGCGGAACGGCTCGGCTTCGTGCTCGCGTCGGTCCGTGACGAGGACGACCCTGCGGCGTCTTCGTCGACCGCCTTCCCGCTGCGGGTGGGGCCGGCACGGGTCGGCTCACTGGTGTTCGTCGGCGACCGGTCGCCACTGACCGCCGCCGAAACGCGGGTCGTGCGGACCTTCGCGGACGAGGTCGCATTGGTCGTCCAGGCCGAGCGGCTGGAGCAGGAGCTGCGGGAGGCCGAGCTCTACAAGCGGACGGAGGACATGCGCCGGTCGCTGCTCGCGGCCGCCTCACACGAGCTGAAGAGCCCGATCGCCGCGATCACCGCCTCGGTCACCGACGTGCTCGACCGCAAGGCCTTCGACGCGGACGGCGTGCGGGTGGTGCTCGAGGATGTCCGGGCGTCGACCGGACGGCTCGAGCAGCTGATCACCAACCTGCTCGACATGTCGCGGATCGAGTCGGGAACGCTCGTCGCGCACGACGACCTCGTGGACCTCGACGACGTGATCGGCCCTGCGGTCGACGGCGTCCGTGAGCGCTGGCCGGGCGTCGAGATCGAGGTGCGGGTCACGGACGAGGCGGTGCGGGTGCGCGGCGACTGGCTGTTCGTCGAGCGGGTCGTGACCAACCTCGTCGAGAACGCCGCGCGCGCGGTGCGCAGCGCCGCCGACCGGCGGATCGAGCTCGGTGCGGAGCGGGCCGACGGCGTGGTCGTGGTGCAGGTCGTCGACCACGGGCCGGGGCTCGCGTTCGGCGACCAGCAGCTGCTCTTCACGCCGTTCTACAAGCTGCAGGAAGGATCGCCGCGCCTGTCCGCCGGGCTCGGGCTCGCGATCTGCAAGGGCTTCGTCGAGGCGATGGGTGGGGAGATCTGGGCGACCGACACCCCGGGCGGCGGCACGACGATGGGGTTCCGATTGCCCGCGGCATGAGCGACCCGTTGATCCTCGTCGTCGACGACGAGCCACAGATCCTTCGCGGCCTGCAAACGATGCTCCGAGGTGCCGGTTACGAGGTGGCGACCGCGACTACCGCGGCGGAGGCGCTGGCGGTAGCAGCGGCGCACCCTCCCGAGGCGGTGATCC
>Ga0157375_10005650_pt1 | contig 10883 bp, 8 predicted proteins | sample M35metaG_FD_115311 | JGI IMG/M metagenome (GOLD analysis project Ga0157375, IMG submission 115311) | Miscanthus rhizosphere microbial communities from Kellogg Biological Station, Michigan, USA - M3-5 metaG | ecosystem: Host-associated > Plants > Roots > Rhizosphere > Soil | place: USA: Michigan...
ATCTCCTCGAGAGCTTCGGGAATAGTGGCAAAGGGCTTCACTATTTATAGGATAACAAGTCGCTCCAAGCCGGCTCGCCGACGTGTTTACAGACCCAGGCGCTTGTCGAGTTCGGCGGAGACTGCCGGCAACCGCTCCGGGTTGCGCATCAGGTTGCGGACGCCGTCGGTGCCGAAGCTCTCATAGAGCGCGTCCACGGCTTCGAGCGCCAGCGAGTAGGCCAAGCGGGCGCTTTCGGCGTTTAATCCCGACCATCCCCCCCGTAGAGCCTCCAGCTTCGGCAATTGTCCGGCCTTTGCTAACTCCGCGAGTTGCGCGCGAGCCCGCGGAGGCAGCGTCTCGCCGGATAATTTTTGCGCCATGCCTTCCTGCAGCCAGGATGGCCATTCGCCCAGCATTGCCAGGCACGCGTGCGTGGTTTCGTGAGCCAAGACTTGCTCCTGACGCGCATCCATCTGTTGGCCGCTCATCACCGGCACGCGGATGCGCCCGTCGTACTGTCCGCCGCTCCACTCGGCGGCGTCAGTGGCCTTCTTGTACGCGTCCCGGCTCTGGATAATAGTCACGATTTTTTCTTCCGCGAAGCAACCTAGTTGTTCCGATACTAGTGCAAAGGTGCTATCTACAGCCTTGACCATGCCGCGCGCCGTCTCCACCGGAACCGTATCCCGGTCGTAGCGCAGCACCACGCGGAGCCCATACAGCTTTTCACCGCTCTGGTCGTGGGTCTGTTCTTTTTCGACGCAGTGGTACAACTTCTCGATATCGGGGTTGGGCGCCAGGTCCAGTGATTCGCGCCAGTAGCGTAGCGCCTGTTTAGCGTCATCGGCGCGCCACGCCGCGACACCCGCCATTGAAAGCAACACCGGATCGCGGCGCTTCTGAATTTCGGGCTCGAGTATCGACAACGCCTTTCCCGGCTGATTCGCTTCGATCAGTTGGTCCGCCTGGGCCAGAATTACTTTCGCGGACGCAGGCAGGGACGAGCGAGTGCCCTCAGGTGCTTTGAGTGCGTCGATCGAAGCAGCGTTGCGTGCGGCAGCCAACGCTTCATTGACCGTGACCCATGCGGCGTCCTTACGGCCTTTGTCGAAAGAATCCAGATTCGCGATGGCGGTAGCCGGCAGATAGCCTTCTATCTGCCGCCCTCCCACTTCAACCGCCACCTTGTAACAGGGAACCTTTTCGCCCGACAGCGCAAAACGCAGCTTCAGCGGAGTTCCTGCAGCCAACTGTTGCATGACTGGAGCGTCGTCCCCGCATCCGGAACGCAGCGCAGTACTGTCTTTGACGCTGACAGCCGCAGGCGTCTGTGCGTTGATCAGACCTATGGCCATTAACAGCGCAAGCAGTAGTCCCATAGTTCGAGAATACGGGCGAACGGCGCGGAAAGCGCTCCGGCGAATCCCCTATCTGGCGTTAAGGTGAAACCCGATACAGCGTCCCGGCGGAGTTGGTCAAGACCGGCTTCAAATGCGGATCGCTGCGGACTGCTGCCAGAATGCGATCGATATCCCTGCCCTCGGCGAAGCGCGCGAGGTCGTCAGGGGTGGAGTAAAGATACTCCAGCCCACGCATCCGGCAATAGGGCGCCGCGTTCTTGTACGCGTTGATCACGCTCTCCTTGTCGTCGGCGTACCACCAGCGGGGCATCAACATCATCCACTTGCCGCGATGACCCGAAGTAAGATACAGCAGCGGATCGTCGTTGGAAAGCACATTGGCGCCAGCGGGCAGATTCGCCGCCATCCATCGATAGTCGGCACGGCGTTCCGCGACTTTGGAGCGCTCCTCGGCAGCCACTTGGTTGAGTAGTCCGAAGGTCATGTATGCCTGAAGTCCAATGGCGGCAGCGACAATTGCCGCTGCGCCCGTTGCAAACATCACTGCCACCACGCGTTGAGCGGGGTCTTTATGACGCAAAGCCTTTCGCAGCATGCCTACCAAGTGATCGAGTTCGGTCACCAGCCCGGCCAGGAGCAACGGAAACAGCGGCAGCACGAAACGTTCGGTGGGGGGATAGTGCCAAATCGCAAGAATGCCGACCGACAGCAAGCCGAAAGCGGCATAGTCCACGGCGATTCCTCGTCTCACCAGCCGGACGACTCCGGCCAGCATTGCCACCGCGATCATTTGGGTCAAGATCTTCAGCGGCAGAATTGCCATCACCTTCGGCAACACCAGCGAACCAATGCTGTATAAAATTTGATCGATATTTTTCCAAAAAACGATCGCCAAGTTATCCAAGCCGACGGTTGCCTTCTCCAACGCCATATAGTCGAGGTAGTAAAGCAGCGACATATCGTGCGACTGCGGCAGATGCGTCCGCGACCACCAGGACCAGGCGACGACCGCGGGCAGGGAGGTAGCCATGAACAGCCCGGCTCTACGGAAGTCTCGTCTCCATAAGAGGACAGCTGGAACCGAGACCACCAGCGCGATTCCCGCGGTTCGGGAAAGGTATGCGCACGCCGCTGCCAAACCAGCCAGCAGAATCGCGTTGTTTCCTGGACATCGCGCCAGCAGCAATGCTGCGAGAACAAAGCACGTGAAGAAGACTTCGCTCAACATCAGGCTGCCGAACAAGACCAGATACGGGCTCAAACCCAGCGCCGCCGTTAATAGCAGAGCGCGCGCGGGCGTAAGCCCATCCTGCCGGTAGAGCGCCCAGGCCAGAGCCAGAAAAACCACCAGCCAAGGCCAGATCAAAACTGTCGCGGTCGCCAGATTCCCGGGAAAGCTTGGATTGAGTATCCAGGCCAGAGAAAGATAGGCAGGGAACAGGGGCGGGTATTTAGTCTGATACGGATTCTCAGGCAGACTGGGGATGCGATATCCCTGGCCATGGGCGATACTTTGGGCGGTTACGAACATCATCGCGTCGTCGTGAAGACGACCAAAGTCGGGCATATCGGAGTTCCGCCAGGCGAACTGCGCCGACGGTATCAGCAACACGATGAAAGCTAGGACCAGGGCCGCGCGGCTTCGCATCTGAGACCTTGTTACGCCGGCTTCCGGAGCTGCTGCCAGTACAGGACGCACTCCCGTACTACTCCGAGCACATATTCTAGGCAACGGGTGATTAGCAAGATGGTCACGATCGACAAGCAGAAGATCATCACGATGTATCTTGACCAGTGCTCGTAAGTTGAGCCGGTCTCCAGTAATTGGAGAAGGCTGCCAAGCACCAGGGACGCAGCGATCGCGGTCAGCGCCGCATTCATCACCCAGAACCAACGGCTATGGAAGAACTGTTCAACCCACGATTCCTTGCGCTTACCGATCTCTTCAGCGAGCGCAATCTCGATCATCTGGGTGAGAATGTAGCTGGCGCAGAAACACAAACAGGCCGCCGTGCCGAGCAGGTGGCTCACCAGGAAGCGGTAGATCATCCATTCCGGCACCGCGCCATGCTGCAGATAGTAAGCCAGCGGCGGTAACATCAGCACCGCGCTGGTCAGCGTAAGCACAATACCTGCCACCCCGAGCGGCCGGGCGGGGCGATACAAGAAGCCGGTTTCGACGATTACTCGCAAGAAGCGCAGGCCATCGCAGATCACATGGAGTTTGGATTCGCCGACCCGCTCGTGATACGGCATGTCGAGCTCGCTGATCTGGATGGCGTCCGACATCATGGCGCGTGTGCTCATGGCCGGCGTGAAATGCAAACCGTTGGGCAGCGGAAACAGATGAGTAAGGCTCGACCTCCCTACTACCCGCATCCCACTGGCGGTGTCACGTACCCGGGAGTTGGCGAAGATACTCAAAAGGAAAGCGAAAATCGAATTGCCCACCCGGCGTAGCAGGGGCATCTCGCTTTCCGTATTCAGGCGGCAACCTAGGACTACGTCGGTCTTCTTATCAAGAAGTTGGTTGCACAAGGGGGCGAAGAACTTAGGATCGCAAGTCCCATCGGCGTCCACGAACCCAAGGAGGTCCGCATCCGAATCCATCCAGGCCTCCTTGATGGCGGCGCCGTTTCCCTGGTTCTCCGAGAAGACGATCAGCCGGATCAGATCTTTATGGCGGGATGCGAGTTCCACGGTGCGATCGGTGGAACCGTCGCTCACCACGGTTACCTCGACGTCGGTCACTGACGAGTGATCCTGTATATACTGGCGGGCTGCGAGCGACCGCTGAATGATGCTCTCGATGTTATCTTCTTCATTCAGCGCCGGAATGGCGATGCCCAACTTCATAGGTCACTCCAGGGGATTGGCCAAAACTTCATGCCTCATATCGGCTAATGCCTTGAAAGCGCCGGCAAATAGGCGAGGTCTTAGGAGTCAAAACTACACTTTTCGGCCGGCGACCATGGCTCCATCCCCATTCTTGCTATCGACTTAAGGGCCTCAGAGGTTTATATACCCCTCGGGAAAGGCGCAAGAGTACTGGAACTACGGACTCCCAACTTCTTCAAAAACCCCGGCAACTGAGACGATTTCCGGGTCACCTTAGGCCTAACGCCTGATTCTTCTAAAACGGGGGCGATGTTAACTTGGACTCAGCGATAGAGACTGTCGCACTCAGTAGGGAGAGGAAAACTAGGAGACAACATGAAAAACTTTATTTTGAAGTTGAAGGCGATCAAAGATACTCGTGGTCAGGACCTTATCGAATACGCGCTGATGGCCGGCTTCGTTGCCGTGGCCGCCGGTGCGGTTATGCCAGGCGTCGCGTCCAGCATCAGCACCATCTTCTCGAAGGTCGCTTCGGTGATGGCCGTCGCGTCTACCCAGGGTAGCTAATATTCACTTGCCGAATTGGGGGAGCGGATCAACCGCTCCTCTGTTCGTATTTGCGTGTCGTATCCCCGTCTGATCCCCGTCCGTTCCCACCAGTAGCATCGTTCGACTAAGCCCAAGCATCGCTCCGCAGCAACAAACCACACAGGTATTTCCGGCGCGTTAGCGGACTCGATAAAGAATGCCGCCTTCTTCCTCGTGAACCCGCTCCAGGTTGGGATTAGCCGCGGCGTCGCGCAGAACTTCGACGTTGTGGCGCAGGCCGATTTTCGCCAATAAAACGTAGTCCAGGTGCTGTTGGTGGGCGTATTCGACAATTTTCCTATAGCGCGCGGTCTCTCCGGCATCGCCGCCAGTGGATTCAAATTCGCGGGGAGGAACCACAAAACTAATAGCGTGGCGACCCGTGGCGAGGTACAGCGCGGTATCGTCCTGCCAAAGGATATTGGCATCGGCGGGCAGATGGGCGGCGATCCAACGGTAAATGCTGCGATAAGCCAGCGTGTTAGCGCGATCGTTGCGGAAAAGCTTTGGAACAACGCCGACGTCCATGGAAATCTGAAGAACCAGGCCGCCGGTTAGGATGATGACAACACAACCGGCAAAGCTGAAAGCCGCCAGTCGTTGGGCGCGACTGGAATGGGCGATCGCCTGGCGGAACCACTCTGCCATTTGAGCCACCTCGAAACAGAAGCCCGCCAAAAGAAGCGGCGCTAACGGCAAAATGAAGCGTTGATTGGGCTGGTAGTGCCAGACCAAGAGCATGCCAAGCGATACTCCCCCGAACAACGCGTACAATCGCCCGAAGCCTTGCCAAACCATCCGGATACTGCCTAGAATCATCGCCATAGCCAGCGGCCACAGGATCAGTTTTGCCGGCAGGCCTTCTTCCATAGCCTGCGGGAATACCAGTGAACCCATGGATTCCAGCAAGGCACTCCCGTTGCGCCAGAGGATGTGTCCAAGGTTGTCCCAACCGACGTTGAGGAACTGGTATCCAAGATAATTGGTGTAGCAAACCGTTACGACGTCCTGGCCTGGCGCGGCGTGCATACTGCTCCAAACCATCCATCCGGCAATCGCGGGCAGCATTCCCAGAGTGAACCAGAGTGCGCCCCGCGGCTGTTTCTTCCAGAAAAAGTAAGCGATCACGGCGGGAAGAAGCGCGATGCCCGAAGTGCGTGTTAAGTAGGCAGCTCCGGCGATCGCGCCCGCGAGCAGCGGGCCTTGCCAGCCGCGGGAACGCTCGACGACTAAGATCACGCTCAGCAGGAATACCATGAACAGCATCTCCGAGCCCAAGTTCGACACGAAAAACAAAACGTACGGGTTCAGTGCGAACAGTCCCACTACCAGCCAGGTGATGGAGACAGGGAACGACTGACGCATGCACCAAAAGTAGGCAAGCACCAAAACCACCGGGAAACTGAGCCAGGAGAGCATGATCGCCAAGCTGAGGCTCGCCGGAAACACCGGAACCATGCGCCATGCCAGCGACAAATACAGGGGATAGAGGGGTGGATATCTGGTGTCAAATGGCTGCTTCGGGAGGCTCAGAATCCGGTAGCCATCCCCCTGGGCTAGCGCCTGGGCGTCGATTAGATAGACGCCGTCGTCCTGCAGGATTCCGAAATGAGGCACGTCGCGGTTGTGCCATACGAAGAGCAGCGAGGGCAGGAACAAAAGAACCAGGATTGCAGCGGGCACGAGGCGGCGCAGGAACGAACTGGATTCTTCGGTGGAGACTTGCAGTTGTTCAACCAGCATCGTAAGGCGGACCTATATATTCAGAATCGGTCACTCTACCGAGCCACTTTAGCTGGTATCTATTGAATCTTCAGGGCTTTCCGTAGTTCTAAATACCGGGGGTACATCAGGGACTGTAATAAATTGTCGGAGGCGGATTCAGGCAGCGGCCACAGCTTCAGCAGCGCCCGGGCCTCATCCGCCTTCCCGTCGCGTACCAGCGCCGCCGCGTAAAGTGTGCGCGGCAAACCATCCGCGGCCGGATTCGTATTCTGGTAGGCAGTCCTTAGCTGATTGAGATCGTCCGGAATGTGAGCTTCGCCACTCCACACCGCCCGCTGGCGCTCCATGTTAGCGGCCTGGTCCGGCGGGGCCTTCGCGAGCGCGGCCATCGCTTGTTCACGACGCCCAGTTGCGTAGAACCAAACCGCCTCGCGCCAGAGTGCCAGCGGATCATTTTGTTTGGCCAGAAACGCCAGGTACGTCTGCATGAGCGCGTCCGCGCCCGCCAGGTCGCCGCCCAGCCAGCGAGCGTATGCGGCTTTCATCAGGGGGGCACCCTTGAGGAAATTGGGTTCGCGCTCCGACACCTGAGCAAAATATTTCTCCGCGTCGGCGAAACGCCCGTTCATGAAATAGACCTCGCCCAAGGAATCCAGTGAGTTATTCGCCTGGTTCGGCATCTGGCCGTAGGCTTCGAAGGTTTTCTTGGCGGCATCGAGATCTCCGCTCTCCCCCTGGGCATAACCTAAAGCGTTCAGCGCATCGGCGGCGCTGGGATCGATGGCCAGCACGCGGCGATACAGTTCCGCGCTCGCCGAAAATCTCCGCGCCTGCTGTTCTATCGCCGCCAATCCCAACAGCGCACTAGTATCATGCGGACCGAGCCTCGCCAGTTCGGTGAGCGCCGCGACCCGTGCCGCCTGGTCTTTTTGCAGCGTCGCGAGGCTGAGCTGGATCTGCGCCTTATCTAAGGGACTGCGCAGCGATGCGCGCGCCAGAGCCCGCCCCGCCAACTCTGCTGCTAAATCGGGCTGGCCCGCTTGAGCCGCCTGCGCGATCCACGAAGACCATGCGGCGCCGAAATCCGGATCCAGAGCGACTGCCCGCTCAAACTCGCCCCGTCCCCACGCCGCCGCCGCATCCGGATTCGGCGTCGAGAATGGCCGCGCGCCGTCCGCGTCCAGCGTCCGCGCAAGCGCGCTTACCGCGAATAAGGCCGTGCCGTTCACCGATCCAGTAGCGATCATGCGATGGCGCCCGGCGTCTTCGAGAGCGTACTGGATCTGCAGCGATCCGCTCCGCTGCGTGAAGGTGCAATGCAGTAGCTGGGTGGCGTTCTGGAGCGCCGCTGTCCCGACGCTTGCCGCTCGAAGCGGAAGCACGTGCGCGCCGGCAGCAAGTTCCTGGGAAAGGATAGCGGGCCCGGCGTTTGCGACCCAATCGAGCGCTGGGTCCCCGGTCAAATTGGAAAACGGAAAGATGGCGAGCCGTTCCACTCCGCGGTGCGGTGTGGGGGAGCACGCGGCCCCGGCCAGGGCCATGATCGCCAGAAAGAGGGAACGCTTCAGAGGATCTTGGGCTCCGACTCCATGATCTTCTGGAACTCGGGGTCTTTCTGCAGACCCGCGAACTCGGGATCGCTGATAAATTTCTTGCGCTCTTTAAAGCCTTCCTCGAGCGACTTGCGGATATAGCTGATGGCTCGATCCCTAATTCCCGCCTTAGCGAAGGTTTTCGCAAGGTAGTAGAAGTATGTTGGCCGATCGCCTACCGACTGATCCCGCACGGTGTTCCCAACTCCGCTGCGGTGCTCCAGGATCCCAGGATCGATCGTTACCGCCTTCGTGATGTACACCGACGCGAGTTCGTATTGCTTCCGCGCAAAGTAAGCCGAAGCCAGGTTCGCCAACGTCGACGCGGAGTCGGGTGTCATCCGCAGGACCTTCTTGTATTGACCGATCGCGCGCCGGTAGGATTGCCGCGAGTAATAGATCGTTCCCAGATTGTTAATCGCCACGCTGAATTTGGGATCGAGTTTAATGGCCCTCTGATAACACCGTGCGGCGCTGTTCAAATCCGTAAGCTGGTGATAAGCGATGCCAATTTTGTTTACTGAGATCGCAGTCTCGGGAGCTTCTCGATACGCATCGATAGCTTCGCGATACATCTTGCGCGCCATAAAGATGTCGCCTCGCTGCTCGGGTGTGAGTTGAGGACGGGCGGTCGCGGGAGGCGCGGTGTCAGAAACGTTCTGCGCCGGTAGCCCCTGCCAGGCGAGAATCAGAATGAAGGAGAGATGCGACATGAAAAAGCCTCCTCCTATCGAGCTTTCTTGCTATCTACTTTAGCACCGAAAAACGATGGGGAGTGGGGTGGCTCTCGCGTCAGGGGGCTTTGGTCTTAACCGCCTCGCGGCATTGGCCGTTGGTGATGAAGACGTCGCGCGAGTAGCTTTGGGTGAGTTTTACGGACTTTCCGTTCGGCCGGGTTACCCAGATGTGCGAGTCATCAAAACTGATCGGCACGGTTTCGCCGGGCGGCGTCCAGACGGTCCAGCCCTTGTGTGCCTTCGTCAGGTAATTCTTGGATTTGTCTTCCCAGTTTAAGACGTGGGTCCGCTGGTAACCGATGAGGATCTTATTGTCGGCCTCGAAGCAATAGTAATAATAACTGGGTCCGAAGAAGCAATTGTCGCAAAGCAGTTCAGCGTGGTCGAGCAAGCGCGCTTGAACCTGTGGGCGATCAGCTGCAGTTCCGAAGAGGGCAGACGCCGCCAGCAAGGCGGACACATAAACTGACATTCGGAGGGAAGAACCAGTCTTCGAGTGGAACTTCATCGTCCAATATTACCCCGCTGCCTAGACCCTATGGAAGGCCGTTAGGCACCTTTAGAGTAAGCCATTTGGGAGGTTACCTGAGGGCTGCGACGTTTGTTAGTATATCGTCTGCGGCTCGAAGGAGCTCTGTTGTGCCAATTGACGTGCGTTCTATATGCTATATGGGCGGCGACGATGAAACCCCAACCCAAAGTGGCGACTCTTAGAATTGCGGACGTTACATTCAGGCGGCGAAATCAGTCATTTATTTAAGCCGTTTCGAATGCCGATCAACACTAACGAACCAGAGTATAAAACTGTGCCAGAAGTGGACCACCAGCCCGCGCTCGCGCCACCGCCGCAATCGCCGCCCTCTTCGCGAAAGCCCAAGAAACGCGGGCTCATTTGGGTGGTATTCCTGCTGATCGTCGCCGGCGTCGCGGGGTACGCGGTGTGGCGTGCCAGCCATCCGGCGCCGGTTACGGGAGGCGGTGGCGGTGGCCGTCGTGGCGGTGGTGCTGGCGGCCTGGGGGGTCCGGTACCGGTAGTGGTTTCAAGAGTGGCGCGCGCCAGCATACCGGTGTACCTGAATGGTCTCGGCAACGTGACCGCCTTCTACACGGTTACCGTGAAGTCGAGGGTCGATGGCCAGATCATGAAGTTGGATTTCAACGAAGGAGATTTGGTTCATGAAGGGCAGGTCCTGATAGAAATCGACCCGCGGCCGTATCAGGTGGCACTGGAACTGGCTCAGGGAACTCTGGCGCGGGACCAGGCCATGCTCAACAACGCCAAGCTGGATCTGCAACGGTACCAGACACTGCTGGCCCAAGATGCCATTCCGAAACAACAATTGGACACACAGATCGCGCTGGTGGCGCAGTTCGAAGGCAATATCAAGCAGGATACAGCCAACATCGACAGCGCCAAACTAAACCTGACCTATGCCAAGGTCACCGCTCCGATTACCGGAGTGGTGGGCCTTCGCCAAGTGGACCCCGGAAACATCGTGCACGCCTCCGACGCGAACGGCATGATCGTGATCACTCAGCTGCAGCCGATATCGGTTCTGTTTACCATCCCCGAGGACAATCTTCCGGAGGTCACAAAAAAATTGCGAGCCGGCGCACAGTTGCCGGTGAATGCTTACAATCGCGACAACTCAAAGGTGCTGGCGACCGGGACACTAGTGACTCTGGATAACCAGATCGACAGCACGACCGGCACTTCCAAGCTGAAGGCGGTTTTCAAGAATACCGACAATGCGCTCTTTCCGCAGCAATTCGTGAACATCCGGTTGCTGGTGGATACCCTGGGCAATCAACAAGTGGTTCCAAACGTTGCAGTCCAGAACGGTCAGCAAGGCACCTTCGTTTATGTAGTGGACGAGCAGTCGAGAGTGCATCTGAAGCCGGTCCAGGTGGGAATCACGACGCAGACGTCATCGCAGATTCTCGGCGGGCTTTCGGACGGAGACCGGGGAGTGGTAGACGGCACCGACCGCCTCATCGAAGGCGCGCGGGTGAGAGTGCGGAAAGCCGGTGAACTGGAGAATCCGCCGGGATTCGATCCC
>Ga0157375_10005651_pt1 | contig 10883 bp, 14 predicted proteins | sample M35metaG_FD_115311 | JGI IMG/M metagenome (GOLD analysis project Ga0157375, IMG submission 115311) | Miscanthus rhizosphere microbial communities from Kellogg Biological Station, Michigan, USA - M3-5 metaG | ecosystem: Host-associated > Plants > Roots > Rhizosphere > Soil | place: USA: Michigan...
AATATGCGAGTGTTCACTACAATCTGAGTTCTCGAACGACCGGGTTGAGAACAGCGTGCCGCTTTCAAAACAGCTGCGGAACCGACGCGATATCGGATCAAAGGGTACGGCGGTGGCGCTTTGCGGCATGTGAATGAGTTCACATCCACTCAAAATGTTTGCTTGCCGGTATGTCGGTTATTGGCACATAGCAGACCTGCCGACGGTCGCTCAAGATGTCCGCTTTCTGGGTCAAAGCGGACATCAGACGGAGCCCTGGCGAAGTCTGCTAATGACCCGGACCGGACATTCGGGCGCTTGGAACAAGGCCTAAAATTGCCTACGCTTGGATCGACCGCATCGGGGTGTGATCGGCAATGAGACGGCGTGATTTTATAAAGTTGGTAGTTGGCTCTGGAAGCGCATGGCCTCTTTCGGTTAGCGCGCAACAGTCAAAGAGTTGGCGTGTCGGCTTTCTCCATCCGGGACAATCGGCCCTTGTCAGCAATCGGATCGTTGCCTTTCGGGAGGGCCTCAGTGCGTCAACTCCCAAAGGTGCAGCCGATGCCGAAATCATTGTGCGGCTTGCCAACGAGCAGTTTGATAGATTGCCAGCAATGGCGATGGAGCTAGTCCAGCAGAACGTACACGCGATCTGTGCAGTCAGCCCACCAGCCGTTCGGGCGGCGCGAGAGGCCACCAAATCTATCCCAATCGTAGCGATGGATTTGGAATCGGACCCAGTCGCTAACGGCTGGGCTGCTAGCCTTGCCCACCCGGGAGGCAACGTAACGGGCATCTTCCTCGACATACCCGGGTTCAACGCGAAATCCTTGCAGTTACTCCGTGAAGCCGTACCTGCGCTCACTAAGGTAGCTGTGTTCTGGCACCCCGTAAGCGGAAATCTGCAGTTAGAGGCTGTGCGCAAAGCTGCAGTCGCGCTCGGCATTACTATGGAAATGCTTGAAGTTAGTAGCCCCTCGGACTTCGAGCCCGCCTTCCTAGCAGCAGCGAGGTCACAGTCTGGCGGTGTCCTGATGCTTTCTTCCCCGCTGTTCGGAGGTAACCCGCAGCTACTTGCTGATCTGGCGCTACAGAACCGTCTTCCCGCGATAAATATCTACCCCGATTTCGCGGAGAAAGGTGGTCTCATCGGCTACGGACCCGAATTGCAAAATTTATTCATGCAATCGGGCGTGCTGGTACGAAAGGCACTGCAGGGCAGTGCTATCGCCGATCTGCCCGTTGAGCGCCCAACCCGCTTCCGGCTTGTGGCCAATTCGATAACGGCCCGCGCGCTCGGCTTAACCCTGCCGACTTCAATTCTGCTTAGCGCGGACGAAGTCATCGAATAGGTGGCCCCACTTCTGATGTTGGCACGAAACGGAGGTGCCAACCGAGCACGGCGATGTCTGCTATCCAGGTATGAACGGACTTGGCTTAGACGCGGCAGGAGGTCCGTTTATAGCCCCGAAAACGAGTATGGCCGGAGCTTCCCGCGTTACCGGCTATTTGCTTCGGAAAGGCCTTTGTCCGGATGGCCAGGGCGTCTGGTCCGCCTGAGTACCCGCGGCTACGATAGGCTACGCGGAGAAGGTTGGATCCCAGTTCCTCTCCCTCCGGCATCAAGCTGGATCGTCAGCCATAGAATTCAGTCGATCGTCCCCAAAAACTCCAACAAACCTGACTCCTTCTAGGCGTAGGACCGTACTGGAGATTGCCGAAGCGGCGGCATTTTGCGCTTGGAGACGGCATTTTCTCCGAAGCTGCGTACTTCGTCGGTTTAGTACAGTTCTGAAAACTGAAGGGCGAGTGCAATAACTTGCGTTGGAAGTTGTGCGGGGTTCGAATCTTTCTCCGATAACGAGAGTTCGCCTTTCTAACTACACCGTGAGCTTTCAGTGGCCCCGCCCCAAGAATGTCCGCTATCGGCGAAAAAGCGGGAGACGTTTGCTCAGGCTGAGATCGTCTCAGTTTGACCAAACCGTGTGGTACCACCTCATGAGAGACATCGTCCCCCAAGATCGAAACTCGCCATAGTTTCGCAATTCCCGTTTTGCGCTGCTATGCTATGGCCGCGATCACGGAAAAAGGTTCGCCATGAACGCCAAGTCTTGGATCAGGTGGCTCGGCACACCGCTCATCGCTCTTGTTTTGACAACGGGACAGTCGGTCTCGCCAGTGCGGGCTGTCGAGGATGCTCGCAAGGTGAGCGTGGTGTCCTTCGGCCTTTTCGGCGATCAAGGCGTGTTCAGAAGTGAAGCGACCGGCGCAGCACAGGTTGTAGCGAGCCGATTCGGAAGTGGCCCGATCGACGTGCAGTACAACTCGAAGAAAGGCGGAGGTGCAACGATCGAAGCGCTGGCCAAGTCGCTGCAAGTCGCAGCCAATGGGTTGGACACTGAGAACGACATTCTGTTTTTGATTCTCACCTCGCACGGTTCCCCCGCCGGCCTTGCAGTCAAGGCGGGGCGGCTCACGCAAACGCTCACGCCGTCGAATCTCGCCGACATGCTGGCGCGGACGGGAGTGCGACACAAGGTGGTGATCATCTCGGCCTGCTATTCCGGAGTATTTATCCCTCGTCTCGCGAACCCCGATCTGCTGGTAATCACCGCGGCCGATGCCAACCATCCGTCGTTCGGCTGCGAGGACCAGGCCAAGTGGACCTATTTCGGCGATGCGTTTTTCAACATCGCACTCCGCCAAGCCCGAAGCCTGAAAGACGCTTTTGTTGGCGCGCGCGCACTCGTCAGGAAGCGAGAATTGCGCGAGCACTTCGAGCCGTCGAATCCCCTGATGGCAGGCGGCGCAAACGTACAGCCGTTGCTCATTGCGCGTCCATGAGCGATTGACCGCCTTCGCGGCCGATCTCGCGCCGCACGTCTGCTAGTGGGGGCCAAGCGGTATGTCTCTGCTTCTGAGGGCGGAACGCGCTCAGCTTGGTCGTCGGGGCGCTGAGGCCAGGTTTTCCCATAAGCCGCTTTGCCCAGTTCGAAATCGTCAGTGACAGTGTGGTGACACCGGCCATTCTCAGCAAGGCACTAAATTGCGAAAATGCCGCATAATACTGGCGCACCCGACACGATTCGAACGTGTGACCTTTGCCTTCGGAGGGCAGCATCCGTGATTGGCAAATTCGACCGGCAACAGGCAGTCCTTGAATCGAGCGACACAACCGGCGGCCTAGCGACGCTTTTTACGCAGGGGCGCATTTGCTAAAGGGACTCTCCCGAGAAAGAGTACCTGGTAGTCCAATGCGCGGCCTTGGCTCCGATTATGAAACACCCGGATGAAGCCGGCTTCCAAGAGATAGGGAAGCTTCCGCATGACGGTTCTGCGATTGCATGACGCCTCTTTCGCGATCAGGCTTTGAGTTGGCCAACAATGCCCTGTCTCGTTGTCCGCATGATTCGAGAGCGAAACAAGGACGAGCTTCGCGAACGGGTCTGGGATGTTTAAAGATAGCGCCCAAGCGACTGCCTGAATGCTCATTTGCGGCCACTCTTGTCTACCGCCGAGTTGGAAGCTAACGCGCCACGCGCCTCAATCCTTGATTTCTGATAGTCCGCAATTTCACGTTCGGGCCAACCAACAGCGCGACCACAGGCCTCAAGCTTTACGGGCCGCGGAAACAACCCGCGACTAATTTTTTCATAGAGCGTGCTCCTGCTCCATCCCATGGCCTCTTGGACCTGGCGAGGGCGAACAAACTTCTCGAGCATTAATGCACCATCCCGTTGCGCGTCGGATGATTCCGGCGCTTCTCGGATGATCTATTCTGGAAAGAAATCCCGCGTCTTTTCTAAAGTGATTTAGAAAAGAAGAAAATTGGGGGCCGACTAGGCAAGGTCGGGAGCTCGAAACTGCAATCAAGCCTAACGCAATCACGAGGAAGAATTCTTGTTTCCGGAGATTTCCAGGCGCGGGTGCATTGACCAAGCTCGCGAAACGCGTCTGCTGTTGCTAGGAACTGGGCAAGAGAGTCAACCGTGCATGGGAAGGGGGGTGCACTCGGACTATTGAAAATTCCCGCCGAGACATACGCGGCCCAATAGTGCGAAACCGTTTTAAATTCTCTCCAAAGGTTGTGGATAGTCGCCCGGGAATATCCGTATCCGAAGCGCCTTGAAAGCTCGCCTACAGCAAAGCTTACGGAATTTCCTTTCAAGCCCTCCAAGGTTGCCCCGACGGCATGGTTTAGAATCGTACCGGCGATGACACCCCCTGCGAAGGGAGCTAATGATTCCTCCTGCACCATTTGCAGCGGCTTCGCGTTCAAGCTTGATTGGCAAATATCTCGAAAGAAATCGCCTGGCAGGAGGTCGCGGTGCCTATTAGCAAACTCGATTCCGGTGGTGGTGCGGATTTGCTGACGAAGAATTTCATCGCTTGGAGCTAGCATATATGCTTCGAGCGCTAGGACGTCCAACTGTGTAGGGCTTCCGAAGGAGCCAAGCGAGTAGTCGGTGGTGTCAATAAATTTCATTAGACGTCTACCTATGAAAAACAATAATGCTGCCAATCGGCCATGAGCTGTCGGCGCTTGTCGAACATATCCCCGCGTCTGTATGCGGCTTCGACTTTGTCCGAAACTGTGTGTGCGAGCGCGATATCCATCATCTCTTTGGGATAGTTAGTAACCTCGTGTGCCCAGTCCATGAACGCTGAGCGAAAGCCATGAACCGTAAATCCATAGCCGACCATTCCGCGTAGCATCTCGAGCATCGCCATGTTCGACAGGCCGGCATCGAGCTTTGCGCCGGGAAATACGAATTTATAGTTGTGCTTTTGCAGGCTGATTATTTCGATCGCACGATCGCAAAGAGGGACTCTGTGTTCCTTGCTCGCTTTCATGCGTTCTGCCGGGATCGTCCAAATACGACGGTCTAGATCGAACTCGGGAGGAAGAGCCCCGAGTGTTTCTCCGGTACGAGCTGCGGTCAGAATCGTGAACTCAAGCGCCTGAGCGCTGATCTCGGCGCGAGATCGTAGACGGGCCATGAACGTTGGTAATTCCCGATACGGGATTGCCTTGTGGTGCTGGACGGTGGATAGACGACGATATGCGCTACTGGTGGGTGAACCAAAACCAGACCTACCGCCAAGAAATCGCAGGCGGTTACTTGTGGTCGCCCAAGCGCAATGCCAATGGCGCCCGTAATCCGTTCTATGAATCGATGCGTGAGGCGGCGCCTGGCGACCTGATCTTCTCGTTCACGGACACGCGGATATTGGCGGTCGGCATCGTTCAATCGTACGCATGGGAAAGCCCTAAACCGCTGGAGTTTGGAAGTGCTGGCGAGAACTGGGAAGGCATTGGCTGGAGAGTGAAAGTACAATTCACTGAGCTTGCCAACAAGATTCGTCCAAAGGACCACATCGAAATTCTAAGACCTCTGCTTCCCGCCAAATACTCGCCCCTCCAACCAAATGGCAATGGTCTGCAATCGGTCTATCTGACGGAGGTTCCGACGCAGCTTGCCGAAGTCCTGATTGGGCTGATCGGCCAAGAAGTCGCGCCGCTAGTGTTGTCGGCCGCAAAGGTCATTCCGGCCTCGATGGATGACTTGGACGCATGGGAGCGCAGGATTGAGCAAGAAGTGGCTGGCGACCAGTCAATTCCAGAAACGGATCGGTTGACGATCATCCGGGCGCGGAAGGGGCAGGGGCTATTCAAGGACCGAGTGCGCAAGATCGAGTCCCGATGCCGGATCACCGGTGTGGAAAATCCCGTTCATTTGGTTGCGAGCCATTGTAAACCGTGGCGTGACGCGACCAACGAGGAGCGGGTGGACGGCGAGAACGGATTGCTGCTAACGCCAAGCATTGATCACCTGTTCGATCGCGGCTTCATAGGGTTTGAAGACAACGGGCGGCTGATTATTTCTCCGGTTGCGCATCGTCTGTCGCTCCAGCGCATGGGGATTGATACGACCAGAGACATCAATGTTGGTGCGTTCACAAGCGGCCAGAAGCAATTTCTGGATTTCCACCGAAACGACGTGCTGCTTAGAGCTGTAAAGTCTTAGCTCATCGTCTTTCGAGTCGCCCACCGTTGGCCAAGTTCGAAGGGCAAATGGCCCATTGGCCGACTTCTTCCATAATGCCTACTTTGCGAACCCTCCGGGCTGCATCGATCACACGCCAAGCCGTCGCAAACCTATCCTGGACAAGCCTTTCATTTTTTGGCCAGTTCGGTAGTCGAAGGTAGAAGCGAGCCGGCGCCCGGGACGAACGCTCGATGCGATCTGGCTTGAGGTCCAGCTGTCTGTACGAAGAGCGAGGTAGGTTTGACGAGCTCAGTCGAAGGTGATTGGCGCAGAATTAAAGAGAGCATACTTCGACGTGACAAATTCAGGTGCGTCGAATGCGAGAAGCCGTGCAATCGAGGCGAAGCTGATATTCATCACCTTCTTCCGCGATCTGCCGGCGGTAGCGATGAGCCATCAAATTTGGTCACTCTGTGCGACGGCTGTCACGCCGCGCATCACCCTAAACTCTCAGCCGGACTAGCACGGCGCGCGATCGAACAATGGGCAGTGAGACTGGCCTGGTGGCTTGATCGGCTGAATGAAGTACCTGACCAAAGCCAAAGTTTTGGACCAGCGCTCAGGCTGTTCGGCTTAGCCCGATTTCGGGATGGCCAGCTACCAATCGTGCAGGCTGCTCTAACGGGTCAATCGCTCCTGGTTGTCAGTCCGACAGGCTTTGGCAAGACGCTGTGCTTTCAATTGCCGGCGATGCTGCGGCGAGGGGTCAGTGTAGTCGTCTCCCCCTTGAAGGCGCTCATGAGCGAGCAGGTCTCCTCGTTGTTGAGACTTAAGATTCCTTCCAACTTCATCAATAGCGATATCGACGCGGATGAGAAGCGGCTCCGCTACCACCTGCTGGCAACTAGCCATTTTAAGCTGCTTTATGTGGCCCCAGAGCGGTTCTTTGTTCGGAGTACCGGTGAACAACAGCAACTCAGGTCGCTTCGTCCTGCATTTCTGGTGATCGACGAGGCCCATTGCGTTGATCAGTGGGGACGGGATTTTCGGCCGGAGTACGGCCGTCTCAAAGAGGTTCGCGAGGCCCTGGGCTCGCCACCCATTCTGGCGTTCACAGCGACCGCTGGACAAGAAATGCAGAAGCGCATTTTGGCTTCTCTTGGAATTCCCGATGCTCAGGTATTCGTCCGCGGGGTCGACCGTCCCAACATCGGGCTTCTTCGGTGGAGTGTATCAGCCGACGAACGTCCTCAGGCGATCGCGCAGCTGTGCCGCGCCCCAATGCCGGGCAGGGGTAAAGTAATGATCTTTGTGCCGACGGTAAAAATTGGACAGGCGTTGCAACGCTATCTTGCGGAACAAGGACTAGAAACGCCCTTCTATTACTCGCAATTCGGCGATGCCTGGAAGCGAGAGCAGCTCTTGAAGAGATTTGTCGGAGAAAGTCGGCCAGAGGTCGATCGGATCATCTGCACAAGCGCGTTCGGCATGGGCCTAGACGTTCCAAACGTTCGGATGGTCATCCATTGGCAGCATCCGTCCTCGGTTGAGGACTATTTGCAAGAGTTCGGACGAGCCGGCCGAGACGGCAAAGCCTCTGTCGCGGTGCTCCTTCACGATCGGAGTGATACGCAACGCGATATCCGTCTCCTGAAGTTCATGGCAGACAGGGCAGTCGAGGGCGCACGATTGCCGCCTGCCGCGGCCTTCGCCGCCTCAGGCCACAAGGTCGCTCAAATCGACATGATGGCATTCTTGGCGTCGAACCACGGATGCTTCCGTGAATCCTTGGTCAGTTACTTCACGGGACCAAAGCGAGCTGCACGTAGGAGCTTTTCGACGTGGCTATTGGAGTTCGTGTTTGCAGATCGCGGCATTCGGCAACAGAAGGTGGCTTGCTGCGATGCGTGCCAGCAGCGCCTCATCAAGCGTTATGGGCCGCTCGCCTTCGTTCAAAAAGTCTTGGGCGAGCAACAAGTGCACACAAACCCTATCATGCCCGTCGGACGACAATAGCGTCACTTGCGAGATAAACCGATGCAGAGCTGGACGTGGCGATAGGTACAGTGACGTGGTTCAACCCGACGAAGGGTTATGGATTTATTCAGCCCGACACAGGCGGCAAGGACGTGTTCGTCCATATCTCGGCCGTCGAGAGGGCAGGTTTGAGCAATCTGAGCGAAGGCGCGAAGGTGAGCTACGAGATCGTCGCGAACCGCGGCAAGGAATCTGCTGAAAACCGCAGGGTCGGTTGATCGACACAGTCAGCCGACGAGGCCCGGGGGCTCACGCTGGGGGGACCTGTTTCGTTCTCAATTGTTGATCTGTTCTCAGTAGAATTACGCAGCATCCTATTTTGTTCTTTAGATCGGGAATCTGACAAACGAGGTCGACACGCTCAGATTAGATTTGCCATGGCCCGTGGACTAAGGCAGCAAGGCTCCGTTTTCTAGTTCAAACCGCTCGATCTCGTCGATCAAATATCGGTTTAATTGAAGGGCGTTTAGCTTCGTCCCTTGGAGCTGGAGGGATTCAGAGTGAACTCAGCGTAGTCGGCAGAATCCTGATCGCCTCCGCCCTTGATGGTGAGCTCGCCATTCAGCGATCGGACAAGAACTGGTGATCCGCTCTCGCCTTTTGTTGCCGAGCAGTAGCTATAAATTGTATCGACTGGCCTTGGATACGCGGCTTTTCCAACCCCTCTCGCCGTGCAGCAGTTTGGCGCCTATCGAGATCCGCTATTAACTCCAAACGGGACGCCTAGAACGGATGCCAAGGCGTTCCTAATGCTACTAACATTGTCTCTACGTGATCTGGGAGTGGGCAATGACGGCCGATACAAGCTTTAGTGTCTTGACCGGTAATAATATTGAGACGCGTAGGGTGAGAGCCGGCGGTGTCATTTTCTGCGAAGGCGAGGAGGCCGACGAACTTTTCGTCATAAAGAGCGGTTACGTGCGCATTCAAATTGGCAATAGAATGATGGCCGACCTTGCAGCTGACAGCATTTTTGGCGAAATGGCGCTGATTGACAACGAGCCCCGGAGCGCGACTGCCCTAGCGATCACCGACGTTGAACTTGTTCCGATCTCGGAAAAGCAGTTTCTCTTTCTTGTAAGTCAAACTCCGTATTTCGCCCTCAAGGTCATGAGGATTCTAGCCCAACGACTAAGGGCCACGAATATGTCCCTTGATTGATCTTTTCGCAACTGACGAGTCGGCGGCGGTCGGTTATCGTTGGGACTAAAGGTTTAGTGACATGCTGCTCTGGCTATGCCAACTCGTGCATCATTGACGCGGGAAAAAGCTTCTCGGCCTTTGGCGTCAGACGTCGGCCGATCAGAAATCCGATCCGTTGCAACGTGACGACGGCTACGGGGTCACACAATTCGGTTGGGACGCCGTCGCGCAGCATAGAAAGTGTCCGCTGTTCCGCAGCGTCGAGGTCAGCCCAGGCAATGCCATCCATTTGTCACTCGCTGATCAAAATCTACCCCGTCTAAGTTTCAGGCTTCAAAGATTAAGAATTTATTAAAATCGATCGGATGCGTGGATCAGGGGGTGACGCGTTTTTCTGTTAGTTCGTCACAGTCTCTCGTAGCAGTTTGATGCCTCCCGCGAGAGCACTTTGCATTAGCAGCGTGTCAACGCCGTAAGCGATCATACGAAAGCCCTTGGCACGAAAATCGCGCGCCCACTTTTCGTCGCCGGCGAGAAAACCTGGCGTCTTGCCGTGCTTCTCACAGGCTTTGACCAAGCTATCGACGGCCGTGTGGAATTTTGGATTGCCGAACTGCCCCGGGATACCGAGGGAGTTCGTCAGATCGTAGTGACCGAGCCAGACCACATCAACGCCGTCAACGGCCGCAATCGCATCGACGTTCTCGACGCCCTTTGCGGTCTCCACCAGTGCTATCACCATCGTGCGCGCGTTCGCTTGCGCAATCTTGTTTGCCTCCGATCCACCTGAATAGTCGTCGTGCGCGGCAACATTAAACGCAGCCCCTCGTCGCCCCGCTGGCGGGTATCTCGTACAGTCAACAATCGCCTTTGCCTGTTCCGGCGTTTCGACCATGGGCACCATGATGCCCATCGCACCAATGTCGAGTGCGCGCGCAATAAAATGATAGTCGCCGGACGGAACGCGCACGAGAGCTAACAGATCAAGCCCGCGGCAGAACGCGAACTGTGCCTTCATAGTCTCGAAGCCAACGCCTGAGTGCTCCATGTCATAGAGGATGAATTCGGCGCCTGCCTCGCGGCATATTGTCGGATAGCCGGGTGTGAAGAACTCAAACGTCATCGTTCCGAACGCGCAGCCGCGGGCAGCAAGTCGTGCTTTCAATGGATTTGGACGCAACGGTCTTCCCCCTAGAGTGCTTACTTTCAAGCGCCGAGCACGGCATAGACGTTAGTTAATGAATGGTAGCGATCGAATCGAAATGCAAACGGATTTTCCATAAAATTTTTGACAATTGATGCTTACAGTCTTTGTGTCTGACCAAACGATGTGCTCTCAGGGTAAAGCCAGATCAACGTCGTCTTCGATTTCTTCAATTATAAAATAAGGCGCGGTATCGCCGATCGAAAATCAATGTCCAGGTGAGATAGATGGGTGGGGTCATGGCAATGCCCGAAGCGAAATCGATCCTCCAGGAGCTAGACGACGCCATTATCAAGGGATCTGCGGAAAGCCGCGAGCGTGCCCTGTGGCACGCTACCGACTTGCTCATCGCAGGACGCTATTCAGATAGCGATATCTGGACTTTTGGCGAAGTGATCGGACGATTAGCCGAAGAGATCGAAGTTGTAGCTCGCGCCCGGCTTGCGGAGCGCCTCGCCTGCGCCGGCAATGCGCCGACCAATGTCATTAGAAGGCTTGCCTTTGACGATTCGATTGCGGTCGCGGGA
>Ga0157375_10005654_pt1 | contig 10881 bp, 12 predicted proteins | sample M35metaG_FD_115311 | JGI IMG/M metagenome (GOLD analysis project Ga0157375, IMG submission 115311) | Miscanthus rhizosphere microbial communities from Kellogg Biological Station, Michigan, USA - M3-5 metaG | ecosystem: Host-associated > Plants > Roots > Rhizosphere > Soil | place: USA: Michigan...
CGCCTTTTCGCTGCTGCGCAGATAGGCGCGCGGCGGCGCGCCAGGCGCGACGGTGGCACCGCCGCATCCGGGACGCCCTACCCAATCACGACCGGCGCGCGATGCACGAACTCCTGCGAGTCGAGCTGCGCCACGATGAAGTGCGCAACGTCGGCGCGGGAGACGATTCCATTGCGCCAGGAAATGGGATCGGCGAGCACCCGGTAGCGCCCGGTCGCAAGACCGTTAGTGAGTACGCCGGGTCTCACGAGCGTCCAGTCGAACCCGCTGTCCCGTATCAGCCGCTCCTGCATGGTCTTGTCGGCATACGCGCGCCCGAAGATCATCCGGAAGGGAAGGCGCTGGACGAAAGCGATCGCGTCCCGGCTGTCACCGGCGCCAAAGCCAGTCACTGCGATCAACCGGCGAACGCCCGCCTCGCGCATCGCCGGCAGCAGCGCCTGCGTCGCCGTGGAGAACAAGTCCACCGGTCCTATGATGAAGCCGAGGTTGGGGGCGACACCGAGCGACAGCACGACCGCGTCGATCCCTGATAGCGTCTGGCGGAGTTCCGCCGGTGAGCGGGCATCGCCATCGACGCGTTCGAGATGTGGATCCTCGATCCCGATACGCGTCGCGGACCGCGCGAATGCTCGCACCGAATGGCCGAGCTCGAGTGCCCGCTTCACGACCGCCAGGCCAATCCCGCGGCTGCCACCGATCACAAGCACGCGCTTCATATACACGCTCCCGCGCCGGCCGGCAAAGCGCGGCGGGCTATCATGGCTGTCGCGGCGCCGTGCCCACTTGCGCCGCTCGCCATTGCCCGAGCGCAGCCTCGAGCTCGTTGAAGTCAGCGATGTACTCGATCCCGGCGATGCGCTTGCGCGCGTGCATCCAGATGGCCCCGCCGGCCCAGATGACAATGGCGGGATCGAGCAGGCCGCGTAGCTCGGCGAGCTGACGGCGCGCAGTGAGCGGGGTGTGGATGCGGCTGAAAGAGAGTCCGACAATGTCCACCCCGTAGCCTAGCGCGGCGGCCGCCACGTCCGTCGCCGGCGTCTGAATGCCGAGCGAGATGCACCGCACCTTTTCGCTCGCGAGCCACGCCTGTGTCATGAGAAGTCCCAGCGCGTGCGTCTCGCCGGGCAGTGTCGTAAGCAGGATGCGCGGCCGGTGCGCGGCGACCATGTCGGTGCGGATTACCGAGCGCAGCAGCTGCTGCAACAGTTCGCTGTAACCATGCTCCTCGGCCACGGCGACGAGGCCGGCCTGCCACATCTCGCCAACCTTGACCGTGAGTGGTCCCGCGATCTCCGTGACGAAGCGCTGCGCACCAAGCTGCAACAGCGCGCTCGTGAGCCGCGACTGCAGGCCCGGGATATCGCGCTGCTCGAGGAGCAGCGCGATATCAGTAACGGGCCCCGGCTCGGGCCGGGCTGTAGCGGCAGTCGCGGAATCCTGCTGCAGCAGGGCAGCCAGTTCGACGTCGGTCGCGCCGACCACCTGGCCAGGTCGTAGGCCGGAGTCGATGAGCCGGCGGATCGAGCGCAGCCGCACCAACTGTTCCAGCGGATAAGCCCGCTCGCCGTGCGCATCTCGTAGCGGTGCGGGGAAACCGTACCGCTTCTCCCAGATTCGCAAAGTGTCCTTGGAAATCCCGGTTTCGCGCTCTACGGCGCTGATATCGATCGCGTCCAGTCGTTGCGGTGCTATTGACATTTGTCTAGGACAAATCTAATAATAATGGCGTACATTAGTTCCTGTAAGCCTCATTGTCTATAACAATACTTAGGAGATCAACATGTTTAGTGCAGCTTCTCGACTAGCGGCAATCGCCGCCACCGGCCTGCTCGCAGCGCCGGCCCTGACCCTGGCCACACCGACCCAGGTCACCGATCGCGGCATCACGTCGGTCAAGCTCGCGCCTAGCTTCCTGTCGGCCTTGGGCAGCCTCGGAGTACAGCCCGGGACCGTGGAGCCCGGTCGCCTGGTGGCACGCAATGGCGACACCTTGGCCGTATTCCCGATCACGGATGGCGCGCTCGATCTCGGCACGGTCAAGGGCGAAGTAGACCATGCAGGCGGATTGTCGCTGACGGCCGGCAAGACCGAAGTCGACCTGACCGCATTCGCCATCGAGATCTATCCGAACGCCACGCCGGTGCTGACGGGCCTGGTGACGGTGGACGGCAACTTCGTTGGACGCTTGCCACTGTTCAACCTCTCCCTGAGCCATGCGTCAGTGGCGAAGTATGACGATCGGCTCGTGGTCAAGGAAGTTGGCGTTACGCTGAACCCTGCAGCCGCGGCTGCCCTGAGCTCGGTGTTCCATGCCAGCGTCCCCGCCGGCCTGGCCATCGGCACGGCCACGGTGCGCAGCTTCCTGGTTGCGAGCCTCGGTCGCTAGGCCATCGCCACTGGCACCCCTCCCGGCCTTATCCAATGAACCAGGCACACGAACTACTGAATCTTGCGGACCGCGGTCTGCTGCCGGATGGCGCCATCCGCCTCGGCATCCGGCGCCTGGTGCGGCAGCGGCTGCGCGAGCTCGAAGCGCGGGACGTGGAGAGCGCCGCCGACCAGGTGGAACGACACGTGCGCGACATGGCAGCGGCGCCGTTGGCGCTGTTGCCGCACAAGGCCAACGAGCAGCACTACGAAGTGCCCGCGGCGTTCTATCGGCTGATGCTCGGTCCCCACCTTAAATACAGCTGCGGTTACTGGGGAACCGGAGCGCCGCCGCCATCCGCCCTCGAGACCGCCGAGGCCAATGCGTTGCGGCTGACGTGCGAGCGGGCGCGGCTCGAGGACGGACAACACGTCCTCGAGCTCGGTTGCGGCTGGGGATCGCTCACGCTCTGGATTGCCGGCCACTACCCCCGTTCGCACGTCACGGCAGTGTCGAATTCGCAGTCGCAGCGCCAGTTCATCCTCGACGAGGCGGCACGTCGCGGACTGGGCAATGTCTCGGTGATCACCCGCGACATGAATGAATTTGACACGCCAGCGCAGTTCCATCGAGTGGTGTCGGTGGAGATGTTCGAGCACCTGCGCAACTGGCCGCAGGCGTTTCGACGCGTGCACCAATGGCTGGCGCCCGGCGGCCAGTTCTTCCTGCACGTATTCGCGCACCGCAGTGCGCCGTACGTGTTCGAAGTCAAGGACAGATCGGACTGGATGGCGGAGCACTTCTTTTCGGGCGGCATGATGCCGAGCGACGAACTGGCCTTGCGGGTGTGCGGGCCGCTGCAGCCGGTGGGTCGCTGGCGCTGGTCCGGAACGCATTACCAGCGAACGGCGGAGGCGTGGCTGGCCAACCTGGATGCACATCGTGACGAGGCGATAGAAGTGCTGCAACGCGTGTACGCCGGGGACGGCTTTCGGTGGCTGCAACGCTGGCGGATGTTCCTCATGGCCTGTGCCGAGATGTTCGGCCATGACCGTGGCCGCGAGTGGTGGGTGAGCCACTATCTGTTCGAACGGCCAGCCTCCCACTGATGAAATCGGTCGCCTGATGTTGCCACTCGTCAATTTCATCGCCTTCCAGGCCGGCTGGTTCGGTTGCGTGCTGAATGCGGCCGCCGGTCGCCCGTGGACTGCCGCAGCGATTGCGCTGGCCGCGGCCACGATTCTTGCGTGGCAGCACCGCGATGCGGGTGGCGCGCTCAAGCTGCTTGCGGTGGCGGTAGCGCTGGGCGCGCTGTGCGACGGTTCCTTCGTCATGGGCTCGCTCTTGCATTATCCGGCCGGCGACTGGGCGCCACCGCTGCCGCCGGCGTGGGACCTTGCGTTGTGGGCGCTGTTCGCCAGCACGCTTAATTCCGTGCCCGGCTGGCTGAAGGCGCGATCGGCGATCGCAGCACTGCTCGGCGCTGCGGGCGGTCCCCTCGCGTATGCCGGCGCGGCCCATCTCGGAGCGCTGCAGCTAAAGGATCCATCATCGACGCTGGTCCTGCTAGGCGGCGCGTGGGCCATCATGACACCGCTGCTGCTCATCGTCGCGCGCCGCCTGGACAAGCGCCCAGCGCGAGCCGGCGAGATCGCGAGTCCCCGTCATGTTTGATACCCACGCTGTCGGCAACTCGTTCGCCGTCGTGGCCATGCTGGCTGCAGCCGGCTGGGTGCTGAGCTTATTCAGGCGCGACGCGAGCGTCGTCGATCCGCTGTGGAGCCTGTTCTTCTTGTCCGCAGTGGTGACCTACCGGCAGCTGCACCCGACGTATGCGCGCGGCGACCTCGTGCTGTGGCTGGTTACGCTCTGGGCGCTGCGGCTCGCTGGCTACCTGGCGTGGCGGAACTGGGGCGAGCCGGAGGATCGGCGCTACCGCAGGATCCGCGAGCGTAACGAGCCTGGGTTCTGGTGGAAGAGCCTTTATCTCGTTTTCGGCCTGCAGGCGCTGCTGGCTGCGGTCCTGTCGTTGCCGCTGCTATGGGCCTCCGGGAGCCGCGGCGAATTGGGCTGGCTCGATGCCCTGGGCACGCTGTTGTGGCTGGCTGGATTCATTATTGAAAGCGTGGCCGACCTGCAGCTTGCCCGCTTCTTGGGCGCACGCCGCGGAGCCGCCGTGCTCGACCGGGGATTGTGGCGCTACACGCGCCACCCCAATTATTTCGGCGAGGCGCTGCTGTGGTGGGGCTACTTCCTGCTGGCGGCAGCGGCCGGCGGATGGTGGACGGTCGTCGCGCCGCTGCTGATGACCTTCCTGCTGCTGCGCGTCTCCGGCGTCAGCCTGCTCGAGGCCGATATCGCCGAGCGCCGCCCCGAATATCGCCTCTACAGGGCGCGCACCAGTCCGTTCTTGCCCTGGCCACCGAGGCGGGATCCGGCATGAGGATCGCCGTGATTGGCAGTGGCGTGGCCGGGTGCCTGGTGGCTCATCGACTGGCACCCCAGCACGAGGTGACCGTCTTTGAGGCACAGTCGCGCACCGGTGGCCATGTGCACACTCACGAACTCGAGCGTGACGGGCATTGTTACCGTGTCGACAGCGGGTTCATCGTATACAACGAGCGCACCTACCCGCGATTTTCCGCCTTGCTGGCCGAGCTGGGGGTCGATTCGCAGCCGAGCCCCATGAGTTTCTCGGTGCGCGATGACCGCGCCGGGCTCGAGTACAACGGCACGAGCTTCAATACCCTGTTTGCGCAGCGGCGCAACCTGCTGCGCCCGAGCTTCTGGCGCATGGTGCGCGACATCCTGCGCTTCAATCGTGAGGCACCCGCGCTGCTGCGCGCTGGCGCGCCGGACGTCTCGCTCAGTGAATATCTCAACGAGCGGAAATACTCGCGCGAATTCGTCGAGCACTACCTCGTACCCATGGGTTCGGCCATCTGGTCAACGGATCCTGCAAGGCTGCTGCAGTTCCCAGCGCGCTTCTTCGTGCGCTTCTTCGACCATCACGGCATGCTCACAGTCAATGGACGCCCGCAGTGGCGGGTGGTCCGCGGTGGTTCGGAAACTTACCTGAGGAGGCTTACGGCCGGCTTTCAGGATCGCATTCGCCTCGATTGCCCGGTCCGCGAGCTGACGCGCGGCGGCGGGCAGGTGTGGGTCAGGGCCGGCGGCGATTCCCGCCAGCGTTTCGACGCCGCCTTCGTGGCCTGTCACAGCGATGAAGCGCTCGCGTTGCTGGGCGACGCCGACGCGTCGGAACGTGCGGTATTGGGCGCCATTCCATACCAGAAGAACGAAGCCGTGCTGCACACCGATACGCGGCTGCTGCCGCGCAGTGCGCTGGCGCGTGCGGCCTGGAATTACCAGGTGCCGGGCGAGCCTGGGAGGGGCGCGAGCGTGACTTACCACATGGGCATCCTGCAGTCGCTTGACGTCACGCCGCCCTTCCTGGTCACGCTCAACGCCGGCAGCTCGATCGATCCCTCGACGATCCTCACACGCATGCATTACGCCCATCCTCTGTTCACGCCAGCGGCCATCGTGGCGCAAGCCTCGCATCGAGCTATCAATGGCGTGCGTGGAACGTACTATTGCGGCGCTTATTGGGGTTTCGGCTTCCATGAAGACGCCGTGGTCAGCGCCGAGCGGGCGCTCCGCCACTTTGCGGCCGATCGAGATGCGGTAAGCCTTCCGCAGCGCGTACGCGCCTGAGCCTGCGCCATGCATTCCTGCCTGTATCTCGGCACCCTCTCGCACCGGCGCTTCGCGCCACGGGCGCATGCGTTTCGTTATCGACTTTTCATGATGTACCTCGACCTCGCGGAACTCGACCAGGTGTTTCGGGGCCGCTGGTTGTGGTCAGTCGGCCGGCGCAACCTGGCTTGGCTGCGCCGGCGCGATTACCTCGGCAACCCGGACGTTCCGTTGGACGAGGCGGTCAGGCGCCGCGTTTTCGAAGCCACCGGCCGCCGACCGCAAGGGCCGGTCCGCATGCTGACGCACCTGCGATCGTTCGGGCATTGCTTCAATCCGCTCACCGTCTATTACTGCTTCGACGCCGCCGACCGCCAGCTGCAATTCGTGGTCGCGGAGATCACCAATACCCCATGGAGCGAGCGCCATAGTTATGTGATCGACAGCGCGACGCGGAAACCGGGGATGGAAGACGTACGCGGGCGCATCAAGAAGGCCTTCCACATTTCACCATTCATGGAGATGGCGCTGGAGTACGCCTGGCGCTTCACCCGTCCCCACGATGAACTCGAGATTTACATGAGCAACCAGCAGTGCGGCCGGACGATCTTCGACGCGCACCTTGCGATGCGTCGACGCGCCATCAGCGCCGCGTCGCTTGTCTGGGTCCTGCTGCGCTTCCCCGCCATGGCGGTCCAGGTGCACGGAGGCATCTATTGGCAGGCATTCCGGCTGTGGCTGAAGCGCATTCCGGTGCATCCGCACCCGGCCGCGCACGCGGGCACTCCCCCCGACGGGCTGTCGGCCGCTAGGAAGTCGTGAAACTCCGAAAAGTCAGCATGCTGCGGGCGGGTGTCATGGGGCTCATTGCGATCACCTGCGTCGGGTGCGACGGCGACGGAATGGCGCCCATCCAGACGGTCGCCTCGGTCGACATTCCACGCTTCATGGGCAACTGGTACGTGATCGCCTGCATTCCCACCAGGATCGAACGCAACGCCTATCGAGCGGTCGAGTCCTATCGATTGCGGCCCGACGGTCGCATCGATACAGTCTTTACCTTCCGCGAAGGGTCCTTTGACGGGCCGCTAAAGACTTACCACCCGACTGGCTTCGTGAAGCCGGATGGCGCCGGTGCGGTGTGGGGCATGCAATTCGTCTGGCCGGTGCAGGCGGACTACCGGATTCTGTACCTCGACGCCGATTACACGATGACCGTGATCGGCAGGCAGAGGCGCGACTACGCCTGGATCATGGCACGCGCTGCCGCGATTGCGCCTGACGACTACGACAGGTTGGTCGGATTGCTGAAGGCCCAGGGCTATGAAGTGACCGGCCTCCGCCTCGTGCCGCAACAGGACGGCCACGAACCGACCGAGCGCCATTGACATGGAGCACGGTGGAACGCTGGTCTGGTTCCGGCAGGATCTGCGCCTGCGTGACAACCCGGCACTCCATGCGGCGAGCGCCAGGGGCGAGGCCGTCGTACCGGTCTACGTCTGGTCGCCGCAGGAAGAAGGCAAATGGCCACCCGGTGGCGCGCAGCGCTGGTGGCTGCACGAGTCGCTGCGATCGCTGGAGCGCGGGCTGCGCGATTGCGGCTCGCAGTTGACGCTCGCCGTCGGGCCTACCCTCGAGGCCCTGCTATCGATTGCCGTCGCCACCGGCGCGCGAGCGGTCTACTGGAATGACCGCCACGAACCGGCGGCCAAGGCGGCATCGATGATGGTCGAAGCGGGACTGCGCGCGGCGGGAATCGAGACCAGACGGTTCAATAGTGCATTGCTTGCCGAGCCGGGCCGCGTGCTGAGCGGCCAGGGACAACCGTACCGTGTCTATTCCGCCTTTCAGCGCGCGCTTTGGAATTTGGACGATTGGGGCGAAGCAGTGCGCGCTCCCGCATGCCTGAAGCCACCGTCGGCCTGGCCCCCCTCGGTCTCTCTCGATGCTTTCGGGCTGCTGCCGCAGCAAACGTGGTATCGAAACCTTGCCGCGCAGTGGCGGCCAGGCGAACCTGGCGCCCTCGCGAACCTGGAAGCCTTCGTCGAGAAAGCGCTCGCGCGCTATCCACACAACCGCGAACGTCCGGCGCTGGCCGGCACCTCGCGACTCTCTCCCCACCTTCACTTCGGCGAACTCGGGCCGCGGCAGGTCTGGAGCGCCCTCGCCGGGAGCGAGCGTCGATCGGTTTTTGCGGGCGAACTCGCCTGGCGTGAATTCGCTCATCACCTGCTGCATTTCTTTCCCCACAGCACCGACGAGCCGCTACGCGGGGAATTCGCGCGCTTTCCGTGGCGTCGCGATCGCATGAAGCTGCGAGCCTGGAAACGGGGCCAGACGGGAGTTCCATTGGTGGATGCCGGCATGCGCGAGTTGTGGGCCACCGGCTGGATGCATAACCGCGTGCGCATGATCACGGCATCGTTTCTCGTGAAGAACCTGCTGATTCCCTGGCAGGACGGTGCGCGCTGGTTCTGGGACACGCTAGTGGACGCGGACCTCGCCGCCAATACATTGAACTGGCAGTGGGTCGCAGGCTGCGGCGTCGATGCAGCGCCGTACTTCCGCATCTTCAATCCCCTCACCCAGGCCGAACGGTTCGACCCTGACGGAGCTTATGTCGGAAGATGGGTGCCGGAGTGCCTCGATGAAAGCGCGGGGAACTACCCGGAGGCAATCGTCAACCTGCGAGAGTCGCGCCTTGCTGCACTCGCAGCCTTCGGAGCGTTGCGCGCGCAAGGATGACGGCGCAACGCAGTGCCTCATTGATATTCTGGTGCCGCAGGAGAGTCTCGAACTCCCGACCCCCTGATTACAAATCAGGTGCTCTACCAACTGAGCTACTGCGGCAAGTCAAACGACAAACTAGCCCAATTCCTCGGCGTGCGCGACTGTACCAACAGGACCTAAGAGGTGCATTCTTTTTAGGCAGGTAATCGTGAACAGCGCCGCTAAGGAGTGTTGGCGGCAGCTGCGGCTTCCGCAGGACAGGTCACCCAAGCCGGCGCGGTATCCACGTTGATTCCTGCCGTCAACGTAGCAGTTGCGGGCAAGGGCATATCGCTGGTGGCATCCACGTCGTACCAGTACTGGTCTACCGTCTGCATCCGAGGCTTGATGATCGGATCCAGCCCAGCGCCGCGGACCGCGGTAGCCCGCAGCTCGGCACCGGATTGTTCGCTGAACAAGCCGACCGAGACCTGGCCATTCGTGGGCAGCGCCGCCGCGTCACGGACCCCTGCGCGCGCCAGCTTCTTGAGGGCGCGCGCGCGCGCCTGGGGATCGCGCAGGTTATCTATATAGACCCAGTAGCCATCGGCGAGCTCGCCCCGAACCGTGCGTTCGCGGGGATTGAAGCTGCGGGCCCGCAATGCCGTCTGCACCGACGAGGCCGCCTCCTTACCGGTTAACGGGCCAAAACTCGAACAGCGCGCGGCCGCCTTCGCCGCCAACGCGGCCTTCGACAATGGCGGAGCCAGCTGTAGAGCTGTCACGCTCGCGTTGGCCGCGCGGACACCTAAGGGCTGATCGATCCAGTGCGCCCAGCAAAAGAACAGGACGTTGACAGCAACCAGGGTAAGAACCAGGGCACGCATGCGCTTAGTCTAGCGGGAATCCACGCCAGCAAGCAGCGCCAGTCCGTGAACCACCAGATGATCGACCCTGGTGTAGGGCACGCGCAGGAGCGGTGCCACGTGCACGGCGCCACCGCCAGCCAGCAGCAGTTTGGGCCGCACACCCAGCGCCGTTCGAGCCTCGCTCATCGAGCGCTCGATGAGCGCCGCGCATGCCGCCGCGCTCCCCGAGAGCAACCCGGCACGGGTGCTGCGCCCGAACAACTCCGCGCTGCGGCGCCCGCCGTGGCGGACTAATCCGGCGCCGGCTCGCTGCCTTATGCCGGCGGTGTAATTTAGGAGCGATGCCACCATCAATGAGGGGCCTGGCGTGAGCAATCCGCCGCGGTGGAGGCCCTTCTCATCCAACAGGTCGATGGTAAGCGCCGTGCCCACGTCCACGACACACAGCGCCCGCCTTGGGTAGAGACCGCGGGCACCGAGCATGGCGACCCAACGATCGGCGCCCAGCCGCCAGGTCTGCACATACCCGTTGCGCACGCCCGCAGAACTGCGGGTGCTGCGAATGAACTGTGGCCTGGGCAGGCCACTGCCTCTTGCCGCCCGCCGGAGACTTCGCTCAAGTCCCGCTCCGGCGACGCTGCATACCAGAATGCGCTCGTAATGGCCCGCCAGCGCTGTACGCGCCACCCGAGCCGCATTCTTTGGATTCCATTCGATCGTGCGCACCCTCCCGATTCGCTTGCCCGTCAGCCGCGCGTATTTCAGGCGTGAATTACCGGCATCGATCAGCAGCAGCGCCATTAGGTGGCCCTCACGCTTACTTCTCCGGAATGAAATCGTCGCACGCCGCCATCGACCTGGACGCAAAGGGCGCCGTCCTCATCGATTCCGCGCGCCACGCCAATGCACTCGGAATCGGGCTGTGACACCCGCACGGTGCGCCCGATAAGCGCGTCCGCTTCGCTCCACTCCGCCGCGAATGGCGCCAGACCGGAACGCTCGAATTCCATAACGCCACTTAGAATTTCACTCAGCAGACTCGCCGCCAGGTGGTTGCGGTCGAGTGCGAGCGCGCCCAGTGCCATCAGATCCGTAGCCTCAGTACCGCTATCCTGAACACGTGATGTAATCGCTGCGCCGAGTGCGCAGTTGATGCCGACACCGATTACCACGTGCGCGGCACCCGCACTTTCCGTTCGCGATTCGATCAGTATGCCGCCGAGCTTGCGCCCA
>Ga0157375_10005655_pt1 | contig 10879 bp, 9 predicted proteins | sample M35metaG_FD_115311 | JGI IMG/M metagenome (GOLD analysis project Ga0157375, IMG submission 115311) | Miscanthus rhizosphere microbial communities from Kellogg Biological Station, Michigan, USA - M3-5 metaG | ecosystem: Host-associated > Plants > Roots > Rhizosphere > Soil | place: USA: Michigan...
CTTCCCAGCCTCGTTAGCGCGTGGTCGCGAATGGAGACCGCCAACGTCGGCGTTTGATCGACGGAACGGAAGCTGGCCGCGATAGGCGCGCCATCAAGCGATAAGGCCCGAGCCCATCGTCGAACGACTATCCCGCTCTCGCGTCCGCGTGGGTGATACGCGACGCCGCGACCGCCGCGCCAAATCCGTTGTCGATGTTCACCACCGTCACGCCCGCCGCGCAGCTGTTGAGCATCGTGAGCAGTGCTGCCAGCCCCTGAAATGACGCACCGTATCCCACACTCGTGGGAACGGCGATGACCGGAGCTCGCACCAATCCGCCGACCACCGACGGTAACGCTCCGTCCATGCCCGCCACGACGATCACGACGGCAGCACTCATGATCTCGTCACGCTTCGCAAGCACGCGATGAATTCCCGCGACGCCGACGTCGTTGACGCGCGCAACGCAGTTGCCGAGCGCCGCCAGCGTGACCGCCGCCTCTTCGGCGACTGGAAGATCGCTCGTCCCGGCGGTCACCACAGCGACGGTTCCGGTGCTCCGCGGTGCCCGATCCCGTCCCGGCAAATGCGCAGTTCGCGCCAACCCGTTGAGCTCAATATCGGGAATTGATTCGCGCAGCACGCGACCGGCGTCCTCGGAAATGCGCGTTACGAGCAGACCATCCCCGTGCGACGCAATGCGCAGCGCAATCTCACGGATCTGATCGGGCGTCTTCCCCGCTCCGTAAATGATCTCCGGAAAACCTTGGCGAAGCGCTCGATGATGATCGATTGTCGCGAACCCCAGCGATTCGACCGGCTCTACGGCGAGCGAGTTCAGTGCCGCTTCAACGTCGACCGACCCGTCAGCCACTCCTTCGAGCAGCGACTGAACCCGATCCCGCCTCATACTTCGGCGGCTTCGAGCGGCTCCTCTTCGGACTCGGCGGCTTCGGCCAGATATCGATCGCGCGACGCCAGATACTCGGCGAATATTCCCTCGACCTCGCCCAGCGACATCACGGCGTACAGACGCTTCCGCAGCTCGGCGGACGCCGGCAACCCTTTCACGTACCAGCCGAGGTGCTTTCGAAACTCGATTGCGGCGCCCTTTCGGTCCGGCTCGTAGTCCGACGCCATGCGCGCGTGATCGAGCGCGATCGCGAAGCGCTCCTCGACCGGAGGGGCCGAACGCATCGGACGGCCCTCCAGGAGGTCTCTCGTCTGGTCGAAGATCCACGGTTGGCCGAACGAGCCGCGGGCGATCATGACGCCGGCGCAGCCGGTTTCCCGATACATGCGCACCGCGTCGAGCGGTGTCTTGATGTCGCCGTTGCCAAGGACCGGGATGTCCAACGCCTGCACCACCGCCGCGATCTCCTCCCAGCGGGCCGACCCTGTGTACATCTGCGTCCGCGTGCGTGGATGGAGTGTCAGCACGCGCGCGCCGGCATCCTGGCATCGAAGCGCGATCGTCACCGGATCGCGCATCTCTTCGTTCCACCCGCTGCGGATCTTGCACGTCACGGGCAGCGACGTGCTGCGCGAGACCGCGCGGATCACCGCTTCCACGAGGTTGAGATCCTTGAGGCACCCGGAGCCGCCGTTGCGCTTCACGACCTTCTTGACCGGGCAGCCGAAGTTGATGTCGATGAATTCGGGCGCGAACACGTCGGTCACGAACGCGGCCGCTTCACCCATCGCCTGCGCATCCGCGCCGAAGATCTGAACGCCGATCGGCCGTTCGTCGGATCCAAAGCGGAGCTTGCTGATCGTGGCCTCGTTCTCTCGCCGGATGCCTTCGGCGGAGAGGAACTCGGTCACTACGACGTCCGCGCCAAATCGCCGACAGAGTCGCCGGAATGGCGACTCCGACACGCCCGCCATCGGGGCGAGATAGAGTGGGACGTCTACGCCAAGCTGAAACGGAAAGCGTTTCATTCCTTCAAGTTAAGAGAACGCAGAAGTCCAAGCAACATCAGCATTTGACACACCTTCCGGGCGTGGATAACTTGGCTGGCTCACCCGCTCGACCGAGCACCTAAATACGGAAGACGATGGAACTGCGCGAGTTCTTCAGTGAAGATGCGATCAAGCTCGACTTGGTCGGGACGACCAAGGACGATGTCCTACGCGAGTTGATCAGCCTGCTCAAACTCGACGACAAGTCGGAGGGCATGCTGTTCAAGATGCTCAAGCGGCGTGAGAATCTCGGATCGACGGGGATCGGACGCGGGATCGCGATTCCGCACTGCCGGTCGCTCGTCGTGAACAAGCTGCGAGTCGCGTTCGGCCGGAAGAAAGAAGGCGTCGACTTCAAGGCGATCGATGAAAAGCCCGTTCATTTCTTCTTCCTGATCGTCGCACCGCCGCTCGAGGTCTCCAATCAATATCTGCCGGTGCTCGGGAAGATCGCGCAGTTCAGCAAGGAACCGGACGTGCCAGGCCGTCTTCTCGGCCTGACGGAGCCGAAGCAGTTCCTCGCCCTGCTCGAGGAAAAAGGTGTCTAGAACACCTAGGGCCCCTTATTCCCATTCTATCGTCGCCGGCGGCTTGGAACTCACGTCGTACACGACGCGATTCACGCCGCGGACTTGATTGATGATCCGGTTCGAGATGCGCGCGAGGACTTCGTGCGGAAATGGGAACCAGTCGGCCGTCATGCCGTCGGTGCTCGTGACGGCGCGTAGCGCGACGACGTTCTCGTAGGTGCGATAGTCTCCCATTACGCCGACGCTGCGGACGGGCAGCAACACGGCGAAGGCCTGCCAGATCTCGTTGTACAATCCGGCGTTTCGAATCTCCTCGAGATAGATCGCGTCCGCGCGGCGAAGGACGTCGAGAGCCGGCTCGTCGATCGGCCCTAGCACGCGAATGCCCAGCCCCGGGCCAGGGAACGGATGGCGCCCCACCATCTCTTCGGGCAAGCCGAGCTCGCGGCCGACGTTGCGTACTTCGTCCTTGAACAGCTCGCGCAGCGGCTCGATCAACCTGAACTTCATCCCCGGTTTCAGGCCGCCGACGTTGTGGTGTGTCTTGATCGTCGTGGAGGGACCGCCGCGCGGAGAGAACGATTCGATGACGTCGGGATACAGCGTGCCCTGAACGAGGAAATCGTAGTCACCGCCGGCCTCGTGGCGCTCGGCGTGTTCCCGGCGAAGCGACTCAGTCGCTTCCTCGAAGACGTCGATGAACGTGTGGCCGATGATGGTGCGCTTCTTCTCCGGCTCGTCCACGCCGGCCAACGCGTCGAGAAACCGGCGCGACGCATCGACGGTGACGAGGCGGATGCCCAGACTCGCGTTGAAGGTGCGCTCGACTTGCTCGCGCTCGTGCAATCGCAGCAGACCCGTATCGACGAACACGCAGGTCAGTTGGTCGCCGATTGCACGGTGCACGAGCGCGGCAGCGACGGAAGAGTCGACACCGCCCGACAAGCCACAGATCACGCGCGAGCCGCCGACCAGCGCGCGGATCTTTTCGATCTCGCTGTCCACGAAGGCGCCGGGCGTCCAACTCGGCTCGGCGTGGCAGACGCGGAATAGGAAATTGGCGATCAGCTCACCGCCGCGCGGCGTGTGGGCGACTTCGGGGTGGAACTGAACACAATGAATCGGACGGTCGCGATGTCGCATCGCGGCGATGGCAACGCTCGCGCTGGAGGCGGTGACGACGTAGCCGGCCGGCGGCTCGTCGACGTGGTCGCCGTGGCTCATCCACACCGGCATCGTCTCCCCGCGGTCAAACCCCTCGAACAACCCGCAGGTCTCGTCCACCGTGACGTCGGCGCGGCCGTATTCCCGCCGGCCGGCGCCGATCACCGAGCCGCCAGTCAGGTGCGCCACGAGCTGCATGCCGTAACAGATGGCGAGGACCGGCGCGATCTCGAACAGCGCGGGATCGGCTGTCGGCGCCCCGTCTTCGTAGACCGAGTTCGGGCCGCCGCTCAGGATGACGCCCGTCGGCTGCCAATCGCGGATCCACTCGAGCGATCGCGTCGGCGGATGAATCTCCGAATACACGCGCGCCTCGCGCACGCGGCGGGCGATCAATTGAGTGAACTGAGAACCGTAATCTATAATCAGAATGCGAGAGTTCACGAACGCGCCTTAAACAATGTTAGTTTAGCATCTGGCATTCACTACATCTAATACTTCCACTCCGCTCCCGGCAGCGTCAGGAATTCGACGCGTAGGGCGTCGAGGTCGAGAATCGCCGCCGACGGCGTGCCAAACAGCCAACCGCAGGCCTCGCCCGGGTTGACGATCAACGTCTCGCCGCGGGTCTTCATTTCCTGCTGGTGCGTGTGCCCGTGGATGACGACCTCATGCGAAGAAATCGATCGCGCCGAGACGTCGCCCAGATCGTGAACGAGAAGGATCCGTCGTCCGCCGAGGTCGAAGCTGTGCGGGGACTCGAACAACTCGGCGCCGATCGCCGACTGCGCCCGGGAAACAAGGCCCTGCGGATCGCCGTCGTTGCGCCCGAACACGCCGGCCCACGACAAGTGGGCCTCCTCGAACGGCTTCAGGGAAAACGGCGCGCAGTAGTCGCCGGCGTGCAGGATCATCCCGACGCCGGCCGCCTGAATCTGGGCGACGAGCGCGGCAATCGCGGGGACGCGGTCGTGTGAATCGGCGATCAGCCCGACGCGCATCAGCGCCCTCCCCCGTTCACGCCCACGTCCGCGGCGACGTGCCACTCCGGCGCGGCGATCTCCAGCCGCGTCAGGTCACTCAGCGCTTCGCGCGCCGTGATCACCGCGAATCGATCGCCGTCCACCATGACCTCGGCCGGCCGTAACCTGCTGTTATAGTTCGATGCCATTACGTACCCATATGCTCCGGTATCGGCGACGACGATATAGTCGCCCGGTTGCACGTCATCCAACTCGCGGTCGAGCGCCAGAAAGTCGCCGCTCTCGCACACCGGGCCGACGACGTCGACCTGCCGCGCACCGCCGCGATGGCGCATCGCCGAGATCCGGTGAAACGCCCCATAGTGCGATGGCCGGAGCAGCTCCGTCATCCCGGTGTCCACGATCACGTAGTCTTTCCCGCCGCTGTGCTTGCGGTAGAGCACGCGTCCAACGAGCACACCCGCGTTGCCGACGATGAACCGACCGGGCTCCATGATGAGCTGCAGGCCCGTTTCCGTCACCGTGGGAAGAATCGCCGCGGCGAAACGCTGGAGATCCGGCGGCTGCTCGGTATCGTATCGAACGCCGAGGCCCCCGCCGATATCGAGATACCGAAGCGAGTCGATTCCCCGTTTGGTGAGCTCGGCGAAAATCGAGGCGAGGCGCTCCGTGCCTTCGCGATATGGATCGATGCGGGAGAGCTGAGACCCGAGGTGCATGTCCAAGCCGACCAGATCGACGTGGTTCAACCCGGCCGCGACCTCGGCGACGTGGACGACGTCGTCGATCGGGACGCCGAACTTGTGGCCCCTGCCGCCGGTCTTGATGTAGTCGTGCGGCGCGTCGAGGGTGATCTCCGGGTTCACGCGAATCGAGACGGGCGCACGCACCTCGCGCTCGCCCGCGAGGGCGTCGATGAGCCGGATCTCCGCTTCGCTCTCCGCGTTGATCAGGAGGATGCCGGCGTCGAGCGCCTCGGCAAGCTCGCGCTCCGTCTTGCCGACGCCACCAAAGATGATGTCGGAGGGCGCGAAGCCGGCCAGCAGCGCGCGCTGCAGCTCTCCGCCGGAGACGACGTCGACGCCGGCGCCAAGCTCCTTGAGCACGGCGAGGACGCCGCGACTCGAATTCGCTTTGAGTGTGTAGTGAATTCGGTGCGGTACGGGCGACAGGATGCGGTCCAGTCGCCGATATCGATCGCGAATGGTTTCCGCGCTGTAGACGTAGACCGGCGTTCCGACTTCACTCGCGATCAGCTCGAGGGACACGCCCTCGCAGTAGAGGACGTCGTCGACGCGAGTGAAGCCGGTGCTCAGTACGCTTTGGCCCATACGGCCTCGTGGCTCGCCGCGCGCCCGCACTTCAAGCAGGTGGCCGGCGCCTCGGCCGACCGGAATTCCTCGTCGGGAAGCACGCGAATCGTCGCTTTGGTTTCGTCCTTGATCTCCGTCTCGCAGGTCGCGCTGCCGCACCAGCCCGCGTAGACGAACCCACCCTTTCCGCTCATCAGCTCCTTGAAATCGTCATAGCTGATGCGATGCCGAATGCTGTTCTGCTCGCGCCGCTCGCGCGCCGCGATCAGCATGTCGTCCTGAATGCGCATCAGCAGCTCGGCGACGTCCTCGCCGATCGTATCGAGCGACACCGGCCGCTTTTCGCGGCTGTCGCGCCGGACGAGTACCGCCTGGTTTTTCTCGAGATCGCGGGGACCGAACTCCATGCGAATCGGGATGCCGCGAAGCTCCCACTCGTAGTACTTGGCCCCCGGCTTGATCCCATCGCGATCGTCGATGTGCACACGCAGGCGGCCGGGATCGCGCCGCTCCCAGTCGAGCAGCTTCTGCATCACGCGGTCGGCGGCGTCGAGCATTTTGTTGCGCTCATCGTCGCTCTTATAAATCGGTACGATCACGAGCTCGATCGGCGCGAGCAGCGGCGGGATGCGCAGTCCGTTGTCGTCGCTGTGCGTCATCACCAGTCCGCCGACCAGCCTCGTGGACACGCCCCAGCTCGTGTTCCAAGCGAACTCCTGACCGCCATGCTCCGCCTGGAACTTGAGATCGAACGCTTTGGCGAAGTTCTGACCCAGATTGTGCGACGTCCCCGCCTGCAGCGCCTTGTTGTCCTGCATCATCGCTTCGCACGAATACGTTCGCAGCGCTCCGGCGAACTTCTCGGCGGCAGTCTTCTGGCCGGTGATCACCGGCATGGCCATGTGGCCTTCCATGAAGTCGCTGTAGACGCCGAGCATCTGACGCGCTTCTTCTTCCGCCTCGTCGTGCGTCACGTGCGCCGTGTGTCCCTCCTGCCAGAGGAACTCCAGCGTGCGCAGGAAAAGACGCGTGCGCATCTCCCAGCGGACGACGTTCGCCCACTGGTTGATGAGAATGGGGAGGTCGCGATAGCTCTGCACCCATTTGGCGAACATCGAGTAGATGATCGTCTCGGAGGTCGGCCGCACGATCAGCGGCTCCTCGAGCTTCTTGCCGCCGCCGTGGGTGACGACCGCCGTCTCCGGAGCGAAGCCTTCGACGTGCTCGGCTTCCTTGTGGAGAAAGCTCTCGGGAATGAAGAGCGGGAAGTATGCGTTTTGGTGGCCTGTCGCCTTGAACATGTCGTCGAGCGCGCGCTGCATCCGCTCCCAAATGCCGTAGCCATTGGGACGGATTACCATGCAGCCGCGCACGGGCGAGTAGTCGGCCAGCTCGGCGCGCAGGACCACTTCGTTGTACCAGGCGCTGAAGTCGGCTTCGCGGGTCGTCAGCTTCTTGTCGTCTGCCATTGCTCGAATATCAGTTGCTAGAGACCAATTTCGGTGATCGCTCGATTCCAATCCGGGGGTGCGTCGGGCTTCCAGCTGTGCGGCTCGGGCGGCGCTTCGGGCCGGCCCGCGAGGTGGAGGGTGAGCACCCATTCCGCGCCTGCCGCTTTCGCCGATCGTACCTGCTTCATCAACGGCTGATCGCGCAGCGCGTATTCCACGCTGACGCCGATGCGCCGCAAGGCTGTCGCCGCGCGACGCACGTCGGACTGTTGCGACGGTGCTTCCGCCGCCACCCACACTTGCGGGTGCGGGCCGGCGGTCGGCAGGAGTCCGCGCTCGCGCAGCAGCTCCGTCAATACGACGTCGCCCATCCCAAATCCAAGCGCGGGAAGATCGACACCGCCGAGCGAATCGAGCAACGTGTCGTATCGTCCGCCGCCGCAGATCGCCCGCAACTCACCCTTGGCGTCGAATAGCTCGAAGACAATCCCCGTGTAGTACGCCAACCCGCGAACGATCGTCAGATCGATCGTGACCCACTCGAGGACGCCAAGGCCCTCGAGACAAGAAAAGTAGCGCCGCATCTCGTCGATCGAGGTCTTCACGCTCGGCGACGATCCGAATCGGCGATCCAGCTCGTCGAGCGTCGCCTCGGTCATGAGGCCCATGAAGTCGTCGATCGCGCTGTCGGGCATTCCCGCGGCCAGCAGCTTCTCGCGCGAGACGTCGCGCGGCTGTCGATGAAACTTGTCCACCACGCCAAACACGGCCGCATGTTGCTCGTCGGCGACGCCGAGCGCTCCGAGGATGGCATGAAGGAGCCGACGATCGGAGACGCGGGCACGCACGTCGTGGGCGGACAGGCCGCACCCCCGCATCACCTCGATCGCGACGGCGAGAAGCTCGGCGTCGGCAGTGACGTCGGCTTCGCCGATGATATCGACGTTCAGCTGGAAATGCTCGCGAAGACGCCCTCGCTGTTGCCGTTCATAGCGAAACAGCTGCGGCATCGAAAACCAGCGGATCGGCTTGCGTAGCGCGGCCGCTTTCACCGCCGCCATACGGGCGAGCGTGGGCGTCATCTCCGGTCGCAAGGCGATTTCGCGCCCACCCTTGTCCGTGAAGTTGTAGAGCTGGCCGACGATCTCGTCGCCGCTCTTCTTCGTGTACAGCTCGAGCGGCTCGAGCGGTGGTCCGTCGTATTCGGCGAACGCGAAACGGCGCGCCACGTCGCGCCACACGTTCATCACGTGGGCGCGTTCGGCAAACTGTTCCGGATAGAAATCACGAAATCCCGGGAGGGAGCCCTGGGCCATCGAACAAAGTTATCCGGGTTTTGGCGCCACGGGGGGGGGCAACAGCGACATCGCATCGCCGACGGTGTGGAATGATCCGGTGATGAGCACGGAGCCGGCGCCAGACGCGGCCACCTCGATCGCCTCACGAAAATCGGCGACGACGTCGACCGAGCGGCCCGTTTCACGAGCGAACGCCGCCGCCTCGCCGAGATCCCACGCGCGGCTCAGGGGCGCCGTCGGCGCCATCGTCAGGACGAACCTCGATGCGACGTTCGCAAGAACACGGATCATGTCGCGCCAGTCCTTGTCGCGAAGCACGCAAAGCAGAACAACGATCGGCTCCTTCGGAGCGACCGCCCGGAGCGTTTGGACGAGGACCTCGACACCCGCCGGATTGTGCGCGACGTCGAGGATGAACTTGTCCGTTCGTTGAAAGCGGCCGGGGATCTGAACCGCCGGCAGCGCAGCCGCCCAACCTTCCGCCGACGGCGCGAACGGGGGCCCGGCCGCGTCGAGCATCGTCATGGCGAACGCCAGGTTCGCGGCCTGATGTTGTCCGGCGAGCGGTGTCGTGAGCTGAAGCCGCTGGCCCTTCCACATGAGGTCACACGCCGTGCCCGACGCACTGACCACCACCCGCTCCAGGTGCACCTCGTCCGTCGACAAGCGGACGCTGGACGCCCCATGCTGATCGGCAAATCGAGCAAGCAAGTCACGAATTCGCGGATTGGTCTCGCCGATCACCGCGGCGCGCCCCGGCTTGAAGATTCCAGCCTTTTCGCGCGCGATCTCGTCGAGCGTCGACCCGAGATACTCGGTGTGATCGAGACCAATCGACGTCACGCCGGCAACAAGCGGGTCGAGCACGTTCGTGGAATCGAGGCGTCCGCCCAGGCCCGCCTCAATGACGGCAACGTCGGCGCCGGCGCGAGCGAAGTAGTCGAACGCCATCGCTGTCGTCGCCTCGAAAAAGCTGGCGCCGATCTCTTCGACGAGCGGCGTGTATCGCGAAATGAACGAGACGACGTCGTCGGCGGGAATCATCTGCCCGTCGACAACCATGCGCTCGCGAAAGTCTACGAGATGTGGCGACGTATACGTCGCCACCCGCCGGCCCGCGGCCGTGAGGACGGCAGCCATCGTGGCGACGCTGCTCCCCTTTCCGTTCGTGCCGGCGACATGCAACGACGGATAGCGCGACTCCGGATTGCCGAGGCGCGCGAGCAACTCACGCGTGCGCTCGAGGCCGAACTTGAACCCGCCGGTAGTGCGCGCGAAGAGGTAGTCGAGCGCTTCGCGATAGCCGGCGAGCGCGGGCTGCGCGGTCAGGGAGAGCTCCACCCCGTCGCCGCCGGGCGGCCCGACATATGGCGCAGCAGTTGGCTGACCGTGCGCTTGAGATTCCGCCGATGGGTCACGCTATCGAGCATGCCGTGATCGAGGAGGAACTCGGAGGTCTGGAATCCGTCGGGTAGGTCCTGACCGAGCGTCTGCTTGATGACGCGTGGTCCGGCGAAGCCGATCACGGCGCCCGGCTCCGCAAGGATGGCGTCGCCCAGCATTGCGTAGCTTGCGCTCACGCCGCCGGTCGTCGGATTCGTGAGAATCGAGATGTACGGTATGCGCCGCTCGGCGAGTTGCGCGAGCACGGCCGAGACCTTGGCCATCTGCATGAGCGACAGCACACCCTCTTGCATGCGTGCGCCGCCCGACGCAGAGACGACGATCAATGGATACTTCCGCTCCAGGGAGCGCTGGGCGAGACGGGCGATCTTCTCGCCGACTACCGATCCCATCGAGCCGCCCATAAAAGCGAAGTCCATCACCCCAAGGTTCACCGGCAGCGAGTCGAGCGTTCCAGTGGACGCGAGGAGCGCGTCGGTGTCGCCGGCATTGGCGATGGCTTTCTTGAGGCGGCCCGGATACTCCGGGAAGCCAAGCGGGTCGGTAGACCGCAGGTCGACCTCGACTTCCTCCATCGTGGACTCGTCGAGGAGCAGCGCACAATAATCAGCCGCCCGAATACGACGATGGTAGTCGCAATTCGGGCAGACGTTCATGTTGCGCTCGAATTTTTCCCGGATGTCGGTGTGGCCGCAGGCCTCACACTTTTCCCAAACGTCCGGCGGAATCTCGAGGCGCTGGCGTTTGGGCTGCCGGGGCTTCTTGTCCTTCTTCGTCCACCATGCCATTAGC
>Ga0157375_10005661_pt1 | contig 10873 bp, 10 predicted proteins | sample M35metaG_FD_115311 | JGI IMG/M metagenome (GOLD analysis project Ga0157375, IMG submission 115311) | Miscanthus rhizosphere microbial communities from Kellogg Biological Station, Michigan, USA - M3-5 metaG | ecosystem: Host-associated > Plants > Roots > Rhizosphere > Soil | place: USA: Michigan...
CCGGCCGCATCCGCGAAACCGACGTGGGCGGTCGCCTCGAAGGGGACCCGGCGCTCCACGTCGCCGAGACCGACGCGATCGGCGGCGCGCTGGCGGACCTCAAGCCCGACGCCCGGGCCGCGCTCGTGCTGCGTCACTACTACGGCTACGACTACGCCGAGATCGCCCGCTTCCTGCGAACGAGTCCGGGCAACGTCGGGTCGATCCTGAGTCGGGCCCACGCGACGCTGCGCGTCCAACTCGCCCCTGACGCCACCGAACCACCGACCGAACTCCGCACGCCACGGCGCGCGCAACGCTGACGAGGTGCCCCGATGACCCGCGATCAGACCGGATCGAACCAGCCGCCCGCCACGACCGACGATGAGCGGTTGGCCGGGCTCGTCCGCGCAGTCGCGACCGACTGGACGCTGCCGCCGCAGCGCCTCGATCAGGCGACCTGGCGCGACCGTGTGGCTCCGGCCGCACCGCGCCGATGGCGCAGCCGGCGGCCTCGCCTCGCCGCTCCTGCGCTGGGCGCTGTCGTGATCACCGTCGCCGTCGCCTTCGCCGCCGTGTGGCTGGATGGGCCGCGGCCGGCCGCCATCAGCGGCGCTTCGCCCAGCCCGACGGGCTCATCCAGCCCGAGCGATCGGCCGACGGCGGCACCACCGAAGGTGATCGTCAACGGGCCGTTGCCGGATCCGGCGAGCGTTCTCGTGCGTGCCGGCAATGACTATCGGGTCGTCGACCTGACGCACGGGACGCTCGGTCCGCGCGTCGTCACCGCCAACGGGGCGTCGCACCTCTACGCTCGACCGGACGGTGGGTGGCTGTGCGTGTGTCCCGACTGGGAAGGATCGGTTCCGGGCCGGCTTCCCGTGGCGATCGCCCTCGTGGATGCGTCAGGGATGCTCGAATCCACGTCGACCATCCGCGACATCGTCGGTCGCGCTGACCCAGCCCTGTCCGGTACGGACCCGTCCCAGCTTGTGGATGCGCATGCGAGCGTCTCCGCCGATGGTCGGTTCGCGTTCCTCGGCTGGGCCGCTCGCGAGGGCGCCGCTGGGTGGAGGCTGGGCATCGACATCATCGACGTCGCGGCCGGACGGATGGTCGGCTCGAGCGAATTGCCACAGCTCGCATCCGCGACCAAGGACGGCAAGCCGGTGACGAGGGTCGCCCCCGAGGTGTCGCTCGCGCCGTCAGGCCGGACCGTGCTCGTCTCCGACTTCTGGTTCGCGCCCGGCGATCAGGAGTCGCCACCGTCGGGTTTCGACCATTGGTCGGCAAAATTCGCCGGGACCTCGGTGACAGCCTTCGCCCCCACGCGTTCGACCGACGCTGGATCGTGTGACGAGCTTGCTGAAGGGTCGGTCGACGTGTCGACGTGGTGGGTCGTCTGCTCGACGAATGGTGCGATGCGCTTCGACAGGGTCGGGTCGGACGGTAATCTGCTGGGATCCACGCCGCTGCCACCGTCGGATGGCATGACGGCGCCGCTGGTCGATCCCAGCGGGAAGGCCCTGTACATGTGGGGCCCGGTCGGGAAGACGCTCACCCGGATCGACATCGCGTCCGGGACCTTCTCGAGCGTCACTGCAAGGATCGCGGCGACCACCGCGGATCCGGTCGCGGACCTGGCGCACGCGATCGGCCGCTGGATGGCGCCGCCGGTCGCGGCCAAGATCTTCGTCGATCCCGGTCTGGTGCTGTCGCCGGACGGGACGCGCATCTTCGCGCTCGCGGCCGACCCGGGCAACGGTGAGACCGTCTCGTCGCAAGGCGTCTTCGTCTTCGACGCCGTGACACTCGAACAGATCGCACATTGGCCACCGACGGCCGATCTCACCTCGATCGCGATCAGTCCGGATGGCGCATGGCTGTACGCGGCCGGTCAGCCAGGCTTCGATGCGGCCGGCAAGGCGACCGGGGATCCGTCCTCGATCACCGTCTATGCGACATCCGACGGCGGCGTCGACCTGACCGCGGGGCGGCTCGGCTACGAAGCGCTCTCGTTCACCGCTCCCGTCCTGCCCTGACAACCGCGGCGATCAGCCCTCGAGGTCGCGCCGGTAGGCGGCCGCACGACTCGTCTGCACGAAGCCGAGGCCCTCGTACAGGCCGAGCGCCCCGTTCGCGTTCTCCGAGTCCACTCCGAGCATCCCCTCGGTCATCCCCGCCTCGCGCAGCCGGACGAGCGAGGCAGCCGTGATGGCGCGCGCCACACCGCGACGGCGCCACTGCTTGCGGACGCTGATGTGCTCGAGCCACCCGCTCTTGACGCCCAGCTTCTCGTTCTCATCGGGCCAGATCCAGTTCTGGACGACGCCGGCGACCTGATCGCCGTCCCAGGCGACGACCCACAGGTCCGTGTCGAGCTCGGGTCGGGCGAACGTCGTGGTGACCGTCTGCTCGGTCATCTCGCGATGGCCCCAGTGATCGCGGAACGCCTCGTTCTCGGCTTCGAGGATCGCGCGGCGATGCCCCATCTCGACCGGCCGGATCTCGAGACCGTCTGGCAGCGGCGCGTCCGGGATCTCGTCGAGACCATCGCGTCGCATGAGGAAGAAGTGGCGGACCGGGACGAACCCGGCCTGGTCGAGCAGGGCGATGTTGCCGATCTGGGCATCCTCGGCCCACGCGGTCAGCTTGACGTTGACGCCCGGATCCTCGCGTGCCGCGCGCGCCTTCGAGCGATCGATGCTCCAATCGAACAGCCACCGTCCGATCCCGCGGCGGCGGTAGTCCGGGTGGACGTTTCCCTCGATCTTGTACATCGGCGTGTCGTCGCGGACCATCCGGTCGACGTTCGCCTGGGCGACGAGGCGGCCATCGACCTCGACGAGGACGTCGTCGACGAAGCGGTCGCTTCCGTCGCTGGCTTCCATGTCGATCCGAAGGTTGTCGGCATTCGGCCGGTAGGGGACCTCGTCGGCCTCCATCGCCGCGCCGATGAGCGCGGCCAGGCCCTCGTAGTCCGCGTCGTCGCGGAAGAACCGAACCCGGAGCCCCGGGATCGCCGGCGCGAGGGCCATGTCCGGGAGGGGCACGCGGTCGCTCACGACCAGAGTGTCGGTGGGTCGGGTGGACGCTGTCATCGCTCGGCTCCGTACTTGCGGGTCATGTGCTCTTCGACCGACTTGTGGATGATCTTCCAGGTGCGCCGATGCTCGGCGCGTGCGCGCGGGTCGCCCTCGCGCGCGGCACGTGCGATCTCTCGCTCGAGCTTCCGGTGGCTTGCCAGGCGCTCCTCGGTGAGCCGCCCATCGGCCAGCGCCACTCGGATCGCGCAGCCGGGTTCGCCATCGTGACGACAATCGCTGAACCGGCACGTCGCCGCGATGTCCACGACGTCGTCGAACGCGACATCGACGCCTTCCTCGGCCCCGAGCACCTCGAGCGACCGGATGCCCGGGGTGTCGACGAGGAGACCGCCGCCCGGCAGCTCGAACAGCTCGCGATGCGTGGTCGTGTGGCGGCCCCTCGAGTCGGATCCGCGCACCTCGCCCGTCGCCTGGCGGTCCTCGCCGAGCAGGGCGTTGACGAGGGTCGACTTGCCGACGCCCGATGAGCCCAGGATCGCCGCGGTCGTGCCCCGCCGGAGATGCCCACGCAGCTCATCGAGACCGGCGCCCGTCCAGGCCGAGACCGCGACCACCGCCACCCCGGGCGCGATCGCGTCGACCGCGACCAGGCGGCCGTCCACGTCGTCGGCGAGGTCCGACTTGTTGAGCACCACCACCGGGGTCACCTCGCTCGACCATGCGACGGCGAGGTAGCGCTCGATCCGGCGCAGGTTGAAATCGTTGTCGAGGCCGGCGACGAGCAGGGCGACCTCGACGTTGGAGGCCATGATCTGCTCGTCATCGAGGCGCGCGCCGTTGCGCGACGCATCGGTCGCCATCCGCTTGAAGACGCTCCGTCGCGGGAGGATCGCGGTCACGACGTCGCCGGCGTCGAGCGCCACCCAGTCGCCGACGGTCGGGAAGTCGGACTGGGCGAGGGCCGCGTAGCGGAACGCGCCGGACACGGCGGCCGGCCTGTCGCCGGATGCGTCACGGACGATCGACGTGTCGCGGTGCACCGCCACGACGCGGGCGGGCCGAAGCCCGAGCGTCGCGAACGGTTCGTGCGCCTCTTCCCAGGCCGAATCCCAGCCAAGCCGCTCGAGGGCGAGGTCGACGATCATGTCAGCCCACCCGCTTCAGCTTGCCGGTCCGCTTGGCGTACCGCTCGGCGCGCCCGAACGCCCACAGCCCGAATGGGATGAACGCGACGCCCATCACGATGAGCGGCCAGACGAGGTGCGTCAGCTGGTCGATCGGCGTGCCGTCGATGAGGCCCGCCCGGACGCCCTCGAGGACGTAGGTGGCCGGCGACAGCTTCGAGAGCACCTGCATCCACGGCGGCAGGATGTCGACCGAGTAGTAGACGCCGCTGATGAGCAGCAGGCACGACTGGAGCACGAACGTCATCTGCGCCCCGCGCTCGACGTAGAGCAGCGGCAGGATCGCGGCGATCATCCCGATCCCGACGAAGCTGAACGAGCCGAGCAGCATGAACACGGCGACGGTCGCCGGGTTCGCTCCGGACAGGTTCAGCTGCGGGAAGAACAGGACGAGCGCGATGAAGATGACCGAGGTGTGGACGAGGCCGTAGACCATCGCGTAGACGACCGATCCGAACAGCTGTGACGAGCGCCGGATCGGGGCCATCATCGTGTATTCGAGCGTGCCTTCCCATCGCTCGACGGTGATCGTCTCGGCGATCCACGAGAAGACGACGGACAGGTAGTTCCAGAAGATCGCGCCGATCATGAGCGACAGCAGCAGCTCCTCGCTGCCCTGCGACACACCGATGAGCGAGATCGACAGCGCGCCCGCGACGGAATAGACCAGGAACGCGAGTTCCCAGCCCCAATACCGGCGGGTCAGGTTGAAGTTGCGCTCGATGAAGGCGTAGGAGGCCTTCAGCTCATGGGTGACGACGGTCATCGAATCGATCTCCGAGTGGTGGAGTCGGTCCGGCCCCTACCGGGACCGGGCCGACTCGAGTGAGGGCTCCGCGGCCAGACGCGCACCGATCTCGATGATCCGGTACCCGATGGCGCGACGGATGGATGGGCCAGGCTCGGGCGCCAGCTGGCGCCGTCGCAGGCCGGCCGACGCGATATCGCGTTCGATCCGCTCCTGCGCGAGCTGTGCGTTGAGCTCGACGTTCTGAAACATTGCGATCACCTCCTTTCAGTCGGTCTCGGCGTCGTCTTCCTCGATGTCGTCATCGAGGGAGCGGCCGGTGTAGGTCATGAACACGTCTTCGAGCGTCGCGGGTCCGTCCACGCGATCGCGGATGAGTGTCTTGAGGCCGGCCGGCGTGTCCTCGGCGACGACCTTGGCGTCGTTGAGAATCGTGATCCGGCCACACAGGCGTTCCGCTTCTGCCAGGTCGTGCGTCGTCAGGACGATCGTCGCGTCGTGGGTTTCGCGGAGCTCCTCGATGAAGGACTGGACGTCGAGCTTCGAACGGGGGTCGAGACCCGTCGTCGGCTCGTCGAGGAGCAGCAGCGTCGGGCTCGTCAGCAGGGCTCGCGCGATCGCGACCTTCTGCTGCATGCCCCGGCTCATCTGCTCCACCGGGCGGTCGATCCGCTTCTCCGAGATGCCGAGCCGGGCGAGGATCGCGACCGCTTCGCGCTTGGCCGTCTTGCCGTCGAGGCCATAGAGACGGGCCGCGAAGAGGAGGTTCTCCATCGGGCTGAGCTTCTTGAAGAAGGCGGCGTCCACGCTGACCCGGTTGATCAGGCGCTTGACCGCCATCTCATCGCGGACGATGTCGTGTCCGAAGACCTCGACCCGACCCTCGTCGAGGGTCAGCAGTCCGCAGATGAGGCGGATGAGCGTCGACTTGCCCGAGCCGTTCGCGCCCAGGATCCCGTGGATGTCGCCGCGCTCGAGGCGGAGCGACACGTCCGAGATCGCCAGGACCGGCTTCTTCTTGCGGCCGACCACGAACCGCTTGGTGACGCCCTCCATCAGGAGCGCAGGCACGGCGGACGTCGCGGGGACCGTCAGTTCCGAGCCGATCGGCAGCGCCGGCTGGCCGATCGATCCGTTCTTCAGTTCTGGGCTCAAGAGGGTGGTCACGATGGACTCCAGGGAATGCCGGGTGGGAGGGGCCGAAACGTCGAAAGCCGCGGGTCCGAACCGACGGTGATGTCGGTGGGCCTCGCGGCTTCTGGTTGCCGAGGCTGCCGCAGGGGCAGGGAAGGGCAAGAAAAAAGCCGGGGGCCCGATCTGGCCCACGGCTCTGGTTCGTCCGGAAGGCGGTCCTGCCGCCTGCGGTCTAGCTCGAGATGGGCACAGATCTCCCGTGTGCAACGCCCGTCATGGGCGCAAGGCATCGGGAGAGGAAGCGCGGATCGGTCTTCATCTCTCGCCCCTCCTCAAAAGGATCTGTGCACGCGACATGCGAGCCGGTCGGCAGTCTACCCGCGCCGCGAAACCGATGTCAACCCGGACGGACGACGATGTCGGCAACGCGACAGATGACGTAGGGAAGGGCGACGCCGCGACCCCTTCGCCCGGGCGAACGTCAGCCAGGCGTTCCGATGAACGCGGTTCCGAGCAGCCAGGCGCTGCCCAGAACGACGAGCACGAGTGCGACGGCCGAGGCGATGGCGCGGCCGCGATGGGGCGAGAACGCGATCGCACCGCCCAGGCCAAGCGCGGCGAGAGCCACCAGCGCGAGCAGTCCGATGTTCAGGATCCTGACGGCGCTGCCGGTCGAGATCAGCACCACCGCGGTCACGGCCACGGTGACGATGGCGACGCCGCCAAGCACCTTGCGTGCCGGATCCGGCAGAGCCGGCATCGTCCGCTCCGCGGTCGAGCCGGTCATCGCCCACAGGCCGATGGCCGCGGGGATGCCAAGGACCGCCGCGAGTCCGATCGCGACGACGCCGAAGACCTTGCCTAACGCCGTTCGGGGCCAGCCCTGGACCTCGGGCGGCTCTCCGAGGAGCTGGATCGCGACGGCGAGCCCGAGCAGGACGACGGCCGCGATGAGCAGCATCATCAGCACGACGCGCGACGCGTTGACCATGGCCGTTCGGTGCATCGATCGCTCCCGCCGGGGCAGATTTCGGACGCGAGTGTCGGCTGGACCGATACGTCGGTCAACCCGTACCATCGCCCGGCCGAACCATCCAGCGAGGTCGGCCCGATGCCGATGGACACACACCAGGATCCAAGGACGGCGATCGTGACGGGCGCGACGTCCGGCGTCGTCGGGCGCTCGCCGAGCGGTTGGCCGCCGCGGGACTGACGGTCGGGCTCGTCGCCCGCGACCGGGCGCGTGGCCAGGCCGCCAGGGACGAGATCACCGCCGCGACCGGGAATGACCGCGTCGGCGTCCTGATCGGGGATCTGTCGGACCTCGCCTCGGTCCGCGACCTCGCTCGAGCCGCTGCGGACGCGAATCCGACGATCGACGTCCTCGTCAACTGCGCCGGCGTCTACACGGCGAAGCGATCCGTGACGCGCGACGGTTTCGAGACGATGTTCGCGACCAACGTGCTCGGGCCGTTCCTGCTGACCAACCTCCTCGTCCCGGAACTCAGGGCGGCCGAGTCGGCACGGATCCTCGTCCTTTCGGCGCCGTCCGGGACGAAGCTCGATTTCGAGGATCTGCAGCACGAGCACTCGTTCCGCTCTCTGTCGGCATTCGGCGCCTCCAAGGCTGCCGACCTTCTGTTCACCTTCGAGCTCGCGCGCCGGCTGGACGGCACCGGCGTCACGGCCAACGCCGTCCATCCGGGTCTCGTCCATTCGAACCTGATGGACGGTGCATTCGCTCCATTGCGCTGGGCGATCCGCCCGTTCGAGAGCACCCCGGAGAAGGCCGTGACGGCCATCGTCCCGCTCGTCCTGGACCCGGCTTTCGCCGACCAGACGGGCAAGTTCTTCCACAAGGCCAAGGCGATCGACCCACCGGCATCCACCCGCGACGCCGAGACGCAACGGCGACTCTGGGACGCCTGCGCCGCGATGACCGGGATTTGACCGGGTCTCGGCGCCAGCCCTAGGCTCGTGGGCGTGCCCGACACGTCCGCCGATCGCTCGATCATCACGCTGATCCGTGACGGCACCCTCGACACCGAGTTGGCGGCGACGCTCTGGCTGCTGATCGAGGCACGCGTGCCGGTGATCGTCGCAGCGGAGGCGGGACGGGTCGGGAAATCGACGCTGCTCGAGGCACTCCTCGCCTTCCTACCGGCCGGCACGCGTGTCGTCCGCCTCGCGGGCGAGACAGAGACCTTCGACTGGCTCCCCCAGGCATCCGAGCTCGGCTGGCCTGGTCACCCGGCCGTATCGATCGCGCCGTCGAGCGGCGAACCGTTCCGTCCCGCCACGACCGTCATCCTTGCCTCGGAGCTCTCCGACCACCTGCCGATCTATACCTGGGGCAAGGCCGCGCAGGTCGCCATCCGGGCAGCGTCGGTCGGATACGGCCTGGCCGCGACCATCCATGCAGACTCGCTCGACGACGTCTTCGAGACCCTCCGCCGCTGGCCGGTCCGCCTGTCCGACGACGAGCTGTCGCACCTCGGTGCGGTCCTCGTCATGCGGCGCCTCGACGACGGCCGACGACGGGTGGTCGCCGCCCATTACGTCCGCCCCGTCGCGCGTGACGTCCACGGTCACCTCCAGCGTCTCGGACCCGCCGTCCTCGCCACCTGGGACGAGGATGAGGACGCCTTCGAGCAGTTCGGCTGGGGCGTCACCCCCGAGCTCGCCCGCCGGGTCGGGCGCCGCGCCGGCGATTTCGAGGTCGAGGTCGATCGCCGTCGTGAGCACCTCGACGGCCTCGTCGCCACCGATGTGACCGAACCGCAACAGGCACTCGCCGCGCTCCGTGCGTACCGGCCCGCCGAGCCGTTTGACCATCCGCGGACGGACGCTTAGGCTCGCCGTCCGAGCCTGCCACCGCATCGGGGGGACCAGCCGTGGAACCGATCGATCGTCCGATCTCCCAGCCGGAGACGCTCGGCGCCCTCAAGGCGTCGGGCTGGCGCTCGCGCTCGGTCAAGGAGGAGCTCCGGGCCAATCTCCTCGCCCGGTTCGCGTCGGGCGGCCAGGTCTTCCCGGGCGTCGTCGGCTACGAGGATTCGGTCGTCCCGGCCATCGAGAACGCGATCCTCGCCGGCCACGACCTCGTCTTCCTCGGGGAGCGCGGCCAGGCCAAGACGCGCATGGCGCGGCTGCTCGTCGGCCTGCTCGATCCGTGGCTCCCGATCGTCGCAGGAGGCGAGCTCAACGACGACCCGCTGGGGCCGATCAGTCCGGCCGCGCGCGCGATCGTCGAGCGCGATGGTGACGCGACCGCCATCGACTGGATCCCGCGCGACCGCCGCTATGCCGAAAAGCTGGCCACGCCCGACATCACCATCGCCGACCTCATCGGCGAGGTCGACCCGATCAAGGTCGCGGAGGGCCGCTACCTGTCGGACGAGCTGACCCTCCATTACGGGCTCATCCCGCGCGCCAACCGCGGCATCGTCGCGATCAACGAGCTGCCGGATCTCGCCGAGCGGATCCAGGTCGGCCTGCTCAACATCCTCGAGGAGCGCGACGTCCAGATCCGCGGCTTCCAGGTCCGGCTGGCGCTCGACCTGTACGTGGTCGCCTCGGCCAACCCCGAGGACTACACCTCGCGTGGCCGGATCATCACGCCGCTCAAGGACCGCCTCGGGTCGCAGATCCGGACGCACTACCCGCGGACGCTCGAGCACGAGATGGCGATCGTCCGCCAGGAGAAGGTGCGTTTCGAGCCCGAGGACGGCATGCCGACGGTCGTCGTGCCGGGCTTCATGGAGGAGCTCGTGGCCGAGCTGACCCATCTCGCCCGCCGCTCCCCCGAGATCAGCCAGCGGTCGGGGGTCAGCGTCCGGGTGTCCGTGGCGAACCAGGAGGTCCTCGAGGCGGCCGCCCTCAAGCGCGCGGTCCGGCTCGGCGAGCGGGTCGGCGCGCCACGCGTCTCGGACCTTGGCGCGGTCGTCGCCTCGACGGTCGGCAAGGTCGAGCTCGAGACGGCAGGCGACGACGCGCCCGAGGACCGCATCGTCGAGCGCCTCATCACCAAGGCGCTCCACGCCACGTTCAGCCGGCACGTGTCCGTGGACGACCTCGACGGCGTCGTCGAGGCGTTCGAGGACGGCTTCGCGGTCGAGACCGGGGACCGCACGCCTTCGCGCGAGTACGTCGCGTGGATGCGCGAAGTGCCGGGACTGTCCGTCGCGGTCGATCGCCTCGGCGCATATGACGTGACCGACGGTTCCGAGGAACCCGCGGTCGTCGCGTCGGCCGTCGAGTTCCTGCTCGAAGGGCTCCACCTTGCTCGCCGCCTGAACAAGGATCGCATCCCGGGCGGGACGGTCTACCACCGGTGACCGGCGCGGTCCGATGACCGGCTACACGCCCGATCCGCGCGACCTCGGGCCGATCGTCCCGCCGCGGCGGTCGCTGACTGCGACCGAGGCCGCCGATGCGCTCGCCCGCGCTGCCCGGTACTCCGCGTGGGACGGCTCCCAGCAGGTCGCCGACCTTGACGCCGACGACATCATCGACGCGCTGGCCGACGACGTGATGGCCGAAGGCGACCTCGCCGAGGCGCTCCGCCGCCTGATGGACCGGGGCTGGCGGACGGGCGACCCGACCCGGGGCGACATGCCCGGGCTGCGCGACCTGATGGAGCGGCTCGAGCGGCGGCGCGAGGAGATGCTCGAGCGCTACGGGCTCGACGACGTCCTCGGCGACATCCGGCGCCAGCTCGACGAGATCGTCGGTGACGAACGAGCGGGCGTCGAGCGCCGGCTGGACCAGGCGTCCGATAC
>Ga0157375_10005662_pt1 | contig 10873 bp, 10 predicted proteins | sample M35metaG_FD_115311 | JGI IMG/M metagenome (GOLD analysis project Ga0157375, IMG submission 115311) | Miscanthus rhizosphere microbial communities from Kellogg Biological Station, Michigan, USA - M3-5 metaG | ecosystem: Host-associated > Plants > Roots > Rhizosphere > Soil | place: USA: Michigan...
CGAGCGGCAGCCCAGGATTATCTCGCCGCTCGGCCTCATCGGCGGCTTCCTCGATGCCGCGGGTGGCGGCGGATGGGGCGCGATCGTCACCTCAAACCTGCTCGTCCAAGGCAGCAACCCGCGCAAGACGATCGGCACCGTCAACACCGCCGAGTTCTTCCTGACCATCACAATCTCCGCGACCTTCCTCGCGACCCTGGGCTGGGAGGCCTTCACCGTCGCCACCATGGGGCTGCTGATCGGTGGAGTCCTCGCCGCACCGTTCGGCGCCTGGATCGCCAAGCGGGTGAACCCCGATACGTTGCTGACCTTCGTTGGCGCTCTAGTGACCCTGACCAGCGGCTACGGCCTCTATCGCGCGCTGAGCTGAGGTCCCCAAGCGCCGGCCGGCGCTATTCCCTTGTTCAGCGATAGGGTAAAAGCCGGCAGGCAGCAGTGGGAGGATATGCGCATGTTCGCTCGAACCCGGGCTCATCTCGTCGACGCCGGCGAGACTTATTTCGAGCATATGCATTTCGCCGTCGGCGTTGGCCTGATGCTGGTCGCCGCGGGCCTCGCCTGCATCATCCACGGAATCTTTCCAAGCCTTTGCACGAAGACGGCCAGCCGCACCGTCGATGAGCTGAAGCGCCTGTTCGTCGAGCGCCACACGCTGGCGATCGTTCTTGCCGAGGCTTCGGGCGCGCTAGTCCTGGTGGGCCTCCTCGCGCTAACGGTTCCTGCCTGGGCTTTGCTGCTGATGTCGCCTGGTTATCCGCTGCCGATCGTCACCGCCGCCTTCGCGCTGACGATTCCGTGCGTCTATTTGTGGACCAACCCGCAGCTAGAGCCGATCGACTGAGATCGCCGCAGCGCCGGTGCGAAGCATGGAAAGCGAACATTCTTAGTGAACGTAAACGGCCTCGCCACCGCTGGCCGGCCGGGCGATCCGCTGCGGCGGGCCAACGAGGAGAAGATAAGACGGATCGAACTCCGCGGTGGCCGCAACTGCATCCCAGTCGAATATCTCCACATGACCCTTTGAGAAACTAAGCAGGCCCTCTTTGCGCATCTCTTGGAGTGTGCGGTTCACGTGAACAAACCGCTCGCTTCCGCAAGTTGCTCCTGGGTTACATTCGGTTGGAAACCGGTACGCTCGCCCAGCCCAGCGGCCTCTGACCGAAGGGCCATCTCGCAAATGATGTGCGCGATCCTGGCTTTCGCGTTCCTGCGTCCGATATTGCCAACCCACTTGGCGAAGATTGAAGCGTCGACCGTGCCATCGCGCCAGAACGCGAGTGCGATCGCTGGATAGTTCAGACACAGCTCGCGGAGTTGCGCGTGCGGAATCCGAACGACGCTCACGTGATCAACCGCAGTGACGCTCCAGCTCGCTTTGGGAACCACGACCTTAAGGGAGTTGGCTGAACGCCGCTTTTGGTCGGAAAAAGAACGTAAAGAAGCAGCCTCAGAGCGCACGCTTCAGCCCGTGCAATCCTACCACCTCATTGCCCGCCACGATCGGCACCGCGATCACCCTGATCCAGCGCTCATCCGCTCCATCGGGCATGATTTTCGCGTCGAGGATGAAGCCAAGCCTGCGATCGAGGCCAACGGTGCGCACGCGCTCTAGGACCTTCCGAGAAGATTCGCAGTAGCGCGCTACGGCCCATCCGCGTTCGATCGGAGCGTCCGCCGGCAGTCCGAACAATTCATAGACTTTTTCAGACCAGGTCAGGCGGTCGTCGCGGCTGATATTGCAGTGCCAGTATCCGTTGCGGGGATCGTCCACGGCCTTGGTCAGGTCCGGCGCCCGTTCCAGGAGCTTGCCATCCGCGAACGCGCCGGCGGGCTCATCATAGAAGAGCTTGCTTATGTCAGGCCCGTTCATCCGATTAGCCCCCCTCACGCCGCTCACAACAAAGGGGCTATCAGAAAAGTCTCTCTTAACAACCTATCGAAAGCTAGGCCCTCCGAAGCATTGCTAACCCGCTGGCTTAAATCGCTGGGGTTGATTATAGGGCGGCGTGTGATTGGATTGTTCAATCAATGATCGTCCACCTGCCGACCCTGAAGCAGCTGCAATATCTGGTTGCGCTGCGGCGCTTCGGCCATTTCGGGCGCGCCGCCGACGCCTGCTTCGTCACCCAGTCGACGCTGTCAGCGGGCCTTCGCGAGCTCGAAACCCTCCTTGGCGTGACCCTCGTCGAGCGCACGCGCCGCGTCGTCCGTTTCACCGGGCTGGGCGAGAAGATTGCGGACAAGGCGATCAAGGTCCTGCGGGAGACCGAGGAGCTCGCCGAAATGGCGCGCGCCCAAGGCCGGCCGTTGCATGGCGATCTCCGGATGGGCGTGATCCCGACAATCGCGCCCTTCCTGTTGCCGACGATGTTGCCTCGGCTGCGCGAGCAATGGTCGGCATTGAAGCTCTACCTGCGCGAGGAAACCAGCGGCGCCGCCTGCGAAGCGCTTCATCGCGGCCAGCTCGATTGCGTGCTTCTCGCCCTTCCCTTCGCCTGCGGTGAGATCGACAGCGCGTTGCTCTTCGATGACCCCCTCCATGTAGCCTATCCGAGCGGTGAAGCTCCCGCGGCAGTCGACGTGACCGCCGGCGAAATCGATGAAGCCCGGCTGCTCCTGCTTGAGGACGGCCACTGCTTGAAGGATCATGCGCTGTCCGCCTGCAACCGGCCGGACTTGCGCGCGAATGCGGAGATGATGGGAACGTCGCTGCACACCCTGGTGCAGATGGTCGACAACGGGCTCGGCGTAACCTTCGTCCCGGAAATGGCGCTGGAAGCCGGCATCCTGTCGGGAACCGGCGTCGACACGCGGCCGCTGCGGTCCGAGAATCCCTATCGGCGCATCGCGCTGATCTGGCGCCGGTCGAGCCCGCGCGAAGCCGAGTTCCAGATGCTGGCGACGACGCTGCGGCGAATTGCGGGCAACCTCGAAGCCAAAGCGACCATTGCCGAAGCGGCGCCCGCGCTCCAGCTGCTCGACAGCTGAAGCACGGACCCCCGCGTTATTTGGCGAGCGCCGGCTCGGCGATCCCGACCGGCTCAGCCTTCTTCGGGCTTTGCGGCAGATCGAAACGGTCGGCGTTCATGACCTTGGTCCAGGCGGCGACGAAGTCGCGGACGAACTTCTCCTCGACGCCCTGCTCGGCATAGACCTCGGCGATCGCGCGCAGTTCGCTATTCGACCCGAAAATGAGGTCGGTACGCGTCGCCCGCCATTTCTCCTGGTTGCCGCCGCGGTCGTAGCCGATGAACTCCTCGTCGCCGCTGTCGTCGATCACCTTCCAGAAGGTGTCATTGTCGAGCAGGTTGACGAAGAAGTCGTTGGTCAGCTGGCCCTTGCGGCTGGTGAACACCCCTTCCGGCCGACCCTTGTAATTGGCTCCAAGGACGCGGAGGCCGCCGACCAGCACCGTCATTTCCGGCGCCGACAGTCCGAGAAGCGAGGCCTTGTCGAGAAGCAGCTCCTCGGTCCGCACGCTGTGCTTGGTCTTGAGGTAGTTACGGAAGCCGTCGGCCGGCGGCTCGAGATAGTTGAAGCTCTCGACGTCGGTCCATTCTTCGGTCGCGTCGCCGCGACCGCCGGTGAACGGTACAGTGACGTTGAACCCGGCATCCCGAGCCGCTTTTTCGACGGCGGCCGTGCCAGCGAGCACGATCGCGTCGGCGAACGACAAATTGCCGCGCAATTGATCGATTTTGGCGAGGATTTGGCCGAGTTCCTGCGGCTCGTTGACCGCCCAGTCCTTCTGCGGGGCAAGCCGGATCCGCGCTCCGTTGGCGCCGCCCCGGTGATCTGACCGGCGGTACGTCGATGCGGACGCCCAAGCGGTCTTGACCAACTGCCCGACGCTGAATCCACTGCCGAGGATTTTCGCTTTGAAATCAGCGATATCGCTGCTCGAAGGCTGGCGTCCTGCAGGAATTGGGTCCTGCCAGATCAGGTCTTCCGCCGGCACTTCCGGCCCGAGGTACCTCACCTTGGGACCCATGTCGCGGTGGGTCAGCTTGAACCATGCCCTGGCGAACGCGTCCTTGAACGCTTCGTGGTCATTGCGGAATTTCTCCGAAATCTTGCGGAATTCCGGGTCCATCTTCAACGCCATGTCGGCCGTCGTCATCATGGTCGGCACGCGTTTCGAGGGATCGTGCGCCGCCGGCGCCATGTCCTCAGGCTTCTGGTTGATCGGCTGCCATTGCTGCGCGCCGGCAGGCGAGCGCACCAGCTCATATTCATAGTCGAGAAGCAGCCGGAAATAATTCTCGGACCATTGCGTGGGGGTGTTCACCCACGACCCCTCGATGCCGCTGGTAATCGTGTGCTCGCCCAGGCCGCTCTCGTGCGCGCTGGCCCAGCCGAGCCCCTGAAGGGCAATGTCAGCAGCTTCAGGCGCGGCGTCGACCAGGCTCGGATCGCCGGCGCCATGGGCCTTGCCGAAAGTGTGCCCCCCAGCGGTAAGCGCGACGGTCTCCTCATGGTTCATCGCCATCCGCTCGAAGGTGATCTTGATGTCCCGCGCCGATTGTAGCGGATCAGGATTGCCGCCAGGCCCCTCGGGATTCACATAAATGAGGCCCATCTGAATCGCTGCGAGCGGGCTTTCGAGCTCCATCTCGCGCTCGGGCTGGATGCGCGTCTCTTCCGCATCGACCCATTTCTGCTCGGCACCCCAATAAATGTCGCGCTCCGCCTCGAACACGTCTGGCCTTCCGCCGCCAAAACCGAAGATCGGTCCGCCCATCGACTCGACCGCCACGTTGCCGGCGAGGATGAACAGGTCGGCCCAGCTGATGTTCCTCCCGTACTTGCGCTTGACTGGCCAAAGCAGGCGTCGCGCCTTGTCGAGGTTGCCATTATCCGGCCAGCTGTTGAGGGGGGCAAACCGCTGCTGGCCGCTGTTCGCGCCGCCGCGGCCGTCGCCGGTCCGATAAGTTCCTGCGGCGTGCCACGCCATGCGGATGAACAGAGGCCCGTAATGGCCATAATCCGCCGGCCACCACGGCTGACTGTCCGTCATCAGCGCCGTGAGATCCCGTTTTAGCGCCTGGTAATCGAGCGCGTTGAACGCCTCCGCATAATCGAAGTCGTCGCCCATCGGGTCGGGCGAGCCGCCGCCTTGCTGGAGGATGTTGAGGGGTAGCGACTCTGGCCACCAATCCCGATTCTGGCGTCCGAGCAGTGATCGCACTGTGCTCGGCCGGTCCACCGGGCAACCCATCGATCCGGTCTTGGCGTCCATTGTGCAGAGTCCTCCTGTGATTTTGGAGGTCGGCCTAGCGATGCCAGTCCCACGGCGAAAACAAGTTGTTCTCGTCAGTGAGACCAAAGAAATCGATTATTGGACGGGTTGGGGCCGCGGCTGAGGGCGGGGAGGGGAGATTGCCGCGGCCCCTGTTCGTTCGGGCAGCCATTACGCGGCACGCGCCCCTGTGCGTTCGCCATTTCAATTAGCCGGCGTCGTGCCGATCGTGAAACGACCAATATTCGTCACAGATAATCGCGAAATCGATTAGTGCCGCCTAGTCCATGTGCTTGAGACCGGTCCGCAGATAATCGTAGCCGCTGATGAGCGTGAGCGCAGCGGCGATCCACAGGCATGCAATGCCCAGGTTATGAACCCATGGCGCATCCGGCACAGCGCCTCCCAGGATGAGCGCGCCGAGCGCGATCAGCTGGACCGTCGTTTTCCATTTGGCGAGGGCGCTGACGGGAACGGAGACCTGGAGGCCAGCCAGATATTCGCGCAACCCTGAGACGATGATCTCCCGCAGGAGTATGATCAAGGCCGCGATTATGTTGAGGCTTGCGATTTCCGGGACCGGATTCGCCTTGCGGCTGGAGATGAGCATCATCAGCACGGCGGCGACCATGATTTTGTCAGCGATCGGGTCGAGGAACTGGCCGAGCCGCGAGGTCAGGCCCTGCGCGCGGGCAAGGTAGCCGTCGAGATAATCAGTGAGCCCGACCACGCAGTAGAGCACGAAAGTCACCGCATAATCGACCGGCGAGGGCCGCCACAGAAGGAACACGAGGATCGGAACCGCAAGGATGCGCGATAGGGTCAGCAGGTTCGGCAACGACAGCATCACGATATCCGAGTTATAGCGTTTGGCGCTGTCACGAAAGCTGGCTATGCGCTTGTCCAGTCCATGGCAGCTCCTGCGCCCCAGCCTTGATTCAGAACGTCATTCACCTGCTGCGAGCGCGGCGGTTCATTCCGTTGTTCGCGACACAGTTTCTCGGCGCGTTCAACGACAGCTTGTTCAAGCAGGCGGTCGTGCTGTTCGTGACGTTTCAGCTCTACTCGAATCCAGCGCAAGAGGCGCAGTTCAGCGCAATCGCGCAAGGGCTGTTCATGCTGCCCTTCTTCCTGTTTTCGGCATTATCTGGGCAACTCGCGGACGATCACGACAAGTCGCGGCTGATCCGAATCATCAAGCTCGCCGAGATCGGGATCATGATCATCGGCGGTGCGGGCATCATGCTCGCGAACGTACCGCTAATGCTGACCGCTGTTTTCCTGATGGGTACTCATTCGACCTTCTTCGGTCCGATCAAATACGCGATTCTGCCGCAGCATCTGCAGAAAGATGAAGTCCTCGGCGGAACCGGGCTGGTCGAAGCCGGGACCTATATCGCCATCCTCCTGGGGACGATCCTCGCCGGTACGTTGGCTTCCAAGCCGGCGATCGCGGCGGTGGCGACGATCGGCTTTGCGGTCCTTGGCTACCTCGCCGGGAGGCAGGTGCCCCCTGCCCCGCCGGCCGCCGAACGGATCCCGTTTGATCGCCACGTCATCCGCGCATCGATCAACCTGGTGAATGCGACGATGCACATTCCGCGGCTGTTCCTGGCGATCTGCTCGATCAGCTTCTTCTGGACCATCGGAGCGGTGTTGATCATCATTTTCCCACCGCTGGTAAAAAACGTGCTTGGCGCCGATGAGCAGGTCGCAAGCTTGTTCATCGCGATCTTCTCGATCGGAATCGCGATCGGCTCAGTACTCATCAACCGGCTGCTGAAGAGCGAGGTCTCGGCACGCTTTGCTCCTGCCTCGGTGCTCAGCATGGGCGCGTTCGTCGTGCTACTCCATTTCATCGCGATGGCCTGGAGCAAGAGCGGACAGGAGCTCACGACCCTAGGCAATTTCATCGTTCACCCAATGGCCGGACTGATGATCGTGGCGCTGCTTGGAATCGCCATCACCGGCGGCATGTTCGTGGTGCCGCTCTACGCTTTCCTGACGACGACCGTCCCGAAAACCGAAACCGCACGGACCGTTGCAGCCAACAATATCGTCAATTCAGGCGCGATGGTCATCGGGTCGCTGCTGGCGTTTGGCTTGAGCAGCATCGGCATCGGTCCGGCTGGCCAGCTGCTCCTGGTCGCGGTCATGTGCATCGTGTCCGCGTGGCTGGGATGGAAGCTCCACCTGGCTTGCGACTGAGCCGATCAGCCGATCAGGATCGAAACGAAGAGGAATCCGGTTGCGAAGGTCAGGGCGAACAGACGTAGATCGTCGATCCAACTGGCCGACGAAAGCGCCCGCTCCGACATTGCGCGCACCGGCCCGCGCCCGAAGCGGCGCTGACAAAGGGCAAAGGCAGGACGGCTGAACGACATGGCAAGACAACCCTAACGCGGTGTTTACCATGTGCTGAACCCGCGCAAGCGAAAAGGGCTCCGAACGTCCCGCGGCGGGACGTGGGTGATCACTTCACTCGAATTCAGCCGTTGATGGCGGATCGGGAGCGCTTGCCGTCGGGCCGTTGCCGTGCGTCAAGCAAATCGCGCGCTTCGTCGGCCGGCATCGGCTTTCCGAAATACCAGCCCTGTCCGATTTCGCAGCCAAGCCGCACGACTGCGTGGTAGGTTTCCTCGTTCTCGATGCCCTCGACGCAAACTGGTACGCGGAGCGCAACGGCTAAGGTCGTCACTGCGCGCACGATTGCGGAACTTTCGTGCTTGGCGTGAAGGTTGGTGACGAAGCTGCGGTCGATCTTGATGATGTCGAAGGGCAGCGACCGCAAATGCGAAAGCGATGAGAAGCCCGCGCCGAAATCGTCGAGAGCAAGTCGGATGCCCTGGTTCTTCAAGCTCGTGACGATGCTCCGGGCCAGTTCAATATCTGCGAAGAGCGAACTTTCCGTGATCTCGATTACCAGGCGTTCAGCGGGAAAGCCGGTCTCGGAAAGCGTCTTCACGATACGCTGCGCCAACCAGCCATCGGCGAACTGGAAAGGCGAAATGTTGACGGAGATCTTGATCGTCGGGTCCCAACTGGCCGCCTGGCGCAATGCCTCGCCGATCACCTGATCTGACAGACGGCCGATCAGTCCGATTTCCTCTGCGACCGGGATGAAAACGTCAGGGCCGATGACTCCCGACAACGGGTGGACCCACCGCGCAAGCACCTCGAAGCCGACCACTTCGCCCGTCTGGAGATCCACCTGGGGCTCGAAATGCGGAACGAACTGACCGTGCTCCAGGCCGAAGCGAATGCCCTGCTCGATCTCGCCATGGGCGATCAGCGCGCGCTCCATCCCAGCGTCGAACCAGACGGGGCGCGCGACGCGTCCCGTTCGCGCATGATCCATGGCAATATCTGCGCGGCGAAGGATGTCGGGGATCCGCGCATCGCCCGCGGCGGTCGAGGCAATTCCTGCAAAGGCCCCAACCTGGATGATACGTTCCTCGAACAGCAGTGGCCGACTGACGGTCTGCAGCACGGTTTCGGCTAGTGCTTCCGCGCGGCTCATGTCGTCCGGCGACAGTGCAAGCGCTACTCCAAATTCGTCACTGCCAAGCCGGGCAATCACAGCCTCGCTGCCAAGCGCGTCAGCAAGATCGACCGAGATCGTCTTCAGCAACCGGTCGCCCGTCTCGTAACCATGCTGGTCATTGATCGACTTGAACCGGTGAACCTGGAACGAGATGACCACCAGATTGTCGCCGCGGATTGCTGCTTCCGCGCACAACTGCCCGGCGCGATCGGCAAAACCCTTGCGGTTGTACAGACCGGTTATCGGATCGGTCGTAGCGAGGACCGTTGCGCGGCGCTCCTGCTCTTCACGCATTTCGGCTTCATGCTGGAGATCAACATAACGCCTCCAGCCGAACAGGATCAGCGCGACATTCAGCGTAAGGCCGGTGCTTGCCACACGAATATCCGGACCAATCGCGGCGTCGCCTAGCGGCAGACGATGGAAGAAGGTGCTGCCGTTCCAGATGAGCAGCATGACCGCCGAAATGAGGACGGTCAGCACGACCACGTCGCGGCGGGCACTCCGCAATGTCGTGTTCGCGCTACTCGTCACGCCTGTCACCCACTACCGCTACTGTGCGGCAGAAGTAGGCGATAACGCTTAATAAATTACCCTCCGTAACGGAGGAAACCCATCGCGATGGTGCGGACGGTGGGAATCGAACCCACACTCCCGATACGGGAAGAGGATTTTAAGTCCCCAGCGTCTACCGTTCCGCCACGTCCGCTATCTCACCGACACGGCGACGGTAGTGTCAGCCGTGCTATTCCGCGGTCACTTCCTTGAGATTTAAGCGCTCGCGCATTTCCTTGCCCGGCTTGAAATAGGGCACTCGCTTGGCATCGACCGAAACGGCTTCGCCGGTGCGCGGATTGCGGCCGACACGGCCGTCACGCTGGCGGGTAGAAAAAGCGCCGAAGCCGCGAAGCTCGACTCGGCCGCCCTTGGCCAGTTGCTCGGTAATGGAATCGAAGATGGCGCTGACCACGCTCTCGACCTCGCGTTGCGTGAGGTCTGGAAAATCGGCGCACAGCTGCTGCACCAGCTCAGAACGGATCATGGCGTCCCCGCTTAGATGGATGGGTCCCCAACTCCCCCATTAACTCGGGGACCTCTTAAAATCAGGCTGTCAGGAAAGTGTTTCCGAAGCAAGCGGGATTTACGTGGCGTCCCTTTGAAGGAACGCCACGTTTCCCGTGACTTGGCTTACTTCTTCTTCGGCGCCTTTTCGGGCTTGGCCGCCTGGGCTTCCTTCAGCGCCGCACCAAGGATGTCGCCCAGCGATGCGCCGGAGTCGGACGAGCCGTACTGCGCCACCGCCTGCTTCTCCTCGGCGATCTGTAGCGCCTTGACGGAGAAGTTGGGTTTCTTCGAACGGTCGAAGCCGGTGACCATGGCATCGAGCTTCTGGCCGACCTGGAAGCGCTCTGGTCGCTGCTCGTCGCGGTCGCGACCGAGGTCGCCGCGCTTGATGAAGCCCGTCGCGCCATCGTCGCCAACCTGCACATCGAGGCCGGCATCTTGGACAGCGCGGACGGTGACTGTCAGCGTTTCGCCCTTCTTCACGCCGCCGACAGCGGTCGCGCCGCCGCGAGCGCCCGCAGCCGCACCGGTTCCGCCGCCTTCGAGCTGCTTGATGCCGAGCGAAATCCGCTCCTTCTCAACGTCGACGTCGAGGACCTGAGCCTTGACGGTCTCGCCCTTGCGGTGAAGCTGCAGCGCTTCCTCGCCGGAGACGCCCCAGGCGATGTCCGACATGTGGACCATGCCGTCGACGTCGCCCTCGAGCCCGACGAACAGGCCAAATTCGGTCGCGTTCTTGACCTCGCCTTCGACGGCGCTGCCAACCGGATGCTTCTCGGCGAAGGCCGCCCACGGATTCTCCTGGGCCTGCTTGAGGCCGAGCGAAATCCGCCGCTTCTCCTCGTCGACCTCGAGCACCTTCACGTCCACCTCTTGGCTGGTCGACACGATCTTGCCCGGGTGCACGTTTTTCTTGGTCCAGCTCATCTCGGACACGTGAACGAGGCCCTCGATGCCCGCCTCGAGCTCGACGAAGGCGCCATATTCGGTGATGTTCGTGACCCGGCCGCGGAACACGCCGCCGA
>Ga0157375_10005664_pt1 | contig 10868 bp, 9 predicted proteins | sample M35metaG_FD_115311 | JGI IMG/M metagenome (GOLD analysis project Ga0157375, IMG submission 115311) | Miscanthus rhizosphere microbial communities from Kellogg Biological Station, Michigan, USA - M3-5 metaG | ecosystem: Host-associated > Plants > Roots > Rhizosphere > Soil | place: USA: Michigan...
CGCACCGGTCGCGATCGCTTCCTGCGCGCGCAGGTTGGAGACGCGCTCGGAGGGTGGTTCGTCAAACCACATGCGCCCGCCGCCGGCACCGCAGCAAAAGGTTTTCTTTCCGCAGCGTGGCATTTCACGAAATTGCTCGTTACGAGCCGCGCCGATAACCGCGCGAGTCGCATCGACCTCGCCATTCACCCGCGCCAGATAACAAGGGTCGTGCAACGTAATGGGATCAGTCTCGCCGAGTTCGTTGCTCAGACGTCCCGAATTCAGCAACTCCGCGAGCAGGGTCGAGTGATGCTGCACTTCATATTGGCCGCCGAACTGCGGGTATTCATTCTTGAGCGTGTTGTGACAATGCGGGCAAGGGGTGACAATCTTCTTCACCTGGCGGCGGTCTAACGTTTCAATGTTGGTTTGAGCACGCTCTTGAAAGAGAAATTCGTCTCCGATACGGCGCGCGGGATCGCCCGTGCAGGTCTCCTCTTTACCAAGCACGGCGAAATTTACACCGGCCTGCATGAACAATCGCGCCGTCGCGCGCGCGACCTTTTGGGCGCGCGGATCGAAGGAGGCGGCGCAGCCCACCCAGAAGAGATACTCGAAGTTGGGATTGGTTTCGACGGTCGGGACGTCGAGACCTTCGGCCCAGGCCAGGCGATCGGCATTGGCACGGCCATAGGGATTGAATTGGTTTCCGATCTGTTGCAGCGCTTTCGCCGGCGGACCTGAAAGTTTGCCTTCGCCGATCAAATCCCGGCGCATGTCGCTGATCAGATCGACGTGCCCGATCAGGACCGGGCACTCCTGCACGCAGGCCTGGCACATGGTGCAGGCCCAGAGCGTTTCGTCGCGGATAGTTTGGTGGACATCCCCTCCGCCTAACGACATCAGTCGCCGCAAATCGACCACCACCGCCTTGGGCGAAAGCGGCTTGCCGGTGGCCGTCGCTGGACAGGCGTCCTCGCAACGGCCGCATTCCATGCAGGCATCGAGGCTGAGCAACTGTTGCTGCTTAAAATCGGCCAACTCATGCACACCAGTGCGGCCCGACTGCTCGACTTCTTCCATCGTGAGAGGAACGAGTTGACCCATCGGCCGCTGCGGGCGCGCGGCAATGTTGATGGGCCCGGTGATGACGTGGAGAAAACGATTTACCGGGATGGAGGCGAGGAATCCCGCGACCAGAATCGTGTGCAGCCACCACGTCACGAGGTGCATTGTTTTAGCAGTGCCAAGGTCGATCCCGCGCAACATCGTGGTATCGATGAGCCATCCGACAGTCGACCAGTGCGCCAGCCACGGTTGCACCTGGGTGTAGTGGAGACGGAGCGCTTCGACGGCGAAGCCGGTTATGCCGAGAGCGAGCAGGCTGCTGAGCAACCACCAGTCGCGCCAGTTATGACCGAGGCTCGGCTTCCGCGCGAAGGCGCGCCGGTACATCGCCAGCAGGCAGCCGAGGCAAAACGCGACGCCAAAAACGTCCATCGTCAGCTCATAGAGGAGATAGTACCACCCGTGATGAAAGTAATAGGGGCCGTCCTGGGCGATCCCGAGCAGGGTGGTGCCAATCGTCAGTACGAGGAAGCCGCTGAAAAGCAGCAAATGAAGCAGAGCTCCGAGCGACTTCTTGTGCACGCGCTTCTGCGCCAGCCCGTAAACTGTGAGCCGTTCCAACCAAACCCGCCAATCCTTTTCAAATCCGCCCGGCCGCCCTTGGCGCCATTGCCAAAAATGCGCCAGAACCTGCCATGCGAGGACAGCGAGGCTGGCCGCGATCATGACGAAGAACACGACCTGCATCCAGGGCGCAATGTTCCCAAAGACTTCGCGCGTGGTACTATTCACGTCGAGCGCCGTCATGGGTGCGACCATTTTGCTCCCTAACCCTTGCGAATGGATTCTATGAGTTGGGGCACAATCTGGTGGAGATCGCCAACCAGCCCGTAAGTCGCCATTTCGAAAATGGGAGCGTCGGGGTCTTTGTTGATTGCGACAATAATGCGCGAATCCTTGATGCCGGCGAGGTGTTGGATTGCTCCGGAAATTCCGATCGCGATGTAAAGCTCGGGCGCCACCACTTTGCCGGTTTGGCCGACCTGATAATCGTTAGGTGCCATCCCCGCATCGACCGCGGCGCGGGTCGCACCGACCGCACCGCCGAGCGCATCGGCTAGGCCACCAACGAGGCGTTCGAAATGCTCGGAATCTTTCAGTGGACGTCCCCCGCTCACGACCACCCGGGCTTCGGTCAGATCGGGGCGGTCGGACACGCGTTCTTCCCGCGAAATGAATTGCATGCCATTGGGCAAACCTCCCGCATCGAATTTGAGTTGCTGGATCGCACACGGCGCAGCGTCGGCTGCGGGCGCTTCGAAGGCAGTTGCACGGGCGGTGAGGACGCGCCGGTCACCCTCCAATTGCACGGTTGCGAGCATGCTGCCGGCGTTGGTTGGCCGCCGGTAGGTGGTCGCGCCATCGCTTTTTTCGAGCGCGAGCACGTCGGTTAACATCGGCGCATCGAGGAGCGCGGCGACACGCGGCAGAATGTCTTTGCTGAAGGTCGAGGAACTGCCCAGGAGCGTTTTTGCCCCTTGCTGCCGAATTGCTTCCGCGATCACCGCGGCATAACGATCGGCCAGCGGCTCGGCCAGAGCAGAATCGTCCGCCACGATAACCGCACTCGCGCCGTAGGAGATGAGAGAGGCGGCGACTTCATCCAAACCGTGCCCGAGGATGAGAAGTGCATACGCACCGCCGAGCTGACGCGCCAGGGTGATGGCATGGAGCGACGGACGCTTCACCTGCTGACGATCGAGTTCGATTAGGACGAGGGTTTCGGCCATGGTCAGAGCACTTTCGCTTCCTGCTTCAACTTCACCATCAATTCCTCGACCGATTCGACGCGGGTGCCGCCCGCGCGCTTGGGCGGGCGCGAGGTCGAAAGTGTCTTCGTCATGGGCTGCACGCTGACTCCGAGTTGCTCGCAACTAAGGACCTCGATCGGTTTCTTGCGCGCCTTCATCAGACCAGGCAACGAAACGTAACGCGGCTCGTTCAGACGCAGGTCGGTGGTCACTACGGCCGGCACAGTGACCGTGATGACCTCAAGCCCGCCGTCGGTTTCGCGCGCACATTGGACGCGCGTGTTATTTTCGATGAGCTCAATCTTTGAAACGAAGGTCGCCTGCGGCCAGCCTAACAATCCCGCCAGCATTTGCCCAACCTGGTTGGAATCGTCGTCCACCGCCTGCTTGCCCATGAGGACGATTTGCGGCGCTTCCTTCTCAATGAAGACGCGGAGAATGCGCGCGACGGCATAGGGATCGAGGGCGCGGGCATCGTCGATGCGGAAGGCGCGATTCATGCCCATCGCCAAGGCAGACCGGATTTGTTCGTCGATCGCGGCCGGCCCAATCGTAACCCCGACCACCTCGCTCGCTTCGCCGCGCTCGCGAATGCGGAGCGCTTCCTCGATGGCGATTTCATCGAAAGGGTTGATGACCGACTTGGCTGCCTCACCCGCACCCGCATATGGGTCCGGGACGCTCTTGAACGGAACGACAATCTTCACCGTGAAGCGCGGGTCAGAGCCCGAGGAGTGAGGCGATGATGTTGCGTTGGATTTCGCTCGTGCCGGAGTAGAGCTTGCTCCCGATTGCATCGCGCAATTCTCGCTCGACTTCGTATTCGACCATGTAGCCGTAACCGCCATGGATTTGGATCGCGTCTTCGCAGCATTTTACCCAGCTGTCGCTGATCTGGAGCTTGGTCATGGCGGCTTCGAGATAGACGGACTTGCGGTGACCTGAGGCCCAGGCGCACTGGTAAAGCATGTGGCGCGAACTCTCGATCCGCATTTTCATGTCGACGATCTTGCCCGCGATCTGCTGGAATTTTCCGATCGGCTGCCCGCCTTGTTTGCGTTCGTTGGCATAACGAATGCACCGCTCGAGCAATCGCTGCATGGTGCCAACGTGGGCGGCCAGGATGCAGCCGCGTTCCCAGGTCATGGAGCGGGTAAAGAGCCAGCTCCCCGCGCCTTCCTTGCCGAGCAAATTTTCTTCCGGCACTTCGCAGTCGGTGAAAAAGACTTCGCTCATCGGCGAAGTGCGCACGCCCATTTTTTCAATCTTGTGCGAGGCATCGAGACCGGGCGCATCTTTCTCAACCAGAAAAGCACTGATGCCCGAGGCTCCTTTCGCCTTGTCGGTCGCAGCGAAGACCAGAAGCACATCCGCGATTGGGCCGTTGGTGACAAAAATCTTGCTCCCGTTGAGGATATATTTGGCGCCCTTCTTGACCGCTATGGTGGCGAGACTAAAGGCGTCGGAGCCACTGTTCGGTTCGCTCATGGCATTGCCGCCAATGAGCGAGCCGTTGCAGAGGCCGGGTAGGAATTTTTTCTTCTGCGCCTCAGTCCCGTTGTAAACGAGCGGGATGATCGCCGTCCACATGTGGGCGTTGATCGAGAAAAGGAGCCCGTTGTCCTTGCAGGCGTGTCCGAGGCGCTCGAGCGCGGCCACAGTGGTGATCGGCTCCTGCGCGAGGCCGCCGTATTCTTCCGAGACGGGGAGGCCGTGGATGCCAAAGCCGCCACACTTTTTCCAGGCTTCGTGATTGAAGACGGCGTTGCGGTCGGCCTCGATCATGTCGTAATCGAGTTGCTCCTTGGCGAAACGGCTGACGGCGTCGAGCAGCTCGCGTTGTTGGTCCGACCAGGAAAAGTCCATTACGTTGAGTTCTATTACAGCCTGCGATTCGCGTTGGCCGCGCCACCGGATTCAGCAGGGCGGGTGCCGGCCAGCACCCGAACGATGCAGTTGGCCGCGGCAGGCGGCCATTCTACAAGCGAGCGCCGGGCGGTCAAGCGGACGAGGCCAAAGTTGCCTCGATCGCAGGCGGTGGTGTCTGGAGAGGACGCTGCAGGCAAAAATTACTTGGACCCAACGGCCTTCTGGAAGGGCTGAGTGATGGGAACGCCTGGTTTTTCTTCGGCGTTCGGGCCGACTTCGTGCTTGATGACGACGCCGCCTTTCATCACGAAATCGACGTGTTCCATCGCACGGATGTCGCGCAACGGATCCGCGCTGACAGCGATAATATCGGCATACTTTCCGGCCTCGAGCGCGCCGATGTCTTTGTCCATGCCGATCAAATTCGCGCCGTTGAGCGTGGCGGCTTGCAATACCTGCAGCGGCGTCATCCCAGCGCGCACCATCGCTTCGAGTTCATTGGGCAGGAAATCGGGAGACTCATCAATACCGACCGCGATTTTCAAGTGCGCCTTGAGCGCGCGCGTGAAGGCCGGCTGTTGATGACTCAGAATCTCCTTGCCCTTGGCGAGACTGATCGGGTCCTGGCCGAACTCCGTGCCGATCTCGACACCGCGCTGGAAGGTATAAAGCGTGGGGACGAGCCAGGTTCCTTTTTTCGCCATCAAGGCTGCGCCTTCGTCGTCCAGCATTGTCCCGTGCTCGATCGAATCCACGCCCGCACGCACCGCCGCTTTGATGCCCTCGGTGCCTTCGGCGTGGGCCATGACGTGACGTCCCGCGCGATGTGCCACTTCTACTGCCTTGGCGATTTGCTCGTCGCTGAGATCTTGAACGTTGAAGTCGCTTTGTAAATCGAGCACGCCTCCGGTCACCATCAGTTTGACCCAGTCCGCGCCGTACTTGATGTCACGGCGAACCGCGACCGCGACCTGATCGACGGTGTCGGCGATATTTGGGCGGCGCGGCATGGCTTGATCGGGTGCAAGAAAGTCCATGTCGCCATGGCCCCCATTGGCGGAGATGAACGAACCGGCTGCAACCATGCGCGGTCCAAGGATGAGTCCCTCTTTGATGCTGTCGCGTAAGGCGAGCTGACCGTATCCCTGGTCCGGTTCGCCGGCGTCACGCAAGGCGGTGAAACCGTGATCCAGCCAGATTTGGAGATTGCACAAGCCCCAAATGGTTGCCTTGGCGGAGGAAGTCCGGAGCGGGGAGCCGGGCGTAAAATCTTTCAGGTTTCCGAGGATGTGCGCATGACAATCGACCATGCCCGGCATAACGAACTTGTCAGAGAGATCGATCACGCCCACATCCGGCGGGGCGGAAGTTCCCACGCTCAGAATCCGATCCTTATCGACAACAATGAATACATTGGTCGCGACCGTTCCGGTCCGGACATCCAACATTCGACCGGCTTTGATCGCGACCTTCCCGTGCGGCAAAGGGGGCGCGACGTGGGCCTGTAAGGGATTCAGGCTCACTGCCAGCAACAAGCTAACGATGAGGATCTTAAGCATAGGAAGAATTCGGAAAAATGATAACGCGGTAATATCGAACCAGCAGTTCCCGGGCGAGCCCCGGGCAAAAAAGTCGAACTGAAGGAGCGAAGGTCGCGCTACGGGAGGCGATAGATTTCGACCAGACCAACACCAACCCCGCCATTTAGACCCGTGACAGTGGCAGTGTAGCCGCCAGGGGGGAGCGTCTGCTTGATGGCTGCTTCCCTCGCATCGCTCGGCGCAAGGCCGCTGTCTTCGAGCTCGGTTTGCTGGGTGTCAGCCCAGTTGTCATTTGCGGACACGAGCGCGCCGTTCCCATCCCGCAGATCGAGGGTGGGATCCATCAAAACACCGGTCACGCCCGCGGCGGCGAGCGACGGGCCGAGCGCGCGCACAACTACCGTAGACGTCTCCGATCCACCGACGATAAATCCTCCAATCATGACATCGGCCTCCGTCTGCACCTCGCCGCGCGTGCTCAGATTGGAAATCGCAGCGGGCGCGCCCTGGCTGAGATCGAAAATTTCCGCGAGCCCGAGACCCGTGCCATTATCGGCCCCCCTAACGACAGCGGTATAGGCCCCGGGATTCAAATCAGCGATTAGCACGGCCTCCGCCGAATCGTTAGGCGGGATGCCGCTGGCGCGAATCGCTGCCTCCTGGTCAGCCGTGATGATTCCGCCCAACTGGGTCGTTTCCCAGTTATCGTTCGTCGCGATGATGGCGCCGCTCTGGTCGTGCAATTCCAAATACGGATCCGCCAGCAGGCCCGTCAAACCGGCCTCGCTCAAGGAGGGGCCGATGGCGCGGAGCAGCACTTTTTTCGGACCCGTCCCGCCGACAATGAATCCGCTGATCGCGACATGATCAGTGAGGCCGACCGGCAGGCGTGTCGAAACGTTCAAAAGACTCGACGCCGCCGTCCCGGGCGCGAGCACGGAGCGCGCATAGGTGATGATCGATGGCAGATTGCGTACGTCCTTTTCGTAGATCTCGATGTAATTGGTGCCGTAGCTGACCCCGGCATTAATCGAGGCTGTGAGAATCGTCGCAGGATCGCCAGGCACACCGCCATTCACTCGGTAGGTGGGCTCGTCATAACACCAGTAAACCATCTGTGCCGCGACATCGGGCTGGCTGTTCCAAAGAAGGTTCCAAGTCGAATTGATGGTTCCCGGCGCGACCGGATTGAAAGTGGAGAGGCTGTTGATCTGCACGATCAGGCGCCCCGGCCACGCCGCCCGCCCGGCGGCGACGGCGCTGGCTGCCACATAGGTCGCGCTCGGGTCGAGATTGGTGCCGCCGACGTGGCCGTTGCCGCCGACGGCGAGGGTCACGTATTGGTTCGGGAACGCCGCCATCGTCGTGTCGATGATTTGTTTCCCGGCATCCAACATCTTTTCCGTCGTGTAACCGACCGCAAGCCAGTTGGCCACATCCGGGCCGGTATGCGGCACGGACCAGTCTTCGCTTTTGGCGTTGGCGAAACTTGCGACCACGATTTTCACCGTCGGGTTGCTCGTGAAATGCGCGCCCAAAGCGGTGATCATGGCTTTCTTCTTCGCTAAAAAAGTCGGATCCCAAAATACGGGGATAGTCGTTGGGACGCCGTCATCGTCGAAGGTGAAAAAAAAGCCGCCGGCCTGCTCGATGGCATTCGTTACCCACGCGGGCTTGCGGGCCTGAGTATTGATTCGCATCAGGATGACTTTCCCGTTGGCGGCGGCCTTCGCCACCTCCCCATCCAGGAATGACCAGTCAAAACTGCCTTCGCTCGGCTCCAGCTCAGCCCAGTCCTGGCGGATGGAGATGCCAACGACATCGGGATTTTGGAGGGCGTCGCTGGCGGACTCTGTGCCCGTTCCAAAAAGCGCAAAGACGCCGTGCGGAACTTGCGCTTCCAAGTCTGACGGTGCCAGCCAGGCGATCAGGAGCCAACTTAGAAGCAGCCCGCTTCGCAACGCCTTCCTCGCCGAACGGCAAGCCGGATCGCCTGACAAACTCAAATCCATGAAAATCCCTTAAGCCTTCTTTGCGCTTATTTAGGAGCGCGTGCCGTGCCACTTTTCCGCGCGCTGGCAAACGACGAAGGAAGCTCGCCGTTGACGGATTCGCCAAACGGCGTCGCCCAAGACTTGCGCTCAGGGCAATTGGTAACAATCCATCAAAGAGCGGCCAGCAATCGCGTCCGGCAGCCGCGGAGATTTGGCGTGCATTGGGCGGCGCCGTTAGGCACGATGCCGCCATGAACTTCAACAAAAACATCGGCATGCTCCTGCTCGCGGTTTACCTGATCGTCGTCGGCATCATCGGCCTCACCGGCATGGGCGTCGGCATCCTCCTTCCGGTGCTCGCTCTCGTAGCCGGGATCTTTATCCTGATCGGGAAATAGCGCCAGACCGGACGGCTCAGAGCACGCCGACCGCTCGCGAGATCAAGAGCACCACGATCGTCAGGGAAATGAACCCCTGCAGCATGGCGAACAGTTTCGCCCATGGCCGCAGTATTGGTGCGTCGGTCGGGCCAAAAGTCGAGCTGGTGGTGAAGGCGACAAAAAGGTAATCGACAAACCCCGGTCGCCAGGTGTCGATTCCGAACGCTTCACGCTGGGTTTTTTCGGCCTGCATCTGCGGAAAAAGAAAGCTCTGGCTGCCGAATCCTCCGCGCTCGTTGCGGCGCAATGGACCGCCGCCATCGAGTCGCCAATACCACAACGCGAACACGAGAATATTGGTTAGCCATAATTCTGCACCGGAAAGGAGAAGGCGAAGGGGAGATTCCTTCCGCCCCGGCAACGCAATCACGAGCAAGACGATCGAGCCCAACAAAGACAGGGTAATGATGGCGCTGATAATAATGCCCAGCGCGTGATTGAGAGAATGCCGGCCGGTGCGGTGCGCGATCACTGTCGGCACCAGCAACACGAGAACGAATGTCGGCAGCAACCAGCGTGGCCCGAGACTGAGCCAGCGCGGCAGCGCAAACGAAGTCCCGACCACCGCCAACAAGGCGAGCAAGGCCTGCCAGCGCGGCTCAAATTTATCAATGTGTGAGCCACTCTTCGCCACTGCACTCGCTATAGCACCAACTTGACGCAAGGCGAAGCGCCTCTTGCTGATGCTGCCCGAGTGCCCGGTGTTTTTCACTTTGTCTTTTCGAAGTAACGCCGTCAGCTTTCGTGCATGAAAATCGTTACTGTCATTGCTCGCATTTTGTTGGGGTTGGCTTTCGTCGTTTTTGGACTGAATGGATTTCTGCATTTCATCCCAGGACCGCCGCCTTCACCCGATTCGCCCGCAGGGCAATTTTTTGCGGCGGTGACAACAAGCGGCTTCATCAAGCCGATCTTTGCTCTTCAGTTCATCGGCGGGCTGCTCGTTTTGCTTGGGATCTTCGTGCCCGTTGGCCTAACCATTCTTGCGCCGATCATTGTAAACATTCTGCTCTTTCACGTTTTCATGGCTCCTGGAGCAAAAGAAATCATGCCTGGCCTCATCGTCACGGTGCTTGAGGTTTTCCTGATCTCGCGCTATTGGGCGAACTTCCGCGGCCTCGTGCAACGATAACGCGGGTTTGATTCTCTTTTACGATCCACAGTGCGCTGAATATGGCGCGCCGGGACATCCCGAGCGTCCGGCGCGGGTCGTGCGCAGTGCGGCACATTTGCGCGAAGCCCATCCGAATTGGGAATGGCGTTCGCCTGATTTGGCCGCCGAAGAAACGCTCCTCCGCGCGCATAGCGCCGCACACGTTGCCCGGGTGCGCAGTGCGACCCACGATTTCGACGCCGATACGCCCGCCTACGAAAACATCTTCATGCACGCGGCGCGCTCGGCCGGAGCGGCTTGTGCCGCCGCCCGACTTTCGCTAGGCGGAACTCCCGCTTTCAGCCTGATGCGTCCGCCCGGGCATCACGCGACACGCGATCAGGCGATGGGCTTTTGTTTTTTCAATCACATCGCCGTCGCCGCGCTCGACGCTCTCGCGCACGGTGCGGAGCGGGTCGCTATCTGGGATTTCGACGCGCACCACGGCAACGGCACCGAAGCGATCGTCGCCGCCCACCCGCGCATCGCTTTCGCCTCCGTCCACCAATTCCCCGGTTATCCTGGCACCGGCGCCCTATCGCTAGGCAACGTGCACAACTTTCCCGTCGCTCCTTTTGCCCCGCGCGCCGAACATCGCGACGCGGTGCGCGAGGCGCTCGACGTGCTCCTGGAATTCCAGCCCGATCTCCTCCTCGTCTCGGCCGGCTTTGATGCGTTCGCCGGCGACCCCATTACGCAGATGAGCCTGACGATGGAAGATTTCGCCCTCTTCGGTCAGTGGCTGCGCGAGACCGGCTACCCGGCGGGCGCGATCCTCGAAGGCGGCTACAGCGACGATCTGCCGTTACTGCTCGACGCCTTCCTCCGGGCGTGGTCCAGCTAGCGCGGGCGTTCGATTGTCTCCTACTCCTGCGCCCGTTTCCGCCGGAACAGAACCAGCGTGCCGGCGAGACCGGACGCAATACTCGCCGTCAAAATCCCAACTTTCTCGGTCTCGAGCTCCGCGGCGGCGCCAAACGCGAGATTGGCGATGAACAACGACATTGTAA